>JACXTT010004269.1_pt1 | contig 21297 bp, 22 predicted proteins | sample 9270951 | NCBI WGS metagenome assembly JACXTT01 (sample SAMN15532306, study PRJNA645909) | rock metagenome | isolation source: weathered quartz diorite | place: Puerto Rico | collected 2017-06-21
GATACAAAAAACCATAGAACCAGCATTGGCGCGGTGTTTGAGGCAAAAATGCCTCAAACACCGCGCCAATGCTGGAGTTTGTACTTTCAGTTGCGAGGCTTATGGCTTGCCGCCCATGGCAAAGTTTGGAATGATGGCGGCCCATGTCCGCCTCTCGCCCATCTTCCGCCAGCCCTTCGGATTACCTCGTCCCCGATCTGCTGGCGCCGAAACTTCGTCTGGTGTTCTGCGGCACCGCGCCCTCGACGGCTTCCGCAAACGCGCGCGCGTATTACGCCAAGCCGGGCAACCGATTCTGGCCGAGCCTGCATGCGGTCGGCATCACGCCGCGCCGCTTTGCGCCGAGCGATTATCCCGAGCTGTTGTCGCTGGGCATCGGCCTCACCGATCTGTGCAAGGTGCATAGCGGCGTCGATGCGCAGCTGCCGGACGATGCCTTCGACACCGCGGCCTTTCGCGACAAGATGCTGCGCTATCGACCGGCCATGATCGCCTTCACCAGCAAGAACGCCGCGCAGGGTTTTTTGCGGCGGCCGGTCGAGTACGGCCTGCTTGAAGAAACCCTGGGAGAGAGTCGCCTGTTCGTGCTCACCTCGCCTTCGGGCCTCGCCACAAGGTTTTTCGATATCGGCATCTGGCAGCGGCTGGCCGCGGAAATTTTGGCGGCGGACGCCTATCGGCGATAATGGGCCACCATGACTGATGCCCCGGCGAGTTCCGCCGCAGAATCCGCGCTGCGCGAACAGAAAAAACAATTGCGCGCGCAGGTCCTCGCAAAACGCGATGCCCTGTCGCCGACTTCGCGTGCGGTGGCCTCGGCGGAATTGACCAGGCTCTTGCTCGCTGAACCCGGCTACCAAAGCGCGCGCGCGGTCTCGGCTTATATGGGCTTCGGCACCGAAGTCGATACCGCCGCCTTTGTTGCGCAGGTACTGGCGGACGGCAAGCAACTGGCCCTGCCGCGCATCGACAAGGCCAGCAAATCGCTGCGCCTGCATCGCGTCAAGCGACTTGAGGACCTGGTGCCAGGCGTCTGGGGCATACGCGAACCCCATGTCGATGCGCCGGCCATTGCGCTCGATGAAATCGATTTCGTGCTGATGCCCGGCGTGGCCTTCGACAACCGCGGCGCCAGGCTGGGCTATGGCGCCGGATTCTACGACCGACTTCTCGGCGCAAGCGTACGCCGCGCCCTGCGCGTGACCGCCGCCTTCGATGTACAAATCGTCGATACCGTGCCCACCGATGAGCACGACCAGCGCCTTGATATCATCATCAGCGAGCAACGCATTCTCCACATCAACCACAGCGAACAGCCATGAGCGCAAAAATAATCGACGGCAAGGCCATCTCCGACTTCTATCGCGCGGAATACAAATTGCGCGTCGATCGCCTCATCGAACGCGGCATACGCCCCGGACTGGCGGTAATCATCGTCGGTGACGATGCCGCCTCCCAGGTTTATGTGCGCAACAAGGCGCGCGCCTGCGAATCGATCGGCATGCATTCCGAAGTCCATGCCCTGCCGGCCGCGACCACCCAGGCCGAGCTGATCGCCAAGGTGCAGGGCTTCAATGCCAATCCGGCGATCTATGGCCTGCTGGTGCAACTGCCGCTGCCTAAACATATCGACGACCGCGCCGTGATTGAAGCCATCGCCGCAGACAAGGATGTCGACGGCTTTCATTATTCGAACATGGGCGCCCTGGTGATCGACGAAAGCCATTACCCGCCCTGCACGCCCTATGGGGTGATGAAAATGCTGGCGTACGAAGGCGTCAAGATCGAAGGCCTGCACGCGGTCATCGTCGGCCGCTCGAACATCGTCGGCAAGCCGCAGGCCATGCTGATGTTGAAAGAGGGCGCCACTGTCACCGTCTGCCACTCGAAAACAAAAGACCTCGCCAAATTCACGCGCGATGCCGATGTGCTGGTGGCCGCCGTCGGCCGCGCCAATTTCATTACCGGCGATATGATCAAGCCCGGCGCCATCGTGATGGACGTGGGCATCAATCGCCTCGCCGACGGCAAGCTGGTCGGCGATGTCGATTTCGCTTCCGCCAGCAAAGTTGCCTCGATGATCACGCCGGTACCCGGCGGCGTCGGCCCGATGACCATCACCATGTTGCTCGGCAATACCCTGCGCGCCGCCGAGCGCGTGGCCGGCCTCAATGTGGATGGCAGGAAAACCATGATCGCCTGATGCGCGTATAGATCGTTACCTCGGCGTTGCGCCTTCAATCGTCAGCAGCTCACCATGCAAAGCAAATTCGTTTCCTGCCTGTCCTCGTCCGGTTTCCACCGCCTGCATTACACCGAATGGGGCGATGCCGACAATCCGCGCGTGCTGGTGTGCGCGCATGGCCTCACCCGCTGCGGCCGCGATTTCGATACCCTGGCGCACCACCTGCAAGGCCATTACCGCATCATCTGCCCCGATGTGGTCGGCCGCGGCGAGAGCGACTGGCTGGCCAATAAAAGCAATTACAGCTATCCGCAGTACCTCAACGATATGGCGACGTTACTGGCCGCGGTGATGGTGCCGGGCAATGTGCAGAATGTTCACTGGCTCGGCACCTCGATGGGAGGCATCATCGGTATGCTGCTGGCCGCGCAGCCGCATACGCCGGTCACGCGCATGGTGCTCAACGATGTCGGCTCCTTCATCCCCAAGGCATCGCTGGAACGTATCGCCATGTATGTGGGCAAGACGCCACCTTTCGCCAGTGTCGATGCGGTCGTGGAAGCTGTGCGCGCCACCAGCCCCTTCGGCCCGCTGAGCGATACCGAGTGGCGGTTGCTGACCCTGCCGCTTATCAAACAAAACGAAGAGGGCACCTGGGAATTCCGTTACGACCCAGGCGTCGGCGAGGCCTTCCGCAATGGGCCGATTACCGATGTCGATCTGCTGCCGTTCTGGAATGCGATTACCTGCCCGGTGCTGGTGACGCGCGGGGCGGAATCGGACCTGCTGCTGAAATCCACCTTCGATGCCATGTGCAGCAAGGCGAATGTGCGCGGCATCGAGTTCGCCGGCGTCGGCCACGCGCCGATGTTCCAGCACGCCGACCAGATCGATGCCGTCAGCGAATTCCTGACGGCGCCGTAGCAGTTTGTTGAAATACTCTCTTACTTCCGCGCGCTATTGTTAGCAGCAGTCAAATCGTCGTCTCCCCCCTTTGCAAAAGGGGGGCAGGGGGGATTTTTCGGTGGTCAGTGATCGGCAACCGCACTAAATCCCCCTCAATCCCCCTTTTGCAAAGGGGGAAGTACTTTGTGGCAAGAGCCGAGCGTACAAGCCGTTGCGAATTTCAACGAACGTCTGGGACCTACTTCGCCAGCGAGGCCGAGTGCAGGCCCATCACGCCGATGACGATCAACGTGAGCGACACCATCTTCAGTGCAGTGGCCGGTTCCTTGAAATAGAGAATGCCGATGGCCGCCGTCAGTGCGGTGCCCACGCCCGACCAGATCGCATAGGCCACGCTGAGTTCGATCGTCTTGGTCGCCACCGTATTGAGGCCGAAGGCGCAGGCGTAAAACGCGAACATCATGATGCTCGGCGTCAGCACCGTGAAGCCCTTCGAGAGCTTCATGCAGGTGGTGCCCGCCACCTCGAAGAGGATGGCGCCGCTCAGGAACAGCCAGGCATTCATGCCCAAGCCGCCCGGCTTACTTCTTCAGCCCGGCAACCATCAGCTCGACAAATTTCGGCGTCGGCAAAAAGCCCTTGCCCCAGCGTTCATCGAATTCCGCGGTCGGCTTGGCGGCCTGGATTTCATCCAGCGATTTGCCCTTCGCCAGCAGCGCCTTGATGCGGCTGGTGATGGTGGCGATCATGTCGCGGTAAACCTTCAGCTCGGCCTTGTTCGACAGCGGGCCGTGGCCGGGAATGATCTGCGTTTTTTCATCGGCAATCGCCAGCACCCGGTCCGCCGCGGCAATGATGCCGTCCGCCGAACCGCCGCTGCTGAAATCGATAAAAGGATAGAGACCGTTGAAATAGGTATCGCCCATGTGGATGATATTGCCCTTGCGGAAATGGATGATGGCGTCGCCATCGGTATGCGCATGCGGCACATGGAAGGCGTGGATTTCCTCGCCGTTCAGATGGAAGGTGAGGTCTTCCGAGAAAGACACCACCGGCAAGCCGGCCTTGTCCATCGGCGGGGTTTTGGATTTGAAGAAATCGTTGAACTGCTCGCTCGACAGGCGCTTGCGCACATTGTCCTGCGCGAAGATCAGGGCGCCGGCCTTGCCCATGTTCACATTGCCGCCGGTGTGGTCGCCATGCCAGTGCGTATTGATCATGAACTTGACCGGCATTTTGGTGAGCGCCCGGATCGCAGCTTCAATCTTCGGCGTCAGTGGCGCGTACTGGTCATCAATCAGGAAAACCGCATCATCGCCAATGGACAGGCCCATATTGCCGCCGGCGCCGATCAGCATGTAAGTGGTGTCGTTCAGCTTTTGCGTCTTGATTTCAACCTTGCTGAAATCCTGCTGCGCAAACGCAGTGGCGCAAACGAGGGAGAAGGCGATCAACAGCGCGCGGGTGGTGAAGGGGACCATGGTCACTCCGGGTTTGGAAAGTGCTGATTATCCCTTATCCGCGCCGCTTTGCATTAGCCTCTTTTCGCCTGGCGCAGCGGCTCAAGCAGCCCGGAAAGACCGTTGTGGTCAATCTCCTGCATCAACTGCAACAGTCGCCCGATCTCGCCATCGGGAAAGCCCTCGCGCGCGAACCAGTTGAGATAGTGGCCGGGCAGATCGGCAATCAGGCGGCCCTTGTATTTGCCGTAAGGCATCTCGCGGGTGACGAGGAGGTTCAGGTCTTCGGGGGACATGCGCCTGTCGCCTTGCTGCGGTCAAGATGAATGCAGTCAGCGCATGGCGCAACAACCAGCGAGCATTGCGCCGAATGTCGAGCCACCATGCCCAAACTCCAGCATTGGCGCGGCTCCCGGGCCAAAAATGCCTCGAAAAGCGCGCCAATTGGCGTTCTGCGAAAATCCGTTCGCAGGTCAAGAATCAATCGAATGCCTCGCGCAGATGAAAAATATTGCCCTCAAGGTCATAACCATTCTGCGCATTGAAGCCTGGGTCCGCATAGATTTGCACGAACAAGGCGCCGCCGAGTTCGCGCACGACTGTGTTGGCTTCCGCGAGACTATTCACCGAGAAAAACAATTTGATTGCCGTGGCCTCACGCGGCTGCGGTGGCGTGGCAATGCTGATCGTAGCGGCGATATGCGGGGGCATGGCATGGACGATCAGCTGAAAATCGCTCGACGACAGCACATGGTGTTCATCGTCGCCATGCAACAGTGTCATCGACAGCAAGGTTTGATAGAAGGCGGAGAGGCGCGCCAGGTCCTTGGCACAAATCAGCGCGCCGACCCGGGCCGGGCCACGCCGGGAATTTTCAGCGGCCACTGGCATCGACCACAACGTTTTTGGCGAGCGTCTTGAAGCGCTCGCCATTCGCCTGCACGACCGTGATCGTCATATGGCCGGTCTTGCTGATATTGATGTCGCGGACGGTGCCGGATTTGCCGGCATGCGTGCCGCCGGTCACCTTGCATTGGTCGCCGTCTTTGGGGTTTGCTGGCGTTTTATTCTCCGCGATCATTGTAAAACCCAAGGTTGCGAGTCATTTATCCAGACGAGCACGGACGGAATTTTTGATCTCTTCCCATGCAATAACATCGTCTGGATTGGCCCGGTGGCCTGCCAGGCGACGATCAAGCTCTGCGCCTTGAGCATATGTCAATGGCATCGGTACGCTGAGACCAGCTTCGACGGAATTCTTGGGCGTTATTTCCACTTGAGATTGAGCTTGCGATTGGATGCCGCGCAATCCCTTAGATACAAGTTGATAAGACTTTGGTAGGGAATGCCTACATCTTCAGAAATGGACTTGAAGTAGCTGATGCTCTCCTCGTCCAGGCGAATGGTGATCTGCTTTTTGAGCTGCGCAGCGTAGGGGTTTTTGACAGCCTTGGAAAAATCGTATTCAGCACGCATGGTATCTACCTTTTGTAAATTTGCGCTTCCTGTCGAGTTGCTTTTCGCGCCGAGATGATGCGAATGACCTGGCCGCTTGCGCGATAGCAATGACAGACCACAAGTAGCTTCAAGCTTGAGCTATAGCCCAATAGAACAAAGCGCTCTTCATCGATAGAGTGATCCGGATCGGGGATCAGTTTGGCACGATCGTCGAGAAAAACAGACTTGGCTTCTTCAAAGCCAACACCGTGTTTCTTGAGGTTGGCTTTGGCCTTTGCCTCATCCCATTCAAAGTGAAGTGCGACCATATTGCAACTGTAACTACAATGTAGTTATGGGTCAAGATTTCCTGCGGAAGAGGCTATCCACCGTCGCCCCCTATTTATCTGCGTGACAAACCGCTTCGATATTGTGTCCATCCGGGTCAATGACAAAAGCCGCATAGTAGTTCGCGTGGTAGTGCGGGCGCAGGCCCGGTGGGCCGTTGTCCTTGCCACCTGCCTCCAGCGCCGCGCGATAGAAAGCATCGACTTGACGGCGATTCTCGGCCGCGAACGCGATGTGAAGATGCGCCGGCTTTTCTTCGGTTTGATGCAGGCACAGGGAAACCGTGCCGTTCGGCTGGCTGATCTCGACACCGTTCGGCGGCCACTCCCGGATAACCGTCACGCCGAGCGGCGCGAGTGCCTTGAGGTAAAACGATTTGCTCGCTGGATAGTCGCTGACGCCGAATTTTACGTGGTCGAACATGGGGTTCCTGGGGGGGGTACCTGAGGTAACGGTGCCTGAGCCTAATTATTCAGGGACGCGAAGCCAACTTTGCGGTGCAGGGTCCCGCTTGACCGAACGGTTAGGCACGGCCTTTTCATACCCCTTCTGGGACGCCGGAGCCACCATCCATCTTGCTGATTTCCCATTTGTTGGTGTCGTTGTATTCGTACAAAAACTCGTAGTTCATTTCCGAGTCAATGGTGAGTAAGGTGACGCAGAATTTTTTACCATTATGCGAAAGAGCCTCTCTGAGCTGCGGTCCTAACTCCTGAAAGCGTCGCATTAGCTCCTTATGTTTGAAAACATCAAGCAGTGTCGTGCCATCCTCAGTTGTATATGAGCCTTTGCATCCGCACCATTCATCCCCAGCCTCAAACCGCATATATGCTTTTATCCATGGAGCACCAATGCCACGCATTTCCGCTGCGAAGGTTTTTGCCAACTCGATTGTAAGCTCGGCGGATTTTTGGCTAGGTTGATTTTTATTACCCAAGCTGAAAAAGGACATGTGATTCCTAATAGTTTTGGACAACATAATCGCCTCTGGAGCCCCAAAATGTTGTCTAACATTGCGGGGACGAATAGCTGCAATGCCTTGACTGGCAAAGCTTCCAAGTATTATGCTGTATTTAATTACAGTATCCGCAAAAGAAGCAAAACGCTTCATACGATTTGCCCGCCAAAACGCATCGTATAACAGGCATTCCGCGATTTGCCATACGCCGCCTGCAGGAACATGCCATCCCGCAAAGGCGCCATCGGGAATTCGCCACCGCCAAATCGGTGTACAGTTGCCGCCGCCAGTGCCGTAGAGCAGGCAATCGTTCATTCAAATTTCCCGCAAGCAAGGAAGCGCATCACCCATGGCAACAAAAAAGTACGATGAATCCGCCATCCGCATTCTGGAAGGCCTTGAGCCGGTCAAGCAGCGGCCGGGAATGTATACGCGCACGGAAAGCCCGCTGCACATCATCCAGGAAGTGCTGGACAACGCGGTCGATGAGGCCATTGGCGCGTACGCGAAGAACATCAATGTGGAATTGCTTCCGCAGGGCCTGATCCGCATCAGCGATGATGGACGCGGCATACCGGTCGGCTTGCATCCGGAGAAAAAAATTCCCGTCATCGAGGCGGTGTTCACCATCCTGCACGCCGGCGGCAAGTTCGACAAGGCCGATGGCGGCGCCTACAGTTTCTCCGGCGGCCTGCATGGCGTGGGTGTGTCAGTCACCAATGCGTTGTCGGAAATGCTGGAAGTCACCGTCATCCGCGATGGCGCCAAGCATGTGATCGAGTTCCGCAATGGCGATGTCGCCAAGCCGCTGACGAAAGTCGGCAAGGCCACGGGCAGCGGCACCTCGGTGCTGATCAAGCCCAACCCAAAATATTTCGACACGGTGCAGATCGATGGCGCGGCGCTGCGGGCGCTGGTGAAATCCAAGGCCGTGTTGCTGCCCGGCCTCAATACCACCTTCCGCGATGCGCGCAACGGTGAAGCCTCTGCCGTTACCGAGACCTTCAATTACGCCGAAGGGCTGGTCACCTTCCTCGATGAACTTTCGACCAGCGATGCCCTGGTGCCGGTGGTGGCGCTGCAATCCTATGCGAGCGCGGACGATGAAACCTTTGCCGAAGGCGAGGGCGCGGCTTGGGCGTTTTCGTTTTACGAGACGCCGAGCGCGGCCGCATCCTTCGTCAATCTGATTCCGACGCCGCTGGGCGGCACCCATGTGTCCGGCCTGCGGCAGGCGCTGTTCAATGCGATTCGCACGCATATCGACCATCACGGCATGTTGCCCAAGGGCGTCAAGCTGACGGCCGAGGATGTGTTCAAGAACGTCGGCTTTGTGCTGAGCGCGCGCATTCTCGACCCCGCGTTTGAAAACCAGACCAAGGATCGTTTGAGCTCGCGCGATGGCGTCAAGCTGATCGAGAAAACGGTGCAGCCGCATTTCGAGGGCTGGCTGAATTTGAACCCGGCGCATGCCAAGCTGATCGCGGAATTGTCGATCCGCAATGCGGCCGCGCGCCAGCGGCAATCGAAGCAGGTCGAGCGCAAGAAATCCTCCAGCGTGGTGATGCTGCCCGGCAAACTATCCGACTGCGAAAGCTCCGACCCGGAAGTGACCGAGTTGTTTCTGGTCGAGGGCGATTCCGCCGGCGGCTCGGCCAAGATGGGCCGCTCAAAAGATACGCAGGCCATTCTCGCCATGCGCGGCAAGGGCCTCAACACCTGGGAAAAAGACCAGATCGAAGCGCTGGCCAATGAGGAGATTCACGATATCTCGGTGGCCATCGGCATCAATCCGCATACGCTCACCGAGACGGTCGACTTCTCCAAACTGCGTTACGGCAAGATCTGCCTGCTGGCCGATGCGGACGTCGACGGCTTCCATATCCAGGTGCTGCTGCTGACGTTGTTCTTCCGCCACTTCCCGCAGCTGATCGATCGCGGCCATGTGTTCGTAGCGCGCCCGCCGCTGTATCGCCTTGATGCCGATGCGGTCGGCAAAAAACGCCCGGCGAAAAAACTTTACGCCATGGATGACGACGAGCTCACCATGTTCGAAGACCGCCTGAAAAAAGAAGGCTATTCGAAAATGAAAGTCGGGCGCTTCAAGGGCCTTGGCGAAATGGACCCGCCAGAACTGTGGGAAACCACCCTGAACCCGGACACGCGACGCCTGTTGAAAGTGGTGCTGCCGGAAGAAATGCGCGGCAATGCTACGGCGGGCTTCGATAATCTGATGAGCAAATCCAAAGCTGATTGGCGGCGCCAGTGGCTGGAGCGGCGCGGGCATGAAGTGGATTCATTTTAATTGAGGGATTCAAACAGATTCATTCCCGCATTTAGGCCAGCCTACTTCGTTCGTAGAGGAAGGTGAACTGTTGAACATCGCGTCGTCCCAGCGAAGGCTGGGACCCAGTCCATCGTAGGTTTTATCAATACGAAGTACTGGATTCCAGCCTTCGCTGGAATGACGAATTTTTTGAATTCTCAAGTGTTTGAAGAGCTAGATTAACTTTCGCTGCGATGCCGAAATACCTCCCCCCTTTTGCAAAGGGGGGAATCGCGTCCAGTTGGCAGCTACCGAGTTTGCAAACGATGCCGCGAATTTTCATAAAACCTTGAAGCCTGTTTCCATGAACGAATCACTCCCCAACCCAAACAACGAACTCCTGCTCCACGACTACGCCGAAAACGCCTATCTCGATTACGCGATGGCGACGGTCAAGGATCGCGCATTGGCGCAGGTGCAGGACGGCCAGAAGCCGGTGCATCGACGCATCCTGTATGCGATGCGCCAGCTTGGTCTGACACCCGACAGCAAGGCCGTGAAATCCGCGCGCATCGTCGGCGATGTGCTCGGCAAATTCCATCCGCACGGTGACACCGCCGCCTATGACGCCATGGTGCGCATGGCGCAATCCTTCGCGCTGCGTTACCCGCTGATTACCGGCCAGGGCAATTTTGGTTCGCGCGATGGCGACCGCGCTGCAGCAATGCGCTACACCGAAGCCAAGCTCTCGCCGATCGCCAACCTGCTGCTGGATGAACTCGGCCAGGGCACCATCGACTATCGCGACAATTACGATGGTTCGCAAAAAGAACCGGTGCTGTTGCCGGCGCGCCTGCCCTTCGCCTTGCTCAACGGCACCATGGGTATTGCGGTGGGCATGGCCTCGAATATTCCGCCGCACAATCTGCGCGAGATCGCTGCCGCTGCTGTCGCCATGCTCGGCAATCCGGATATCACCACCGCCGAATTGATGGCGGTATTGCCGGGCCCCGATTTCCCCGATGGCGGCCAGCTGATTTCTTCCACCGCCGAAATCGCCAACACCTACGAAACCGGTCGCGGCAGCCTGCGCATTCGTGCGCGCTGGGTGCGCGAGGAGCTGGCGCGCGGGCAGTGGCAGATTGTCATCAAGGAACTGCCGTACCAGGTCTCGACGCGCCAAGTGCTCGAGCAGATCGAAGTGCTGACCAATCCGCAACCACCGGCGGGCAAGAAGGCGCTGACGCAGCAGCAGATCAATCTCAAGCAACTGTCGCTTGAATACCTCGAACGCGCGACCGACGAATCCGGCAAGGATGATCCGGTGCGCCTGGTGCTGGCGCCGCGCACCTCCAAGATCGACGAGGCCGCGATGATGGCCTTCCTGCTGGCCAACACTAGCCTCGAGGAATCATTCGGCGTCAACGCGACCATGATCGGCCTCGACGGCGGCCCGGCTACCAAGGGCCTGATCCAGGTGCTGCGCGAATGGTGCCAGTTCCGCACCGAGACGGTCCGCCGCCGCTCCGCCTGGGAACTCGACCAGGCTGAGAAGCGCATCCATATTCTCGATGGCCGCATGACGGTCTATCTGAATCTCGACAAGGTCATCAAGGTGATCCGCGAGGCCGATGAGCCGCGTGCCGAGTTGATGGCCAAGTTCGCACTCAGCGAAATCCAGGCCGACGACATTCTCGATATGCGTCTGCGCGCCCTCAACAAACTCGAAGGTATTCGCATTGAGAAAGAGCTGGCCGAGCTGCGCAAGGAAGCCGCGCGCCTGATGGCCTTGCTCAAATCCGATGCCGCCCTGCGCAAACTGGTGATCAAGGAAATCGACGCCGACGCCGCCAAATATGGCGACGACCGCCGCACCCTCATTAAGGAAGAAGCCAAGGCTGCCGGCGCGGCCAGCACCGCGCGTATCGTCACTGACGAGGCGCTTACCGTCATCATCTCGAAGAACCTCTGGGTGCGCGCCCGCGGCGGCCACGACATCGATCCCGCCAGCCTCGCCTATAAGGCCGGCGACGCCGAAGGCTTCGTGCTCAAGACGCGCTCGCTGTGGCCCGTGGTATTCCTCGACAGCATGGGCCGCACCTACTCGGTGCAGGCCAGCGAAATGCCGACCGGTCGCGGCGACGGTTCACCGCTATCCACGCTCATCGACATCCAGCCCGGCGCGCGCATCGTGCACGCCATGTCCACCGACCCCGAGCAGGCGTATCTGTTCTCGGGCCAAGGCGGCTACGGCTTCATTTCGCAACTCAAGAACTGCGTCGCCAGCAAACGCGCCGGCAAGGCCTTCCTGACGCTCGATGAAAACGAAGCGCCCGTCACGCCTCTGCCGCTGTCCGCTGACCTTTCTGGCTTCTCAGGGCATATCGCCGTCGGCTCCTCCGATGGCCGCATGCTGGTGTTCCCGGTCGCCGAAGTGAAAATACTTTCCGCCGGCGGCAAGGGCGTCATGCTGATGGTGCTGGAGAAAAATCAGCAGATGACGGCGGTGCTTCATCTGAACGAACTGCGCATCGAAGGCACGCTTGATATCAAGGGCCGCCTCATGCCGTTTTCGCTGAAGGGCGAAGAGTTCGCCAAGCATGTGGGGCATCGTGCGCGCAAGGGTGCGCAGTTGCCGAAGAAGGGTGTGATTCGGAGTTAGCAAGGAAAATTAACCAAGAACCAAACTCCAGCACTGGCGCGCCTCCCAAGCCATTTTTGCTCCAAAAGGCGCGCCAAATGGCGATCTGTGATTTTCGCGCTACGGTGTTTGTAGGCCGTAATGCATGTGAAACTTTATTGTTGGTCGGGCCGCAAACTCGCGCGCTGTCATGCGATCCCCTCAAGCTCTAGCGGCTTCCTCGCCACATGGATCGCCACAATTCCCAGCGACATGCGTTCGAAGGAAACGTCCTCAAATCCCATTGCCGACATCTCGGCTGCAAGTGCCTCCGCCGTCGGAAAATCCTGAACGCCTTTCAGCAAATAACGATAGGCCGAGGCGTCACCGCCAGTGGCGACCCAGCCGATGAAGGGCATGCACAACGCCATATACCGCAGGTAGGCGCGATGCAGCCAGGACCAGGAGATATTGGATGCTTCAAGAGCAATGATTCGTCCGCCCGGGCGCAGTACACGCAACGCTTCCATCAGCACACGATTTCGCTCGCAGATTTTCAGGCCTAGGGAAATCGCGAACAAATCGACGCTGGCATCGGCAATCTCCGGCATGGCATGAGCGTCGAGTCTCCGGAAATTCATCGCCACGCCTTTCCGCGCGGCGCGCTTGCATGCAACGGCCAGCATTTGCGGGCAAATGTCCGAGGCGACCATTTTCTGGTGGGGCGCCAGCGTTTGTCGTGCAAGCACCCGCAGCGCAACGTCACCGGTGCCCGAGGCGGCGTCGAGCATATCGGACCATGGTTCCTGTGCAATCAACGTTGCGACGCGACGCTTCCAGAGCCGATGGATGCCAAAGCTGAACAGATCGCACAACAGGTCATAGCGCGAGGCGATGCGGCCAAACACATCATCGACCTGCGTTTCAAATTGCGCCGCGTTGGCCGACGTTGTCTTCAAGTCAGTCATGACGATAATCGACGGCGACTTGACCTATGCTGGTGGTTTGAAGCAAATCCTCTCGCTTGCTGGCATCGCGCGGCACGCCGACATTCCAGACAAGGCCGAGATCCCGCAGTCTGGCGATTACCCAGTAGCCGGGATCGGTCTGATTTTCTTCGATACCCATACGCGCCGATTCGGGAAAGGCATGGTGATTGTTGTGCCAGCATTCGCCATGTGTGATGAATCCGACGCCGCGAAGATTCGATGCCTGCACCCCAGCGCCAAGTACCCACCATGAGCCGGGGCCGGGGTTATGGCAGTAATAGGTGACGATCCAGTGGCCGGCAACGCTTACCGCCACGCGGCAACAAATGCCCCACACGATCCACGCCCATCCGCCACCAAAATAGAGCAGCAGTGCGGGCGGGATTTGTTGCAGCATCCAGGTGCGCTCCATCCATTGCAGCCAGGGGTCATCGAGGTAGTCTTCCTCGACAATGAATTCTGGCGGATGGTCGAATTCGAAGCGGCAATGCAATTGCCAGATTGCATCTTGCAGAAGCGATTTTCGATGGGAGAAGAAATCGTGGCAATTCGCCAGGCGCTGCGCCCAGTCGCGGAGGTCATGAATTTTGAGAATGCCGAACGGCCCGGCCATGCCAACCAGTACGCCGATATAGACCAGAAATCGGAACGGCCACTTTGAACATTCGTAACTGCGGTGGATGAGCAGGCGATGCATGCCGACCGAGTGCCCCAGAAGAAGCGTCACGTAGGTAAGCACCACGAACAAAATAAATGCGTCGATGGAAAAAGTTAATGGCCCGGCAATCAGGGCAATCAACAGCATTGCGGTGTTCCAGGTCGACTTCGCGGGCGCCCAAACAATGCGTCCTTCCGTGGCATTCGCCGTCGATCCATTTATCCGCCACACGTTCTTGCGCATTTCTCACTCCTTCAGCGACGCGAGATGCGTCAGAATTGCGTATCGAATGCGGAAGGAGTATATTTAGCTTATTAGCTAAATGTCAACACACAAAAATGGAAAAAGTTTTTGAAGCCCTTGCCTCGGGTCCGAGGCGAAAAATACTTGCGTATCTTTCTGAAACCGAGCTGACGGCGGGAGAAATCGCCGAGCGTTTCGATATGGCAAAACCGTCCCTGTCCAAGCATTTGCGGATTCTGGAAAACGCGGGACTCGTTGAAAGCGACAAACGCGGCCAATACGTGTTTTATCGATTGGTCAGGGACAATCTCGTCAACACGCTAAATGGTTTTGTCTCCAGCGTTTGTCCTGTGGCGCGCCCGCTGAAGCGCGAATCGCGCGCCTTGCGTAAAGGCAAGGAAAGCGGTTAGTCATTTTCGATGTTGTCATGACCTGCTCGCACGCCAGTTTTGCTTACTGTCGCGCCAGCGCTCGAAGCCCGGTCTCGCGAGGTCAGCGCATCGGTCAAGGCGTCGACCAGTGCATTTGTATCTCCCGCAGCAATGATTTTCACGCCTGGAATATCCAGCGGTATACCGCACTCTTCGCTGCAGATGACGGGAATGCCAAGGGAGGCGGCCTTGAGCAGCAGGCGCGGCTGCTGTTCGACGAAGGCTGGCAATACGACGCAGCCTACATTGTCGAATGCATTTGCCGAAACGGGCCGGCTGACGACCACGCCACTCCAGAAATTAGCGTGTTCTTCGACTTGCCCGAGCACTTTTAAAGTCAGCCCCAGCTCCAGGCAAGCAGCCCTGACTTCGTAGGCGCCCTTGCGGCCGAGGGGCGATGCCGGGAACAATACCTCCTTGCCATTGCGCTCCGGCCGCGAGCCAGTTGGCCGACTCCATTCCAGTTGCGTGACGGAACCGACGAATTTTTGCCGCAGGAACTTGGCGACACCAGCATGTGGTGTGATGATCTCTGCGGCAGCGCGCAGGGCCTCATCCTCCAGATGAAGCAGGTCGTCGGTCGCCCGGAAATCCGCAAGCGTTCTTGATGCAGGATGGCGTGCTGCCGCGCGATCCAAGTCGCGATGCAACATGGCGATTGGCGCCCGGTTCATGAGTATCGTGAACGTACGGCCGCCCATTACACCCAGGCGCCAGAGTTCCGCGAGCATGCTTATCGGTACAACGATGTGGTCCGCATCGATCGGAATCCGCTTTGCATACGACTTTGCAAAGGCGTTCGACATGTCAAGCAATTTGCGTTGTCTGGCCGCGCCCTGCGACGCCAGTAGTCGCGAGCTGATGCTGCGGCGCAGCGTCAGTAAGTGCGACTCCCGGATATGCATTCCCGTGCTGTGTGGGGCCGCCCAGGCGTAATTGCGCTGGTTGCGCCTGATCCCGTCCACGGGCATCAGTGCAATATCACGCGTGCAGCTTCGCGATGCCAACCATTGGTCAAATTCAGGCCACCAATCGTCAAGTAGATAAGCGGTACGAATTGTCTTGTCTTGTGTCTGGATGTGCTTTACGCAGTCGCTCGCTTCACAAGCGAGGCAGTCACCGGGCGCCTTGGTCACTCTCAGGACAATCGGCTGCTGCCGACCGTTGCCATGTCTGCCAGTCATCGCCGCCGATCGATGCCCGTGAAGTTGGACAACAAGATGGGTATTCGTGAGTCTTGCAGTGATTCTGAAAGTCGCTACTGAGCGAAACCGCAGATCAATATAGTTCCAAAAAACCGTTGCATCGCGGCCATGCTCTGCAAGCGAACCGGGAATGATCCTGGAATGAGGGTGACGCTCGACTATTTCGAAACCCGCTTCCAGGGCGACAGAATAAAGCGCGTTGGAAATTTGGCAAAGGCCGCCGCCCGTACTCGCGATCATGCAGCCTTCGCGTAATTCACGACCGTCGACGAATCCTCGCGATGCGCTCGGACGACCGACGATTTTCCAGAAACTGAACAGGTCCATCGCGGACACCACAAGTCCGTCGAGTCTCGCGGCGGCAATTCGCAGGTTTTGAATTTTCCCCGCAACGAGCATTGCTTCTGAAGCGCTCTCCGGGCCGCGAAGCGGTGTTGAGGATTGTGCCAGCAAGTCCGGCCATCGAACCGGATCGTTCGATTCCCCAATGCTATTTTCGACGAACCCGTTGTCATATGCAACGACCGCGTTTTTGATGCCCCTCATCAAACGCAAGGCGCTTGCGCGGAACGCAAACCATGCCCAGTCAACACGCGAGCCTAGCCAATCCGCTGACGCGAGGCGGCCTTCATAATCAGTTGATTTGTTTGTGGACACTGTTGAACGCAATCCGGGCAGAGTTAGTGCAAGCGCTGGCGCGAGTTGATCGTGCTATCCGGCTTCCTCGCCATATGAATCGCCACAATCCCCAGCGACATTCGCTCAAAGGAAATGTCGATAAAGCCCATTGCCGACATCTCGGCTGCAAACGCCTCCGCAGTAGGAAAATCCTGAATCACCCTGAGCAGATAACGATATAACCGCTGGTATCTTCGAATCCGTCATGGCCGGTCGATCAGTGATGGTTGGACATCACTTGTAGACGACCTGGCCCCTGAGGTCCTGCAGCGCCTTTTTCGACAAGTCCGCAAAGCTGTTCTGCACGGAAATCGGACAGACATTGCCCCTGGTCTTGTCGACGAGACTGCGCTTGACTGCGAGCTGATTGCCCTTGAGCGAGTAGGTGGCGGTATAGCTGACAAGCTCATTTTTCAGCGTCACGCTCTTCGGCACGGACAGTATTTTCATCGTCTTCGGGAAGGTGATGAGGTACTCCTCTTCGGAGATACCGCCCATGCACATTTGCTCCTTGGCTTCCTCTTCCGGCACGTCGGAGGAAAGCAGCGACTGGATCGGCGCGACGCCGGGCCAGACCGGGCCGATATAAGTGGCGCCGGCGCCGGGCAGGTTCAGAAACTCTTTTGCCTTGAAGCTGAATTTATAGGCATAGCGATCAGTCAGGGGCTTCGGGTCTTCCCGCTCGATACGACCGAAGCCGAAACCGCTGTGATCGCGGTCGAAATAGGATTTCATCATCTCGTCTTCAGTTTCTTTGGTGACGTCACGATCATTCGCGCGTGCGGCAACGGCAAACACGCCGCTGAACTGAAGATCGACCGAGCCGCTGACGGAACCGTCGGCGGCGACAGTGAGGACCGATTTGCTGTACTGGCGATTGTTGTCGCCGCGCGTCGGCGGCGTGCGGAAGCCATCCTTGAAACCATCGACCAGCAGGATCGGTTTGTCGGCATCGCCGACCGGCAGCATGTCGAAGGGCGTGCTGTTCGAGGTCGAGTCAACGAACCGGTTCAGCTCCGGCAAGTAGTTAATCACGTGGTTGACCATCGATACCACCGGCACTTTGGCCAGTTTGTAAACGCTGCCGGAATTGATGAGTGCCTGGGTGCTCTTGATGCCCTTGGCGGTCAGCAACGCTTCGAGAAGGGTGGCGTGATCCTTGCAATCGCCGATCTTGTTGTCGAGCACGAAATCCAGATCGCGTGGGACCACCGCGCCGATGCCGACGCAATTGCCGGCGTAGTTGATATTGCGCGCCACCCATTCGTACAGCAGACGCGCCTGTTCACGAGGATCGGACTTGTCCTTGGTGATCTCGTCGGCCAGCGCCTGTACGCGCGGCGTGACGGCGGCCTTGGGTTTGGCGCGCAGGCCATAAGCCTGTGAAATTTCCGAATAGTTGCGGAAGGTGGAAAAGGAAAAGCCGGTCAGTTCATCCGGATCAACGACAGACCAGTCCTTGCGCTTGGGGCGCATCGGTTGCTTGTTTTCGTAGGTCCATTCGAGGACCTTGCGGCCATCTTTCTCGGCGTTCACGCGTTCGACGAGGTTGCGCGCGGAATACTGGGTCCACAGGCTCGTCGGTGCGCTGACACGGAATCGCACATCATCGTAGGCTTGAGTCTGGTTGATGCCTTCAACGGTCGAGAAGTGTCCCGGGAAAATGGCCTCGGTGGTGGTCAGCTTGTAGGAAAGCACCAGCGTATCGCCGACTGCAACTTCGGGAAAAATCACTTTCAGCGATGTGAAATCCGAAAAGCTGGCGGCAGCTTTGTCCTTGCCGCTGTTCACCTGCAATTGGTAATTATCCTTCGGTACATCAATGCGGCGACCATCGGCTTTTTGCGTGTATGCGGCAACAACGTCGGCTTTTTGCACGCTCGTGCTGTAGGAAATCGTCGCGTATTTGACGTATTCAACGGCCTGTTGCTTGAGCACTTTAATGGCGGATTCGCGCTCTTCGATGTGGGTACCGTCGGCGTTCAATGTGTAGGTCACGTAGAACCGCTCGAAGCGGATGAACAACTCCATCGGCGTTTGCGCCTGCGCCGCTGGCGAGGCCGTTGACTGCGCCATCGCGACGCTGCACAGCAGGAGAGGCAACAGCAGGAATCCGGTCAGGGTGCGTCGGAGACCATGAACATGGCGATTGAAATGAAGTGCGGAAACATTCGCGGACTGAATCATTTTGATGAATTCCGGTTGTTTGACCAGCCGACATCATAGACGAGAGATGATGGCAAAAAGATGGCTGCAATCGGAAACCAACCTGCCCAGGTAGGAGACGAAGGAAGCCGTTGGACGTCGCGTGACCGTCTCAACCGACAATGTTGCGGAACGGAAATAAAACCCGAGCATTGGCGCGGCTTCCAGGCCATTTTTGCCCCGAAAGGCGCGCCAAATGGCGATCTGCATTTCGGGCGTGTGGGCTGACGGCCGCTTAACGAAGCGTCGGAAGCAGACTCGCGAAATATTCCAACACTGCTTCCGGCATCGGCGCATGTACCTTGTCTGGCACGGCCGTTTCGCTGATGTTGCGATAGCCATGCGCCTGCGCCAACGTTTTGGCGTCGAGCCATTGCGCATAGGCGCTACTGCCCGGTCCCCATCCCGCATCAAGCTGGCCCTGCATGGCGTGGATCGGCAGTTTGTTGCGCGCGGGGTTGTCTGAAAATTTCCCATCCTCCATGCAGCGTCCGCGATAGTTTCCGGCGATGGGTGCGGCTGCGGCCAGTTGTTCGGGGTGGCGGAAGGTCATGGCCCAGACCAGGTGCGCGCCGGCTTCAAAGCCGGTGAGATAGACGTGCTCCTCGCCATGGTATTCGCGCCGCACATCCTGCAGCACGTTCAGCAGGCCGTTGATATCGAAATTGCAAATGCCGTCCTTGGCGATGGCGTCCCAGGTGGCGACGCTGTAGGGGTACACCGCCGGATCGCGCTGGCCAGCGTTGCCATTGGTGACATTGATCGGCGTGACGATGATGAAGGGCAGATCGCCGCGGGCCTCGGCGAAGCGTTTGGCGTTTTCCTTGAACTCTTTTTCGGCGGCCTCGACGGCGATGACGATGGGCCAGGATCTATCCGCGCGCCAATTTTTTGGCAGCGAGACGAAATATTGCATCGCATGTTTCGACGCGGTCTTCTGCAGCAGCACCGGTTCTGCTGCTGTCGAGGTTTGCATGCGGACCAGATAAAGCAGTGAAGCGATGAGGATCAATTTTTTTCGCATGTTTGCCTCCGCAATCGAAAGTGATAAGCCTGATTATTCTTCCCAATCAAAGCGCCAGATTGCGACGGCGCCGAACAGCAGCGAGAAGCCCAACGTGGCGGCGATCGGCGCCAATGCTACGCTGAAGTCGAGGCCGCGCCAGGTCATTGCCGTCAAGCCATCGATTGCCCAACGCGTGGGGACCACCAGTGAAACTGTTTGCAGCCATTCAGGAAAAATGAAGGTCGGCACCCAGGCGCCGCCCAGCATTACCAGCAGCAGGGTGGCGAGCACGGCGAGACCACGCGTGGCTTCGGGGGTTTTGCCCAGCGCTGCAATTAAGAGACCAAAGCTGGCGGTGAGCAGGCCGAAGGACAGGACCACGCCGATGAATCCGGCGATGCTGCCTTCGATGCGCACGCCGAAAAACGCGATGGCGGCGGCATAGATGGCGAACATCAGCACGCTGGCGATCAGGGCGGTGCTGGCCATGGCGCTCAACAGCAGCAGCGAACGCGAAATCGGTGCCGAGCGCAGGCGCTTCCACAGGCCGAGGCGGCGCGCCAGCAGCAGGCCGACGCCGAGGTCGATACCCATGAAGAGGATGAACTGCACGCCCATGCCGGCAAAGGATTGCGCATAGCCGTTGTACTTTTTGTCGCGGTTCGAGGTCACGGCATCGGCCTGGGTGCGGAAGGGCAGATCGAATCCGCCGCCGCCGTTAGACGTTTTTGTTTCCGCCGCATTCGTATTGCCGGCATTGCGCGCCTGCACTTTCTCGACGCTGTCGAAGAGGCTCAGCAGCTCGGCTTTTTCGGCCGCACCCATCGTCGTGGATTGCACGACATCGTCGCGCGCGCCGGCCAGGGGACCATTGACGCCGTCGCCGTTGAACATCGTCTGCGTGACTGCCTTCATCACATGCTGGGTGAGTACGCCATTGACTACTTGCAGGGTGATGCTCTGCGAGGGGTCGTAGGCGACGCGCACCTGCGGCTTGGCGATATTGCTGCGGAACATGGCGCGCCCAGCATCGGCACCGAAGTTGGCTGGAAAGGTGATGGCTGCGCGGATCTTGCCCTTTTGCACCAGTTCGCGCGCCGCGGCTTCGTCCATGGCCTGCACATCAAGCGCGCTATCGGCTTTCATGGCCTCGATGATTTTTCCGGTTACGGGGCTATGGTCGAGATCGATCACCGCGATCGGGATGCGCGAGGGCTTGGCATTGCCGCTGCCGAACACGGAACCGAAAAATCCGGCGATCAGGATTGGCGCCAGCAGGGTGATGAGCAGCGAGCGCCTGTTGGAAAAATACAGGATCAGGTCCTTGCGGACCAATGCCTTCAGGGCATTCATGGAAATGTTCATGGTGGGCGTTTCAGTGAGAGTCAACGATCAGGTTCAGTCGCGCAACTGGCGGCCGGTGAGATTGAGGAACAGGCTTTCCAGATTGGCCCGGTCCGAGGCGATATGGTTGAGACGGTGGCCGCGCTGCGCCAGCCAGGCCAGCACTGGCGCCGAGGTCGCGGCCAGATCGTCCATGCCGATGACGAGGCGCCCATTTTGTTGCTTCACGCTCTTCACGCCGGGCAGCGTTTTCAATTCGGCCACGTTCACGGCGCCCTCGAGTTCGATACTCAAGGACTGCGCCGCCGGCAACTGGCGATAGAGGCCGGCCAGGGTATCGCTGGCGATGACTTGGCCG
>JACXTT010004270.1_pt1 | contig 21297 bp, 17 predicted proteins | sample 9270951 | NCBI WGS metagenome assembly JACXTT01 (sample SAMN15532306, study PRJNA645909) | rock metagenome | isolation source: weathered quartz diorite | place: Puerto Rico | collected 2017-06-21
CATATTCAAATTGGTGCCAATACTATAATGATCAGCACTGTTGCCTATAATTTTCAAGTCTTTTGGATCATTCGAACTTAAGCCTGTTTCTATTTTACCATCTCCGTTCAGGTCTTTATATTTGGGCCAGCCCGGAACAATATTTAGGGCTCCCCAAGGAACGATAGCCGATTCATCAAGCGCATTTATTTGGGCCTGATTCTGGAAAAAGCCATCACTTACCAATCCCCATATGTCTCCGATTTTCTGTCCTACCCTATAGTTAGAAAAAAGATTCTGATCATTTTTGAATTTCGTGATTACGGCATCAGAGTTGGCAAGGGACACCTTGGCTGAAAAACTAAAGGTTTTCTCGGCCAGCATAAATTTGTCCTGATAGGTTACAGATAACTCCCAGCCTTTGGTTCTTAAATCGGCTGCATTTTGTTGTGGTGATGCGGTTCCAAGTACACCTGGCCATGTCTGCCCAGCGGTAAGCATCCCCTTAGTATTGCGGATATAATAATCAAACCCTCCCAGAAACCTATCATCAAACAGACCGATATCTCCACCCACGTTAAAAGTAGAGACTCTTTCCCACGTATATGAATTAGGGTCAACGGTTAACGCCGGAGCGCCGTTAATAATCGGACTTTGATTGTTCCCTCCTATTAAATAAGGTGAAACACCTGTATGTAATGTTTGTATATAACCAAAATCGCTAACATTTTGATTGCCAAGATCTCCATAAGATGCACGCAATTTTAATGTGGATACTACTGGGGTCAGGGGTTTAAAAAAATCTTCATTACTTGCTATCCACGCTGCAGAAGCCGATGGGAAAAAGCCCCAGCGCCTCTGTGAAGGGAAACGTGATGAACCATCGTACCTTCCGGTGCCTTCCAAAATATAACGTCCTTTATAGCTATAGTTTAGCCGGCCAAAAACGCTGGACGTAGCGTAAGCTGTATATTGCGAGCTTATAGATGGGGTAGTACCGTTGGTAAGTGCAAGATAAGGCAACGACGATGATATGAGCCCATTGTTTGAGGCTCCAATAGTTGAATAATTATAATCTTCAGCGTTATATCCAACCATCGCGCTGAAAAAATGGTCGCCAATGGTTTTCTTATAAGTGGTATACAGGTTGAAAGCATTATTATATAGGTAGCTATTATTTTCGGTTACGCTTCCTATACCGCCTTGTTCCCTTACATCATTTGGCCCATATCCAATATTATAAGGCTTAGTATCAGCGTGATACTTCCACATCTCTCTTTTAACTGAAGCATCGCCTTTTACCTGTAAATCCCCATTTAAAAATGTAGCAGTTGCATTGGCTATATTTTGAAAACCAAACATAGTTTGAAGGTTATCACCACCATCAACCAGGCGGGCTGCCAGCCTTCCGGCGCCGGTGTTGGCCCAGGTACCATCCGGGTTTTTGGCTACATCAGTTGGCTGCAGGTAATAAATATCTGTAATGCTGGCTGCCGGCTGAGCACGTTTGGTTTGGTAAATATTGAGGTTGTTATCTATTTTAAGCCATTTTAAAGGAGAAAAACCCAATCTTGACCTCAAACCATACCGATCCCAGTAGTCAGGCGAAAGTTTATTCAAACCATTTTCTTTGGTATAATCTCCGGATAAATAATAAGTTAAAGGTGTTTGATTTACATTGACGCCTCCTGAAAGGGCTAGCGTATGGTTTTGGGATAAGCTGGCATCATTAAAAAAGTATTTGTACCAATTGTTACTCCCCATGTAATCCCATTTGGTTGGATCGGATGGATTTAATCTCGTGTCTGGAAGCGATGGATTATCCGATCTGTCTTTAGCCCATTGGAATTGATCGTCGGTATAATTCACATAAGTCCACGGCGTGTTATTTGTAGACGTTTCGAGCACCTTTGTATAGATATAAGGATCAGTCACCGGCTGCGGTAACACGGTTGGTTTTCCCCATGATGTCAGCGCATTATAGGTTATAGTTTGATGACCGGCAACACCCTGTTTAGTGGTGATCAGTATCACCCCAAAAGAGGCCCTCGCTCCGTAAATGGCCGCCGATGCAGCATCACGTAATATGGAGAAAGATAAGATATCTGAAGGGCTTAGTCTCAGCACATCGTCGTTGCTGGCTGCCGGGATACCATCTATTACAATTAGCGGTGAACCGCCGTTGATAGAAGTGAATCCCCTAATATTGATCGTTGGTACTGTACCTGGCGCTCCCCCGGGATAAGTAATGTTAAGACCCGGGCTGAGGCCTTGCAAGCCTTGCATCACGTTGGCTATAGGCCGTGATGCCAGCTCTTTTCCCGAAATCTGGTCAATAGCGCCGGCAATATCAATTTTTTTCTTAGTGCCAAAACCAACAACCACAACCTCGTTTAGGTTACCATAATCGGGTGCCAGGGTTACATTTAACTGTGTGCGCCCGTTCAGACCGATCTCTTGTTGTTTATATCCCGTAAAAGAGAAAACAAGAATAGCATTTGGATTCACATTGGCAAGGGAGTAAACGCCTTTTACGCTAGTTGTGACACCCTGGCCCGTTCCCTTTACTCTTACGTTTACCGAAGGGATGGGTCCTTTGGTTTCGCCATCCAAAACCTCACCCCTTACGGTGATATTTTGAGCAAAACCCTTTGCTGCAAGAAACATGAAGCAGATCAATAGTAGTTTTTTTTTCATTATTGGATAAAGATTTAATGTTTTTGATTCTGTATATACTATACCTTCAAAGAGTGGCAAATATTTACATACAATATTATTATTAGGTTAATGCTAAATTAATAAATTAATTGAATGACCAATCAATTTATTAATTTTTGTATAAAATTACTTTTATGTAGTTTGGCAGCCTCATATAGTAAAACATGGGCAGGAAAAGTCTTAAAGAAACCAGGCAATTAGAAATCATAAAGACCTTTTACAGTGTTGCCAAAAAGGAGGGTTATGAAAACACGTCGATAGCCAAAATAGCGAAGGTGATGGACATTAACCCGAGCCTTATAAGTCACTATTTTGAAACAAAAGAAGATCTTACCTATGCGCTGATTGACTATATTCTCGAAAGATATTTGTTGATCTATACTTTTAATAATAGCAATGGCATTTCGCTTGCAGACTTGCAAAAAACGATTGAAATGCTTTTCTCAAAAAAATGGAACCTGCTATTTGACGATGGCTTATTTTATACCTTTTATGCCCTGGCTTTCAGAGAGAAAAAAATTAAAACCAAATATAAGATCATACTTGATTCACTTCGTCACGCGCTTACATCGATGATAGAACAATGTAATGAAAAAGAATTCATAAATGTTCCGTCCCCAGAAGCTGCGGCCGATTTAATTTTTGTACTGGTAGATGGTGCTTATTTTTACCTTTCGTTGGAAAGCGATAAAAAAGCATATGCTGAACGACTTGAATATTATAAGAATAAAGCCTATGAGATTTTAGGGATTGGCAGCTCAATCAGTTCCGACATTACTTTGAGTTCTTAGTCCGCGCCCCAGGGCATATACGCCAATAAACATCCACAATAAGTTAGCTGCTGCATTCGGCATATCATTGGCATCAATAGCTACTGCCACCAAACAGAGCCCCCCCAGGATGTTCAACAACTGAAAAATCCGCGATTCTGACCTTATTATTTTCGTGCTCAATAATAAATAACCTGTGGTACATAAAGCCACCCCCAGCCAGCCAATACTTGTTAATATAATTTGTTTCATTATACCATGAGGATATTGCTTATATCCAACATGCACAAACGTATCAACATTTTTAAAATTGCAGAAAATAAAAATGCCGCTTAAATTTTATGTGTCTAAACGACCACGGCTCTTTCTTTAACGCAGGGTCCCCGTGGGGAGACCTGGCTAGGACGGGAACATATGAAATACTAAAAACATCATTCATAAATTCGCAAGGCCACCCCGCCGCGTCTCTGAAGGTTAAATGATAGCCGGGATGCAGCGTTTATCTTTTCCGTGCGTTTCAAAACACTATTGCCAGGACCGTCCTCGTAAATATCCGCGTTGTATGTTTTTCCTGCCTGTAAGAAATCTGTAGCTATAGTGATTGAACGGGCGTTGTTATTTGTAATAGCACCCACATACCATTCTTTATTTTTTTCCCTTGCCACAATAATGTATTCTTCAGGACTTCCTTCGGGTACTTTGGTTTTATCCCAAACCGTAGGCAGATATTTCCAGAATTCAACTTCTGATAAATCAGTGTATAGTTTGGGTTGATCATACCAGTAAACAAACTGCCACGGACTATAATAAACAACAGACAAGGCCAATTGGTGACATTTTGTATTCCTAAGCCTTTTGTCCTGAAAACAAAATGTATAGTCGGCCGGGCCTGCAATAAAACGCGTAAATGGCAGAATGGTATTGTGTGTTGCATCGGGAAATTCCTCGTTTCCTCTTACCCCTTCCTGGGTTATTAAATTAGGATAAGTGCGGTTAAAGCCCGTTGGCGAATATTCATCATGTACATCGACCATCAAGTGATGTGCGGCTGCTTTTTTAATAGCCTCATACAGCCAGTTATCCCAATAAAGGGTACCGGTATTTACAAAGCCGAACTTAACACCCGCGATGCCCCATTTTTCATATAATGGAAAAAGCGTATCGAGTTGTTTTTCAAGCGCCCGATGGTTAACATACAAAATAACACCCTTGCCTTTTGACCTGGCATAGCGAATAACCGCCGGCATATCCAGATCATTTACGGGATTACGTGCAGGATCGACATTTACACGGGTGGCATCAGAGCTATCTTTATCTTCGGGGCCATACCATCCGGCATCAAACTCAATGTACTGAATATCCTGTTTAACAGCAAAGTCTATTAAATCCATTGCACCTTTTGTACTCAAAGTTATTTCCCTGATTACTTTACCGGGTTTTATCCAGCTGGTGTCATCCAGTTTATTGGTATCGTTAAGGTTAGATATAAGAAAATTATTTTCCAGTAACCTGGTTGGTTTACCTGCTAGAAGTACCGCCCGCCATTGGGTTGAAAAAGCGGACCGCCCACCATTTGCAACACAGGCCCATATATTTCCGGGCAATGTTAATGTAAGAGGCAACTGTATACCTGCTTTTAACTGTTTTACGGGTTGCAATTTATAGATGCCCTGAGCATGATCAGTGCAGTAGCCCCTCGTACCATCCGGAAATTGAAGAAGCGGAAATACCTCTTTATAATCCATCAACGGAGCACTTAAAGCCCCAGTGGATGAATTACTTACCCGATCAGGAAAAAAATACCGCAGGCCGACCCCTTCGTTATAGGCGTGTACGATTAACTGAAAATGCGCTGATTTACCTGATTTACGCAGGGTAAGGATCAACTCGTTATAATTATCCGGAACAATTGACTGTTCACCAACCACAGGGTTCCATGATCCCTTATGGCTTGAACGCTGCTCTTTAACTAACTCGATATTCCCATCGTTATTATTACTATCAATACTCGCCTGCATCACGGCCTGCCCATGATAAAAAATCCGATAGCCGGGGGCATTGATATTGTCCGGAAAAAATTGAAAGCGCACTTTCCCATCAGGCGAAAGGAGAATGGGGTTAGTTTTTGCCCTGGCGATAGCGGGGTAAATCATCAATCCCATCAATAATATTTTTATAAGTTTCATCTTTGGATTATAGTCAAGATTTTATTGCCTAAGCTGATCAAAATAATCACCAAGATCATAATTTATTTTGTATACACTACGTGGGGCACAAAAAAAGCGCCCCGGTCACACACCAGGACGTCCCGCTATCGATACCGTCATTTGAAAAAGAGGGATCCAGTGCCATGTGTTATCTGTGATCTGGTGCTGGGGTCGAGTAACCATTCCGTAACTATAAATGGTTTAGGGTTCCTTTAACCCAGGGTCCCCGTTGGGAGATCCGGCTGGGATGGATAGGATGGGTATCAAATAGCCTGTTCAACTACCTAACCACTTAGCTATTCTCTATTCAACCTTGTAACTAATGGGTGCAAAATCGATCTAACTAATTGATAGCCGGCCGCTTGCAAAATCAAACCTGGTTATTATTGAAACCATGGAAAATCAGATGTATACAGTGTCTCCATCCAAAGCTGCCAGACTTGTAGGTCTGCTGTATCTGGTTGCAATGGCAACAGGGCTTTTCGCTGAATTTTATGTGCACTTTCCTTCGAGTCTTATCGCAAGAGGTGATGCAGCAAAAACAGCGGGCAATATTTTGGCTAATGAGCGGCTGTATCGTATCGGCATAGCCAATAATATTATCACATTTGCTATCGATGTGGTATTGATTTGGGCGCTCTACGTATTGCTGCGGACAGTAAATCGTAGTCTGGCCTTGCTTGCGGTGTTCTTCCGGCTCGTAGAAACGACGATGGCTTGTGTGGCCATTGTTAATTACTATGTTGCCATGCAGTTTGTTACTGACGCCGATCATCTACAGGCATTCAATCAGGAACAATTACAGGCCTTGTCGGTCATGCACTATAACTATGCTTTAACCTTTAATGTTGTGGCCATATTTTTGGGGTTGGGATCGACAATCATTAACTACCTGTTTTTCAAATCAGGATATATTCCCCGGGTGCTGGCCTTGTGGGGTGTATTTTCTTCATTAGTATTGCTTCTAAGTCAATTCGCCATCATCATTTATCCCGATGTCGAGAAAACAATCATACCTGCCTCTTTTGGGCCTATCGTTATTGATGAGATTGCACTCGGCTTTTGGTTACTTTTTAAAGGAGCAAATATTCCTAAAATAGCCGCTGCATCGGATATTTGAGATCTTTAGACTCTCGCAGAAAAACTTTTACTGAGAACTTCATTATTTTTTATTCAACACCCGGTGTTCGATATTAACAAAAAAGCGCCCCGGTCACACCCCCGGGACGCCCACAATCAATCACTACTTATCAAATTTATCCTCTTACACGGTCGTTATGTTTCTTGCGGTAGATCGCACGACTAGCATGATTTTGTTCTTTGCGCAAATGCTGGCGTTCTGCAGGGGTTACATGGCCATCGGCCTTTGCCATACGCTTATCGTTCCTGATCTTGCGTTCGTCTTTGCGTAAATGATGAGCTTCTGATTTGGTCAGCTCGCCGCTGCGCACACCTTGATTAATTCGGCGCTCCTGCCTGTGCTCCCTATGGTTAATAACCGGGGTTTTGGTTTGTGCATTTGCGATTGAGGTAATAGTCAAAATACCAACTAAAGCACCTCCTAATATTTTAATTTTCATTGTGTTCTGTTTTAATATTTATTATTTGGTCGTTTTAATAATAGATTGTTTTGGGGTGAATTGGTTTAATTTGTTTGTTAAATAGTTGTTTTGGTTGAAGAGGTTGAATTGGTTAATTCAGGCTTTCTACTACTCCAACCAGTATAACTAATACAACCAATACAACTACTTAACTAAAAAACCTTATGTTTGCTCCATATTGCCAAATCGCAATAAAGGAATAAAAAGCCTGTGTAAAGCCAATGCTGAGCATCGACGAGATCAAAAAACCTATTGCCACCGATATTGATGCCTTTGAGGAAAGGTTTAAGTCCTCGATGCAAAGCTCCGTTCCGCTGCTCGACCGTATTACTCATTACATCGTAAAGCGAAAAGGCAAGCAGATCAGGCCGATGTTCGTATTCTTTTCGGCCAGTATTTGTGGGGGCATTACCGATGCTACCCACCGTGGTGCTGCTCTAGTCGAACTGCTGCACACCGCCACCCTGGTTCATGACGACGTGGTAGATAATTCTTACCAGCGCCGTGGATTTTTCTCTATCAATGCCCTCTGGAAAAATAAGATCGCCGTTTTAGTGGGAGATTTCCTGCTATCTAAAGGCCTGCTGCTGTCGATTGAGAACCATGATTTTAAATTATTACAGATCGTATCTGAAGCGGTAAAGCAAATGAGCGAAGGCGAGCTTTTACAGGTAGAGAAAGTGCGCCGCATGGATGTGGATGAGCCTATATATTACGAGGTGATCCGACAGAAAACGGCTTCGCTGATCGCGTCGTGCTGTGCCTGCGGGGCGGCCTCAGCAGGAGCAGACGAGGCTACGATCGAAAAAATGCGGTCGTTTGGTGAGAAGATCGGTATCGCCTTCCAGATAAAAGACGATATGTTTGATTTCGGGACGGACGATGTGGGCAAACCGTTAGGCATAGACATTAAAGAGAAAAAAGTGACGCTGCCGCTGATCTATTCGCTTAACAATACCCCTTCATCCGAAAGGAAACGGATCATCAACCTTGTGAAAAACCACAACGATGACCCGAAAAAGATCGAACAGATCATCCGTTTTGTAAAAGAAACCGGGGGACTGCAATACGCGGAAACACAAATGAAAAAATACCAGGAAGAAGCATTTGAGATATTAAATACATTCCCGAAGAGCGATTCGCGGGAGAGCTTAGAACAATTAGTGCGGTTTACCACCGAAAGAAATAAATAATGCCGAGCGAACTGATATTTATAAGCGGGTTTATCCTATTTATTTTCCTGATGATGGCCATCGACCTGGGCCTGTTTGGGAAAAGCGACAAACCCGTTAGCCTGAAGCAAGCCGGCATCATGAGCGGCGTTTGGGTATCGCTGGCGCTGATCTTTTACGCGCTCATCACCCGGTATGGCGACCTGCTGCACCATATCGATAGTTTTGCTGCCCTGCAGGAAATTAATATCAAAAACTTCCATCATCTTAAACTCGACCCGAATGACTTCCAGGAAAGTTTGAGCTTATATCGCAAAAACCTATCACTTGAATTTATTACAGGGTACGTGGTGGAATACGCTTTGTCGGTGGATAACATCTTCGTGATGGTACTCATTTTCACGGCCTTCTCTGTCAACCCGAAATATTATCATAAAGTATTACTGTGGGGTATTATAGGTGCCATTGTGATGCGCTTCCTGTTCATTTTTGTCGGTGCAACGCTTATCAGCCAGTTTCACTGGATATTGTACCTGTTCGGTGCTTTCCTGGTGTATACGGGTGTTATGATGTTTATCAACCGTAATGAGGAAGATGAAATTGATACGGAGAACCATCGCGTAGTAAAGTTTGCATCAAAATATTTCGCGGTTCACCCCAGGTTTGAAGAGGGAAAGTTTTTTATCAAGATTGACGGTAAAAAACTGATCACCCCGCTGTTCCTGGTGCTGATGATCATTGAAGTAACTGACCTGATCTTTGCTGTGGATTCTATCCCCGCCATATTTTCTATCACCAAAGATCCTTATATCGTATTCTTCTCGAATATTTTTGCCATCATGGGATTAAGGTCGATGTTCTTCCTGCTGGTGAATATCATCGACAAGTTCCATTACCTCAAAGTTGGTTTATCGGTGCTGCTGACGTTTATAGGCTTAAAAATGCTGGCTGCCAATTATGCAGATAAGATCGGGCTAACCACAGGTAATTCATTGCTTATCATTCTGGGGATACTGACAATAAGTATCGTGGCGTCGCTTATCTTCCCTAAAAAAGAGACGGCACAGTAATTGACTGATCCTGATCGAATTTATCTTGTCAGGATTGCCTTATGGAAAACAACAGCAAACCAGTGCCTTCACTTTATGAATGGGCGGGCGGTATGTCCGCATTTGAAACCCTTTTTCAAGAATTTTATGATAAGGTTTTAGCTGATGAGCTTCTGCTCCCTGTTTTTAAGCACATGTCGCCTGAGCACCGCCTGCATGTGGCGTATTTTGTAGCCGAAGTACTGGGCGGACCAAAGCTTTACAGCGAATCGGAAGGCAGTCATTTCAAGATGATCCAAAAGCACTTATCAAAGCACCTGACACACGAGCAACGCAAACGCTGGATCGACCTGTTGCTGCAAACTGCCGATGAATTAAAACTGCCGGATGATCCTGAATTCCGCTCTGCATTTATGGCTTACCTGGAGTGGGGTACCCGCATAGCCGTGATCAATTCCAATACCGACGAAGTAACCGAAAGTCCCGATGTACCCATGCCTGTTTGGGGCTGGGGAGTTCCCGGAGGACCATACATGGGATAGATTTGAGACGTGAGATTTGAGATGCTAAGCAGGCGAAACTTTTGCTGCTCAAAATCATTTGATTCTAACAATTTAGGTGTTTATCTCAGATCTCACATCTGATTTAGACACTTATCTCATATCTCACGTCTCATATCTCACATCTAAAAGACATTTATCTCAAATCTCACATCTAAAAGACATCTAATAAGGGAAAATACTAACTTAGCCGTATGCATTTATTTGATCTGAGCCATCTGAGGGTAACCTTTTTTGATATACTGGATATTTTGCTGGTGGCTTTTATCATTTATCAGCTATACAGCCTTATCAGGGGTACTATAGCCGCCAACATTTTTATCGGGCTCGCGCTCATTTATGTGCTGTTCTTTGTGGTGAAGGCATTACAGATGCGGCTGCTAACGGCCATACTGCAAAACTTCGTCAATGTGGGGATCATAGCGGTCATTGTCGTCTTTCAGCAGGAGATACGACGATTCCTGCTGCTGGTAGGTAAGAATGCCTCCCTGCAGCGAAACAAAGCCTGGTGGTCTTATTTTTTTGGCAAGCGTGAAGATGAAAAGAACAACTATGCGCGTATAAAACCTATCATTGATGCCTGCAAAAGTATGAAGCAAAGCCGCACCGGCGCGCTTATCGTGTTCGCCAAATTTTACGACGAACAATTTTACCAAAATAGCTGCGAGGTGCTCGACTCCAAAATATCCAAACGTTTACTGGAGAGTATATTTCAAAAAAGCAGTCCGCTGCATGACGGCGCCGTCGTGATATCGGAGAATAAGATCAAAGCGGCAAGCTGCATCTTACCGCTGACCGATAAAACCGATCTGCCCCTGCAATTTGGCCTACGTCACCGAGCCGGCATTGGGGTAACTGAGACCAACGAGGCTACAGCGATCATCGTATCTGAAGAAACCGGCGAAATATCTTATGCCAAACAGGGCCGTGTTAAAATGAATATCAGTTTTGCTGAATTGGAGAAACTGTTGAACAAGGATTTTTGATAAGATCAGGGCGTAACCGGCTTTAGCAAACCCAACGGCTCTATTTTAGCTACAGGCATCTTTTCCATATTAACGCTTGGTTTCGCTATAGGCATACGGTCGATATTACCGCTCACCTGCGCTATTGGCATATGGTCGATATTTACAGACGGAATAACGGCCGCCATTTTGTAATCAGGAAGCTTATTGCGTGTTACTGCTAAGGATTCTCCTTTCGGCATAACTGAAAAATTCTTAAACAGCGTGCTATCCCCCGGCTTAAACTGAAGTAAGTTTTGATTCTTTGGAGTTTTGAATAAAAACTGATCAAAAGGTTTTGTAGTAGATTGTTGCGCTTTCAACTGGGCAGCGCATGCAATAACGATCAGTAATAAAAATAATTTTTTCATGGCCGGTTTACGTTAGCACTAATATAAACAAAGCGAATGTTAAATAGTGTTATTTTTTGAGGGCAATATGTTAAAGCCCAAATCCTCTGCACGCCCGTATAACTATCTAAAAATGTGACAAATATCACAACAAACCCATAACCAAAATCACTTATCCCGGGGTTAATTCGCGATAGCTTTACACTACAAATTAAACCATTAATAAGATGAAAAGTGTAATAAACCCCGGTTGCTCTTTCCCTAAATGGAATAGAACCGTTTTTTTAACCGCGGTGTCTGTGATAATATTAAATGCGGTTTTTACAAACGCATTTGCCCAGCAAAAACCATGGGTTACTCCCAAAGAAGCTCAGGTAATTAAAAATCCTATTGCAGGCAATGCTGCTACTTTGGCTGAAGGCAAAAAACTTTATGTAACCAATTGCGCTCCATGCCATGGCGACAAAGGCCGCGGCGACGGTCCTGCAGCGCAGGCCCTTAACCCTAAACCAGCAGATCACTCTTCTGCGGCTATTCAGAACGAAACAGACGGTTCGTTATTCTGGAAGCTTTCACAAGGGCGAAACCCAATGCCGGCTTATGGAAAAATACTCACAGAACAACAAAGATGGGAGCTGATCAGCTACATCCGCACGCTTTCAAAGGCACCTAAGAAATAGTTCACTAACCTAAATTTCAAATCTTATGACAACGGTCAATAAACTTTCAAAGTTAATGGCATGGACATTGGCCATACCGTTAACAATAAATACGGTAAAGGCACAGACAACGACAGTTGACTCGACATTAATTAACAGGATTACTGCGCTTGAACAACAAGTTGCCGATCAAAAATCGGGCGAAAGCCATTTCATGGTAGCCGGATTGACCACATTTGGCTACGTACGCAACGAAACCACTTTCATAGCGCCCGGCGCACCAGGTCAATCTGTAAAAACCAACAGCTTTGGCGATGCTGACCATTATGAATTGAGCCCTATGCTGATGTGGAACCATGGCAATAAAATCCTGGTAGAATTTGAGCCTTCTTTTGATGGTAATACCATCGGCGTAAACTGGGCCAATATCTCCTATTTCGCAGCGCCTGGCCTGATCATACACGGCGGCTATTTTGTAGTACCTTTTGGTATTTATAATAAACGGCTGGCTGCGGGATGGATAGATAAACTCGCTGGCGATCCCAACGGGTTCGATTTGCCTGGCAGCGACTTCGGTATCGGCTTGAGCGGCGGGTTCCCCTTAGGCGATATGAAATGGAGTTATGATGTGAGCCTGACCAACGGGTTGCAACTACTTCCTGACGGCGAGCTACAAAATGCTGGTATCGTAGACAATAATAAAGGTAAGATGGTAAGCGGCAGGTTCTCCCTGCTTCCATTTTCAAACTCCTGTCTTGAAGTTGGTGTGTCCGGATTGTATAGCAGTGCCGGTGACGTTGGTTCCAATTTCACGAGCGCAAACGTAAAAATGTATGGCGCCGATATCAATTTTGTAAAAACCTTCAAACCATTTCTGATCAATGTTAAAGGCCAGTATAACCGTATTATAGTTAATAAACAGACTTACGTTAGACAGGCTACTACTACGTTAAGTTAATCATTTGATAACAAAACTTCAGCCTCATTTTCCTAATTTTAAATATGACCGGTTGGCGTTGATAACAAAGTTCTTAAGAATATCGAACTGGCATACCGGTACTCCAATTATACAACCCCAAACAGTTCTGCATGGGGACAGAATTTATACGAGCATGATTTCGGACTTGACTACTGGATCACCTGGAGAACAGTGTTAAAATTTACTTACGCTCATTCTCACTCACTCAGCACTGCTAATGTACCTGCCGGTGGTGTAGCAGGAATAACTAATGTAAATAGTGTGTATTTACAATTTTCAATTGAATTTTAAAGAAAACGTCATGAAAACCATCAAAATAAATAGCAGAGTGTTAATGATCGCAGCGATATTAGGCGGCCTGGCTTCAATACTAATAGCTAGCTGTGCCGAAAATGCCAAGATCTCAGCTAAAAGCGGAGCGCAATTGTGGGCTGAAAATTGCCAAAGGTGCCACAATACGCCTTCACCAGCATCGTTTTCTCATGAACAATGGCAAACCATCGGCATGCATATGCAAACCCGCGCACAGCTAACCGATAAGGAAAGAGATAAAATTATAGCGTTTTTATCACAATAGTCCTCTTTTATTACCATAAAAAAATCCGCCCCGGACTAGGAGCGGATTTTTTCTATTTGCAAAATCATTTTATTGGTTGCTGTCTTTATCTTTTGCTTCGTTAACTGCTTTGGCGGCGTCTTCTGCTGCTTTTGCAGAAGCATCGTCCTTCAGCTTGGTGCGCTGATCTTTAATGTTGTTTAGCACCCCTATCACAAACGGAGCTACACCATTGTATATTTTGTATTTAATCCCTGCTTGTTTAAGTGCCTCTATGCCCTGTTGAGCATCAGCCGGGCTATCTACAGTGCCAGTCATCTGGGCAAATTTTCTGATCAGCATAAACTTGTTGTTGATATCACCTTCAGAAAATTGCTTGTAAACAAATGGCCACTGTGCGGACTTACCGCTTTCGGCGTATATTCCTACAATAGCAGTAGTTAAAGCGGCACGGTTATCCTTCTCGAAAGCCTTAGCCAACTCCAACGCCTGTGCCGGGTCAAGCTGGTCGATGCCATTTAAAGCAGCACCTTGTATGGCGTATGATTCGCTCTTTAAGCCTTGTTTGAAGATGGCCATATTATTCTGCATTTTCTGTTTGGCCAATACATTCATAGCCGCCGCGCGAACTAAAGTGTTCCCATCGTTCTGCGCCAATGAAGTCAATACAGGTAGAGCGGCATTATGGATGTCGTCGTTCTTCATATTCAAAGCGCGGATGGCTTTTATACGCAGACCGTAATATTTATCCTTTAAAGCAGCAATGATGATCTTCTGGCCGTCTTTTTCAGTTTGCTTGTTCTGAGCAGCTTCTATTGCTTCAAAGCGATCCAGATATAATGGCGCATTAGAATACTGGAAGGCATATTCGCCAAGAGTTTTGTTATCTGTCTTCAGCGTCAGCAAAACTTTATCACCATCTACATTTACCAGGTCGGGTTTTACATCTGAGTGGAAAGTCAGGGTATCCATCTTATCATTCATCCAAACTTTGTGGCGCACTTTTTTACCACCAGCATAAATATCTACAGCAAAAGGTAATTTAAAGGTTTGACCATCCTGCTTTTGTGCCAGGTAAACAGTTTCTGTTTTTGAGGCATCATCCCATTTGTAGCTGATGTCCAGCACCGGGTGACCGGCGCCGTAATACCATTGGTTAAAATACCAGTTCAGATCGCGGCCGCTTGCTTCCTCCAAAGCCAGGCGCAATTGCTGGGCCTCCCCAGTTTTAAAGGCATTTGTTTTAAGATAAATGTTCAGCCCCTTAAAGAAAGCTGCATCGCCCAAATAATTGCGCAACATGTTTAAAATACGGCCGCCCTTTTGGTAGGTTACCACATCGAACACATCCTCCTTATCATTATAGTGGAAGCGAACCAGGTCCTTTTGAGAAGCCTCAGGGTTTTGCAGGTAGTTCTCCAATGCTTCGTAGCTATGCGCATCCGCCTCATCTTTACCATATTTATGTTCTGCCCAAAGCATTTCGCTAAAGTCGGCGAAAGATTCGTTCACGGTCAGGTTGCTCCAGCTTTCGCAGGTTACGTAATCGCCAAACCACTGGTGGAACAATTCGTGGGCAATCGTGCTGCGACCCTGATCGTAATAACGGTCGATCAACTCACGGTGTGTCCCCTGAACATATTCGCCATGCAAGGTAGCCGAGGTGTTTTCCATCGCACCGCTCACGTAGTCACGCACAACGATCTGTGAATATTTGTTCCATGGAAAATCAACACCCAGAGTTTTAGAATAAAACTCGATCAATTCAGGAGTCATCCCGAAAATTTCTTTTGCATATGGCGCATATTTCGGTTCCAGGTAATAGTTCACCTCCTTGTTGCGCCATTTATCATGATAGATCTTAAAATCGCCCACAGCCATCATAAACAGGTATGGCGAATGCGGTAGCTCCATTTTCCAGGTATCGGTGCGGGTGCCGTCGGCATTTTTTTTCTGCGAAGCCAGGCGACCGTTTGACAGCGTCACATATTTAGCGGGAACAGTCATGCTGATCTCGTCGGTAGTTTTTTGTTCAGATTTGTCAATCGTCGGGAACCAGGCAGATGAGCTTTCTGTTTCGCCCTGCGTCCAGATCTGAGTCGGCTTATCTTTTTCAGTGCCATCTGGATTGATAAAATACAAACCTTTGGCATCGTTAATAGCCGCGCTGCCTTTGGCTTTCAGCTGGTTTGGTTTTGAGGTATAATCTATATAAATGGTATACGATTCGTTGTTGTGGTATACCTTATCCAGGTTGATGGCAAGGCTCAGACTGTCCTCATACTTATATTTCAACGGAACATTTTTACCATTTTTTACGATGGATATATTTTTAATGTCCATCCCTTTGGCATCCAGCCTCAAGCTATCAGTAGGATAAAAATGCGGGCGAAGTGTTACCCACTCTTTACCATACATATAGCGTTTTTTGTAATCGAAACGTACATCTAGTTTGGTATGCACCAGGTCGTTTATTTTTGGCGGGGTTTCCCGGTAGATCTTCATCGCCGGGTCGTCAGTTTTAGCCGAAGCTTGCTGCGCGTAGGCGTTGTTAAGACTTGCTGCCATAACCCCAGAAAGAGCCATAGCAGAAAGGGTCTTCAAATTCATCATATTCAGTTTTAATTATTGATTTGTATAAATTTTACCTTCTTTCATTACGAAGGCCATGTTTTTCATTGTTTTAATATCCACCAGCGGATCACCGTCAACTGCCACAATATCGGCAAATTTTCCTTTAACGATACTACCGGTTTGATTAGTTATGCCTAACAGGTCGGCGGCATTTACCGTAGCCGCTTTGATGGCTTCCATCGGTGGCATACCTGCTTCAACCATATATTGAAACTCCATATAGTTTTTGCCGTGAGGATAAACGCCAGCGTCAGTACCAAAAGCTATCTTGACACCAGCCTTGTATGATTTGCCAAAATTGTCCTGAATCTGGGTGCCAACCTCTACCGCTTTACGCGCAATTACCGCTGGAAAATATCCCGGAACTTTTGCGGAATCTGATACCGATTTGCCTGCAATGATAGTTGGCACCAGGTAGGTACCGTATTTCTTTGCTAGCTCCCTGTCCTCATCGTTCATAAAGGTACCGTGTTCGATGGAGGCAACGCCCGCCAGTATAGCCCGTTTGATTCCCTCAGCTCCGTGTGCGTGACAAGCAACGCGCAAGCCGTAATCTTTCGCTGTCTCGACAACTGCCTTTATCTCATCGATACTGAATTCAGCTCCTGAAGAGTTTTCACTCAGATCGAGCACTCCGCCGGTAGAGGCGATCTTAATTACAGCCGAGCCTCTTTTTATCTGCAAACGAACGGCTTTTATCAACTCGTCCCTCCCATCAGCTACCCCATCATCCGGGCCCATTTTATGATCAAATACATCATCCCTGAAACCAACGGAATTATCCATATGGCCGCCGCTTGCTGAGATAGACCTGCCTGCGGTAATGATCCGCGGACCGTCAACCATTCCCTGTCTTACTGCTTTGCTCAGACTGATATTTACTCCTGAACCACCCAGATCGCGAACAGTAGTAAACCCTGCCATCAAAGTGCGTTTGGCATAGATCTGCGCACGATAAGCCACATCAGCGTCGGTAAGGGTAAAGCCATCGAGCATGCCGGTTTTGCTATGCTGCTCCTCTAAATGAACATGGCAATCAATCAGCCCGGGCATCACCGTTTTATTTTTTAGGTCGATCACCTTGTCGCCTGAATTACCGCTTGTGTATCCTTTCTGAATATCGGTTATCATTTTCCCGTCGACCACAACCGTCATCTCCGATTGCCCTTTGCCGGATATCCCGTCGATCAAGTGACCGCATTGTATATACGTTTTTTGAGCAAAAGCCGACGAGGCAATGAATGAAAGAACAAGAAGAAGAAATTTGCGCATGACTGACCGGTTAACTTTAGGCTAAATTATAAAGTTTTTTATTTAAAAGCCTATGGCACCGGCCAGTCAAAATATGTTACTATCACCTTTTTGATATTTGGTGCAAAATTACCACTGTCCGCCTGAAACCGGACACACCGTTCATATCCGTACAGTTACCCTTGTTCGATTTATTTTCAAGATACTGATAATAAGCTAATTGCGTTTATGGCACATGTTTTATGTAAAAACAGAACCTGGTAATGCTATCTGAACGAAACATCTAGCCGATTGAGAACATGAACATTGAAGATCACGTTTTTGCATTAATAGCAAAGAAACTTGCGAATAGCGCTTCGGAGGAAGAATTACACGAATTAGATGAGCTGCTAAATCAACACCCAGACATTCATGAAAGAGTAAGGTTGATGAATGAGTGGTGGCACAGTGATACTGAGCAAAGCATTGAGGCCAACAGTTATTTCCGTTTTCAAAAAATAATGGAACGGATAAAAGCTGATGATTCAACCGTAGAACATAAGGAAACATTAAAAATCAGTCAGACAAAACAGAGGCGACAAAATTCAACGGTAACTTACCTGGTTAACCGTTGTACCATGATTGCGACCTTTTTAAAAATTGCCTGGCGGAATGCTCAAAAAAACCCGACCTACAGTTCTATAAATATTTTTGGTCTTGCGATCGGGATGAGCGTCGCCCTGCTCATTGGGCTATGGGTAAATTACCAATATTCATTTGATAAGTTCTTACCGGATTACAAACAACTATACCAGGTAAGGCTAAACTTTAATACCGGCACTGAAATGCTTACGGATAATGATGCCTCACTAAAACTCGCACAAGTATTGCGCGACCGCATACCGGAGATCAAAAATGTAGGCGTCGCACACTTTGATAAGCATGGACTAAGGAACGGTGACCGGAAAGTATTTATGCAGGGCGCTATCGTCGACAATGACTTTTTAAAAACACTGCGATTTCAACTACTGAAGGGCGATGTCAATACTATTTTTAAAGACCCTTACTCCGTCGTATTAGATGAGTCAACTACAAAAGCTTTGTTTGGAGATGGAGACCCGATAGGCAAAGTGATCAACCTGGATAACCGGAACAATGTAAAGGTTACGGGCGTAATAAAAGATGTCCCTGAAAATTCTACAGCGAAATTCAATTTCCTTACCCCTATTGGTTATACCGACCTTACCGAAGGCTGGATAATTGAAGGACGAAAAGCAGGTTTTGACGGCAACAATTTTTGGATGGTGGTTGAGCTTAATCCGGGTGTCACCTATGCACAAGTTGAACCCAAGATCAGGGATATTCAAAAGGAAAATGCCAATAAGAAATATGCACAAGTTTGGATGCAGCCTATATCACGCGCACATTTATATTCGGATTGCAAGAGAGGAAAGGAAGCAGGCGGCTTCATAGAATACGTGCGCCTGTTTAGTATTATCGGTGTATTGGTGCTGGTAATTGCCTGTATTAACTTCGTCAACCTGTCTACCGCCCGTTCTCAAAAACGCGCACGCGAGGTTGGCGTGAGAAAAGCGATCGGTTCGCAAAGGCAACAACTGATCCTGCAATTTTTAACTGAGTCTTTTCTATTTACGGCGGTCGCATTTATGCTGTGTCTTTGCTTTGTGCAGTTAGCACTGGGGCCTTTCAATGCGCTTACTGGAACAACCATCACCATATCTTTCACTAGCGTCAAATTCTGGCTGATCATTATTGGATGCGTATTTTTCACCGCGATACTTGCCGGCAGCAGACCGGCGTTCTATCTTTCGTCTTTCAACCCTGTTGAGGTATTGAAAGGTAAAATATCTGCCAGTCGCTCATCAGATTGGTCGCGGAGGGTATTGGTGGTAACACAATTTGGTTGCTCCATCGCACTTATCATCAGCACAGTAGTTATTTACCGGCAGATACAGTACGCCAAAAACAGACCTACAGGATACAACATCAACCGCTTACTGCTTACCGACTTCAATACCGACCTGCACACCAATTACGTTGCACTAAGAAACGAATTGCTGGAAAGCGGGCTTGTTGAAAGTGTTACCACTTCTAATAGTCCGGCCACTGAACACGATGGAACCGGGAACCTTGACGATTGGCCAGGTAAACAGCCGGGTGAAACGGCCCAGGTAGCTTATATCGGTATTTCTGAAAATTATTTCCGTACGCTGGGGATAAAGGTTAGCGACGGAATGGAATTTACCGGGGCGAGGGACACGCTCAGCGTTATATTAAATGAAGCAGCAGTCAAGCGACTACGTCTGAAAGATCCTTTGAGCCAACATTTTACCGACGACCGAAAGCAACCTATCCGCATAAAAGCTATTGTAAAAAACTCACTAATGGGTTCTGCTTTTTCATCAGTAAATCCAACGCTGTATTATTATGAGCCGAGATGGTGGACGTTCCTGATCTATCGCCTTTCGCCGCACGTGGAAACGCATGTCGCTATGGAGAAACTAACCAAAATATTTAATAAATATGCTCCGTCATTCCCTTACTCCTACCGATTTGCTGACGAGGATTACAATAAGAAATTCCAGCTTGAAGAGTTAGTTGGAAAACTATCGGGCATCTTTGCAACGCTGGCCATTTTTATATCCTGTTTGGGTTTGTTTGGTCTGGCGGCATACGTTGCCGAACAACGCACCAAAGAGATAGGTGTTCGCAAAGTGCTGGGGGCATCGGTATTCAGCTTATGGCAATTAATGTCGAAGGATTTTGTAGCCCTGGTATTTGTATCATTGCTGGTGGCAATTCCGGCAGCATACTATTTTATGCATAACTGGCTGCAAGGTTATGAATATCATACACAATTGTCCTGGTGGATATTTGTCGTAACAGCTGGAGTATCTATCTTGATCACTTTAATAACGGTAAGTTTTCAAAGCATTAAAGCCGCTATGATGAATCCGGTGAAGAGCCTTCGGTCCGAGTGATTAGAGATTAGTTAATCAGAGACCAGTTGATTTATACTACAAATCAGTGACTCAGATAATAGAGTTTAGAAATTAGAATTTAGAGTTTCACAATCATGATAAAGAATTATTTGAAAGTTGCGTGGAGAAACCTGGTAAAGAACAAGGCACATACATTTATCAACATGGCGGGCCTTTCCGTTGGACTCGCTTGCAGTCTGCTGATCCTGCTGTGGGTAGAGAATGAAGTGAACATGGATGCTTTTCATAAGAATGGAAAGTATTTGTACCAGGTTTATGAGCAGCAGCATTATGACAACAAGGTAAACGGCCAATATTATACCCCAGGCGTTCTCGCTGCTGAATTGAAGCGCGTAATCCCAGACGTGCAATACGCAGTAAATACTGTTTTCAATGACGAGCGTAATTTTAAGGCCGGCGATAAAATTATCAAGCTGACAGGTGGTTCGGCAGATGCTGATTTCTTTAAGATGTTTAGCTATCCGTTGATACAAGGGAGTGCCGAAAGCGCATTACGAACGGTATCTGACATTTCCATCTCTAAAAAAATGGCGGAGGAATTCTTCGGAAGCGCACAAGCAGCTATGGGCAAAACGCTACGTGTTGATAACCGTAAAAGCTTTATTGTCACCTCTGTGTTTGAAAACGTTGGTGCAAATTCTTCTTTAAAATTTGATTACCTGATCAACTGGGCCTCGTTCCTTGAAGATAATGCGTGGGCAAAGGAATGGGGAAACAATACGCCATATACCTATATTCAATTACGCCCTGATGCCGACCCTAACCTGGTAGGGCAGAAGATCAGGCATTTCCTGGAAAAGCTTGAT
>JACXTT010004271.1_pt1 | contig 21294 bp, 25 predicted proteins | sample 9270951 | NCBI WGS metagenome assembly JACXTT01 (sample SAMN15532306, study PRJNA645909) | rock metagenome | isolation source: weathered quartz diorite | place: Puerto Rico | collected 2017-06-21
GCTCAATACTCTGGAAGTGGGCGCGCCAACCCAGGCCTGGGCCCAACTGAACCCGGTGCCCGCGACCGTGGAACGGGCCCACAACACCCACAAGGGCAGCGATGGTGACGTCTTTGTCGTCGGCGGCAGCCCGGGCATGACCGGCGCGGCCATTTTGGCCGCCCGTGCTGCATTGCATGGCGGTGCCGGGCGCGTCTATGTAGGATTGCTCGAGCCAGCGCCCACTACCGCCTGGGACATTGACCAACCCGAGCTGATGTTTCGTGCGCTATCGGCCCTGGCCTACCAGTCCAGCGTGGTGGTGGCGGGTTGCGGCGGCGGTGAGCGCATCTACGCCCAGTTGAGCGACATCGTGCAGCGTGCCGCGCAATTGGTGCTGGACGCCGACGCCCTGAATGCGCTGGCAACCGACCGCACTTTGCAGATTCTGCTGGCCGCCCGCCCAGCCCATACCACCGTGCTGACGCCGCACCCTTTGGAAGCCGCCCGTCTGCTGGCCTGCAATACGGCAGACATTCAGGCCCACAGGCTGGATGCAGCCCAAAAGCTGGCGGACCGTTTTGCCAGCACCGTGGTGCTGAAAGGTTCGGGCAGCATCATCGCCGCGCCGGCTGAGTTGCCGCGCATCAACACCAGCGGCAATGCCCGCTTGGCAACGGCAGGCACTGGCGACGTGCTGGCCGGGCTCATAGGCGCCCGCATGGCAGCGGGTGCACCGGCATTCATGGCGGCCTCGGAGTCCGTCTACCTGCATGGCGCCTTGGCTGACGCCTGGAAGGCCCCGCGCACCATGACCGCGCTGGATCTGGTGCACGCGCTGTAGGCACGCAAAAGATCCATCGCCGCGACACAGCCGGAGTATGCGGGCTACGCCAGCGCCTAACGCCTCTTGCGTGGAGGTTTTTTCTGGGATGGAGCAGATTTGTCGGCTGACTTTGCTGCCTTTGCCGCTTTGCTGGTAGACCGCTTGCGTGGCTCATCCATATACGATACCGAGCGTGCGCCAGACGGTGCATCCGAACGATCCCCTTTTCCTGGGCGTGACTTCTGCTTGGCGTTGTCACGCGCAACACCTTTGTCAGACATTGCGCGGTTGACCAAGGCATCGCCATCCTGCAGCAAACGGAAATCAATCTTGCGGCCATCCAGATCGACGCGGCTCACCTGAATATGCACCCGGGTGCCAATGGCATAGCGCGTGCCGGTGCGCTCGCCACGCAACTCCTGGCGCGCCTCGTCAAAGCGGAAGTACTCGCCACCCAATTCGGTGATGTGCACCAGGCCTTCGACAAACATGGCATCCAGCGTCACAAAAACGCCAAAGCTGGTGGCCGCAGTGACCACACCGCCGTATTCCTCGCCCAAATGCTCCTTCATATACTTGCACTTGAGCCAGGCCTCGACGTCGCGGCTGGCCTCATCGGCACGGCGTTCATTGGCACTGCAGTGCAGGCCTGCAGCCAGCCAGGCCATGCCTTCGGCGTTGGTTTTCTTGGGCACCTGGTTGGGTTGCCCAACCCGGCCGGCCAGGCCTTTTTCCAGCCGGCGCGACAGCTTGGCATGGGCCTCGCCCGGTGTGGGCAGTGCCGGCAACTGGTAGCGCGTTTTCGCCAAAATGGACTTGATGACACGGTGCACCAGCAGATCCGGATAACGGCGAATCGGGCTGGTGAAGTGCGTATAGGCGTCGTAGGCCAGACCAAAATGCCCACTGTTGGTAGGCGTGTAGATGGCCTGCTGCATGGAGCGCAGCAGCATGGAATGGATCTGCTGAGCATCCGGCCGGTCCTTGGTGGCCACGGCAATGGCCTGGAACTCGCCCGGTGAAGGGTCGTCACTGATGGTCATGCCAATGCCGGTGACCTTCAGGTAGTTCTGCAGAATTTCTTTCTTCTCGGGTGTGGGCCCTTCGTGCACGCGGAACAGGCCGGGGTGCTTGCTCTGCGCAATAAAGTCCGCGCTGCAGACGTTGGCCGCCAGCATGGCCTCTTCAATGACGCGGTGCGCCACATTGCGGATGCGTGGCACGATTTTTTCGATGCGGCCATTTTCATCGCAGACGATCTGCGTTTCGGTGGTCTCAAAGTCCACTGCGCCACGCTTTTGCCGGGATTTCAACAAGGCCTGGAATACGCCATGCAAGTTCAGCAGGTCGCCCACGCGCTCCTTGCGTTTGATGGCCTCGGGTCCGCGCGTGTTGCTCAGGATGGCGGCAACCTCGGTATAGGTAAAGCGCGCATGGCTCCACATCAGCGCGGGGTAGAACTGGTAGGCACTCACCTCGCCGTCTGCACTAACAAACATGTCGCAGACCATGCACAAGCGCTCCACCTCGGGGTTCAGCGAGCACAGCCCGTTGGACAGCTTCTCTGGCAGCATGGGAATGACACGCCGCGGAAAATACACACTGGTGGCGCGGTCATAGGCATCCACATCAATCGCTGAGCCGTTCTGTACATAGTGGCTCACATCTGCAATGGCCACCAGCAAGCGCCAGCCCTTGACGGCGCCCTTGCCCCTGCCCTTGGTGGCGGGCTCGCAGTACACGGCATCGTCAAAGTCGCGGGCATCTTCGCCGTCAATGGTGACCAGTGGCACGTCGGTCAGGTCGACGCGCTCTACACGGTCTGTGGGTCGCACCTTGTCGGGCAGTGTGCGGGCCAATGCGATACAGGCTTCGGAGAACTCATGCGGCACGCTGAACTTGCGCACGGCAATTTCTATTTCCATGCCAGGGTCGTCCACCTCACCCAGCACTTCCTTGATACGCCCCACGGGCTGGCCGAACAAGGCCGGGGGCTCCACCAACTCCACCACAACGACCTGGCCCGTCTTGGCAACACTGGTTGCACCCTTGGGTATCAATACGTCCTGGCCGTAGCGCTTGTCTTCCGGTGCGACCAACCAGACACCACTCTCCTGCAACAGGCGGCCGATGATGGGTTGCTTGGAACGCTCCAGGATTTCAACTACACGCCCCTCGGGCCTGCCCTTGCGGTCGCTGCGCACCACGCGCACCTTGACCCGGTCCTTGTGCAGCACGGCACGCATCTCATTAGGGGGTAAATAGATGTCGGGCGCACCGTCATCTCGCGCCACAAATCCATGGCCATCACGATGGCCTTGAACAATTCCTTCAACTTCATCCAGCAATCCGCTGTTTTGGCTTAAATTTTTGATACAATAACTCTCTTTCCTGAGATGCCCAGGTGGCGGAATTGGTAGACGCACTAGTTTCAGGTACTAGCGAGTAACTTCGTGGGGGTTCGAGTCCCTTCCTGGGCACCATCTCTTTAACTACAGACCCCGTGTATGTAGTCTAAAGCAGATCGGTCATATTTCTGATAAACCAAATACAAGCTGGCACGCGCCGGCTTGCTATTCGTGTGGCACAGACCACACTTCCACACAGTTCCAACAAAAAATAGATAAGCGCTTGCGCTGCGCCGCTGTTCAGCCCATCATTCGTCGCGGACGATGGGCGTTTGTTGGTCTGGCCCCACAATGTTCAGAATGTGTTGGCTATAAATTTCGGCCATGCGCTCCAATGCCAATTCCTTACCCAGCATGTCTGCCTGGCTGGTCACCCGCGCCAATAGTTCGACATTGACACTGCCCATGGCCTGCAACGCGGCCGGCGCGTAGCGTAAATGCCACGGTTCAGGAAACATGCCGCCCAGAAAATAGTTGTAGCGGCGGAAAAAATCAAAGCGGGCCATGTTGTCATCCAGCCAGCGGTGCAAGTTTCTGAAGATGCCAACGCGGCTGCCGCACGCATCGCCATAAACGCGCGCACAACTTGCGCTTGCGCAGCAAAGCGTGGCACAAGCACCTGCTCCACGTGGATCCTGGCGCGCAGTTACCTCATATTCGTTGAGGGACATCGTTGTGGGTCACTACCGCTACGCGGTGCTCACGTGCTATGTTGCCGCAACAGGGGCAGTTGATGCCCGCAGCCTGCTGCGCATCAGAAGAAATACCAATGCGCCCAGCGGCAAGGACACGCTCAGCGTCCACGGACCATAGGGCGGCGCAAACGCACTGGCACTGAACAATTGCACCACGGCAGGCGCAAAACTCCAGTCGCCGGAAACCCAGTTGACTGACAGTTTTCCAAAGCCCACCAGAACAAACACCACCCAAGGCCATTTGCGCCCCTCAAACGGAGTACGAATGCACAGCACCAGCACAAACAGAGTGAGCAGCGGCAACAGCACGGTCAGGGCCAGAACGACGTAGTGCAAGGCCGTCTTGCCGTCCAGCGTGAACCTGTTTTGCTCAGCCAGTGATTTCAGCTGCGGCACGACACTGAAGCCCACGATGGTGGACTTGTCCGCCTGCGTCTTGATGGCAAGGTTGACCAACGCCAACTTGCCGGCGAAGGCGTATTCGTACGTGGTGTTGACGGTTGTGGAATCATTCAAGATCGACCGGTGTGCGCCCACCAAGGTAATGGATTGGGGTTCGCCCATGGGTATGAAGCTCGACATCGCGGCCAGTGTGCCGCGCGTCATGGTCCCAACAATACTCGGATCCATCGCCTTTTCAAGGTCTTCAAAGTGGTGCTGGCGCAGCGCGTCAACGTAGCCTTTGGCAAGTGTCTGCTCGGCCGGTGACGCAAACTTTTGCAGCATATCAGCCTGGTTGCAGCCGCTCAGAACAAATAGCAGTGCGCACAGCGCACCGACGATGAATTGGCGTAGGGATAGTGGAGTCATTGAATGTAAAAGGTTATCGGCTCGAACTGTACCCGAAAGCTCAGGCCTCACCAGACCCGAACTGGCGCCTATAAGCCGATGGCGACGTGTTGAACGCCAGTGCAAAGTGTTGCCGCAGCGATGCCGCGCTGCCCAGGCCCGCATCTGCCGCCACGGCGTCTATGGATAGTTCGGTGGTTTCCAGCAACCGCTGCGCCAATGCCAGCCGCTGATTCAGCAACCATTGCCCCACCGTGGTTCCCGTAAGCTGGTGGAAATGGCGGGTAAAGGTGCGCCGCCCCATCGCGGCGCGGCTTGCCAGTGCATCCAGGCTGTGGGGCTGCTCCAGCCTACCCAATACATACTCCAACACGTTGGACAGGCGATGGCCAGCACCCGAAACCGGCAGGGCCTGCTCAACAAACTGGGCCTGCCCGCCCTGGCGGTGCGGTGCCAGCACCATGCGCCGCGCAACACGGTTGGCTACCTCGGCACCCCAGTCGCTGCGCAGCAGGTGCAGGCAGCAGTCCAGGCCAGCGGCAGTGCCGGCCGAGGTGACCACATCACCTTCGTCCACGTACAGCACCTCGCGGTCCAATTCGATACCGGGATAGCGCTGTGCAAACCGGTCCGCACACAACCAATGGGTAGTGGCACGGCGGCCCTGCAGCAGTCCGGCGTCGGCCAGTACAAAGGCCCCCAGGCACAAGCCCACAATGCGTGCACCACCCGCATGGGCCTGGCGCAGCGCGTCCAGCATGGGCTGCGGTGCGGGCCGGCTAGGGTCGCGCCAGGATGGCACGATGACGGTACCGGCATCCTCCAGGTCCGCCAGCCCATAGGGCGCATGCACGCCCACACCTTCCGTGCTGCGCAAAGGCCCTGGCTCGGCCGCACAGACTTTGAGGACCAGAGAATCCACACCTGCGTCTTTGCCACTCTCGCCAAAGACCAGACAGGGCACTGACAGGTGAAACAGACTGATGGCATCAAACACCAGGACGGCAACGGTTGATGCGCTGCGTTGTTGAAGAGTTGTTTTGCGTGACATGGCCCGATTCTATCGAATATTGTCATTTGGGCCACTGTTCGAGGCGAGTCAGCCGCGAAACAATGCATCCCATGGACGGCGCTGTTGCCGTTGCCAGCAAACCAGACAAGGAAACCCAAATGTCCCAAGCCACCACTCCCCGCCGCGCTCTGATCGTTGTTGACGTGCAAAACATTTACGCCGACGGCCCGCTGTTGATCGAATACCCCCCCGTGCAAGACTCTCTGGTGCGCATTGGCCAGGCCATGGACGCGGCCCGTGCCGCCGGCATTCCGATCGTGGTGGTGCAAGAAGACGGTTTTGGCAAAGGCAGCCAAGGCTGGAAGATTCACGATGTGGTTGCCAGCCGTGGCAGTGATCTGCATATCAACAAGAGCTTGCCCAGCGCCTTTACCAACACCGGCCTGGCAGCCTGGCTGGCCGAGCGTGGCGTCAACACGCTGAGCGTGGTCGGCTACATGACGCACAACTGCAATGCGTCTACGATACTGGAAGCACGCCACCTCGGTCTGCATGCTGAGTATCTGTCGGACGCCACAGGCTCGGTGCCCTATGCCAACGCCGCCGGCCGCGCCAGCGCCGAAGAAATTCACCGTGTGTTCAGCGTCGTGTTCGAGTCCAACTTTGCAGCGGTCGTCAGCACGGAACAATGGATTGCCGCAGTGCAGACACAACAAGCCTTGCCACGCGACAGCGTGATGGCGAGCAATGCACGGGCCAAGGCGGCCTAAGCTGGGGGCTCAGGCTGTGGCCTCATGGCGTAGTAGGCCACATACCCCACAACCTCGCGGGGCAAGGAATACAGGTCCCGCATTTCAAAATGGCGGGCGTGCCGCGTGCCGGTCACACGCACGCCGTTGCGCTGCAATGCCAGCACCGTACGCGCGACATGAAAATACTGGGTGGCGACGATGGCCGAACCCAGCTGATGCGCCCGCAGATACTGCGCCGCATTGGCAGCAGTAGCCGACGTGGTGGCCCCCAGCCTATCTTGCACAATGGCCGAAGTGGGCACGCCATGGGCCACCAAGTATGCCGCCATGGCCGCGGCCTCGTCATGCCCTTCGCGGCCCATGCCGCCGCTGACAAAGATACAGGGCGCCCGCCCTTCGCGATAAAGCTCCAGCGCAACGTCCAACCGGGACCTCAATCGCCGGCTCAGGGAGCCATCCAAATGCACGGTATTGCCGGGCACCACAATGATGTCTGCTGGTGTATCGACAAAATCGTGCAGGCCTATGCTGGCTATTACGCAAGCAGCGATGGCAAACAGCGCCAGCGCAGCGCACAACGTTACGACAAGGTATTTGACTATCGGTCTTCTCATGGTGGGCAAAAGGCGTTGGCCGGCAAGTGCGTGCATGGTTGACTGTACAAGGCCCCAGCGTCGCTAGGGCTGCGTTCGCAGCATGTCTTCCAGCAAGGCCTGCTTGCCAGCACAGCGTGGTGTTCCCCAACAGGCATTGAACTGCTTCACAACGGACCCACCACGAAACATGGTGATCTGCCAGGGGCGCTTTTGCAACACCACATGCACATAGTTGGCAAATGCCTCGGCAAAATCGTCAGCCGGGCGGGTCGCGGCGTAGAGGCTGGGGAAATTGGTGCCTTCCAATTGCGTGTACGTATCTAGCATTTGGTCAGCATTCAATAGCGCACCAGAATAGTAAACAACACGTTTGCGCAACGAAAAGTTGCTGTCAAAACGGCTGACGCCACTGAAGGACGTGCCAGAGGGCAGCCATGACAGGTTGAAGAATGGATAGTTGAAGTTGGTATTGGCGTTGGCATCGGCAGGCGGCGCCAACGTCGTCCAGGGCGGGTGCACCGAACCCCCGATGGACAGCACATGACCCAGCTCATGCAACAAGATATATTGAATCGCGTTCTTGCGGTTGTCGCCTTCGGGCGCCTCCAGTTGTGCCTTCAACTGAAAGTCACTGTGCCATCTGAACGGCTTATTCTCTTTCCAGGTCGCCAAGGTGTTGGCTGAATGCTTTTGCAGCAATTTGCTGTCCAGTACGATCACGCCAGCGACGGGTTTGCCGTCTTGGTCAAAGACCATATCCGTATAGCCAATGCTGCCCAAATCCTCCACAAAGTAAATGCCCAGCAAGCGTTCACCAAACTGCGCCTTCACCTGCTGCGGCAACTCCCGAATGGCATCGCGCACGTCATGCAAAAAGGCCTCGTCCAGCTGGGCTCTGCGCGGTCTATCTGAATACCCGCTCTTGATGTTGTCCAGGTTCAAATACTCCACCAGCTCTTGCGGCGCCGGGCCTATGCGCTCTGCCAATTCGGGGCTTCGGGGGAGCTTTTGCCAGTAGGCCATACGGCGCACGGCGTGCGCCGCCGACTTCTTGGCAACACAGGCCCGGTCACTTTCGGAACAGGACAGGGTCGAGCGCCAATAGGCCACGCCCACCAGCAAAAGCAGCCCTGCCAATAGAACACCCCAACCTCTGCGCTGTGCCCTGCCTCTTGCCATCGCGTCAGCCACCCCTGCCCTGTTGTTTGCATGTACTGTAGCGCAACGTGAACAGGGTAGACACCGGCCCAAACCCCAACATCAGTTTTGCGGAAATTGCAGGGCCTGGCCAGCGACTAGTACCGTCTCGTAGACAGCGCCATTGTCCAACTGCCACGTAAAGAAATCGCCATAGCCAGCGCCCGTCAGGGCGCGGGCGACCTTGGCGACAAAGCCATGGGCGACCAAGGCCACGCGGCGCTCGGCATGCCTTTGGGACAATTGCAACAATCCCGTTGCAACACGTTCCACAACTTCAACAATGGTCTCACCGCCAGGCGGCGCAGCGCACCACCGACGCGTAATATTTTGGCTCCAAAGTTCGGGATAGCGCGTGCGCGCCTGCTGCTGCGTCAGTCCTTCAAATACCCCGACATGGCGCTCCCGAAATGCATCGTGAACCTCGGGCGTCAGGCCACGCTGGTGACACAGCGTATCGGCCGTTTGCCGTGCGCGGCGCAATGGCGAGCAGACAACAACATCCATGTCCGTGGGAAGAATCGCGTGCAAGGCCGCCGCTTGCGCAAGGCCCAACGCGTTCAGTTCAAGGTCTAGTGCACCCAGATAGCGATGCTCTGCATTGGCTTGGGTTTGACCGTGGCGAACAACAAACAGCTGCATACAAAAAAGTCACAGTACGTTGGCACGCGGCAACGACAGTCGCATCGCCGGACAGGCCTGGCCATTGAACTCCCCATCAAACTCGCGCTCGACGACAAACCCCAGGCCGGCATACAAGGCACGCGCCGCCAGATTGGTCTTGACGACATTCAACGACACACTGCCGTCCATGCGAGCCAACAGTTTTTGTACAAGTGCCGTTGCGATGCCCCTTTGTCGATACGCAGGGTGCACAAACAACCAGGTGATGTGTGATTGTCGATAGCCGGCAAAGGCAACAATATCCCTAAGAGTTTCGGCAACAAGCATTTCAGATGCGTCAAAGAGTTTGCGCATCTGCGCGTCCTCCTGCAGTGGGGAATGCAGGCTGGGTCAACAACGCCTCGCAATTCATCCGGCTTCGCCACGTCATAGACGCCGCACACAGCCTCCCAATCACTATGCCGATAGGGGCGTATCGCAGGCGTCACAACCATGGCTCTGGCCTTCGCAAGGGCGGGATGTAGATGAAGTCTTCTTGCGCCCTGCGCTGCGGCGCAGCGAGCCATACCGCTTGTGCGCGACGTCGCAGCGGAAAAAGCGCTGGCGAAGCAGGTCTAGCTCTTGGGACCGGTCGGTCTGTAGAGTGTGACAGTTTCGTTGGCGTCATGGACAGTTTGCATGGTGCATCTCGCAGTTCAAATCATTCGTCTTCATCCGTTCACGACGGCGTGCTGCCATCTTTGATAGCAACGCCCATCACCTTCACCTTTCCGCCAAACGGCAACGCTGCCGCCTGGTAGATGGTGCGTGCAGGGCGGCGACCCTGCGCAAACAGCTCGGCGTACAGCGCATTGACCTGTGGCAGATCGGCCAGGTCCACAAAGGCAATATCAACAAACACCATGTCATCGCGCGCAAAACCTGCTGCATGGACTGCTGCAAATAGATTGTCAAAAGCACGCACCGCCTCTTCGCGGGCTGTGCCGGCGACGTAATTGCCAGCCACATCTACCGACAACTGCCCGCTGAGATAGCAGATATTGTTGACCACCACCGCGTGGCTGATCGGTGAGGCCCATTGCGGCAAACCCTCACCTTCGGTAACAAATGTTCGCGTCATATTGAATCATCCTCAAAACAGCCCTCGTTCACGACGTGGACAAAAAAACTATTGTTACCCAAGCATTGCCGCACGCCAGGCAGCCAACTTTTGCGAAAAAGCAAGCGCGTGCGCCGGACTGGTCGACGGCAAGCGCACGTAGCGCAGGCCCGATGCCCGCAAACCAGGCAACACCAGGCGGTTGAAGCTCTGCTGCGCCTCGCCACCGTTGAAACAAACCAAGCCAATGCCAGGGTGCGCATCAAAAAAAGACTGAAAGTCGTTGGGCACACGCGTGCCCGCGGCAATGGAACTGTCCAGGCTACCGGGACGCACGCAGTTGCGCAACACATCCCATACGGCAACACCGGCCTCGGTCAGTGCCGCGACGCGCTGTGGATAGGGCGCCGAAGCATCAATTCCCACAACGCTTGCCATGATGGGCCAGAAGCTGTTGCGCGGATGGGCATAGTACTGCTGCGCCCGCAGCGATGCGGCGCCCGGCATGCTGCCCAAGACCAACACTTTCGCCGACGGTGTCGCCACAGCCGCAAAACTTGTAACGCTGTCCTTCATGTCAGCCCCTCTTCGCTCCCACCCAATGGCCACCGGATTGTGGCATTTTTGCACTACCTTGATTTGACTTAGTGTAAATGTAACACCTATACTAAGCGTATGCAACACACTTACTCTTACGCGCGCGCCGCCCTTACTGTCGATTGCGTCATTTTTGGCTTTGACGGCACGGGCCTGCAATTGCTGTTCATTCAGCGTGGCCTTGAGCCTTTCAAAGGCGCCTGGGCGCTGCCCGGCGGCTTTGTGCATGTGGACGAGACGGTGGACGCCGCTGCGCAGCGCGAATTGAGCGAAGAGACCGGCCTGGGCTCGGTCTTCTTGGAGCAGCTCTACACCTTTGGGCAGCTGGACCGCGATCCGCGCGAGCGCGTGGTCAGCGTCGCCTACTACGCGCTGGTCAATTGCTTTGACCACCCACCGCTGGCGGCAACCGACGCGGTGGCAGCCCGCTGGTTTGCGATGGACGCGCTGCCGCCCTTGGCTTTCGACCACGCGCACATCGTGGAGGTGGCCTTGCAGCGCCTGCGCAGCAAGCTGCGCTACGAGCCCATTGGCTTTGAACTGCTGCCCAAGAAGTTTCGCCTGTCGCAGTTACAGGCACTGTATGAAGCGGTGCTGAACCAAGCGGTGGACAAACGCAACTTCCGTAAAAAAGTGCTGGGCTTTGAATTGCTGATCGCGCTGGACGAAACCCAGCGCGAAGGCGCCCACCGCCCGGCCCAACTCTTTCGCTTCGACACCAAACGCTACCAACAACTCAAAAAGAAAGGCTTTAGCTTCGAACTATGAACAAAGACAACAGAACACATATTGCCCACGACACGCTGCGCATTCTGGATGCCGGCTACTACCAAAATGCTGGCGGCCACACCGTATCCATCCGCGCCCACGTGGAGCACGCTGTGCGTGCAAGCCAAACCTATGCGCTGGACTGCCTGCCCAGTGTGCACCTGCAACGTTATGCCAATGCCGTACAGCCCACAGTCGTCGCGCAGACTTCTCTGACGGCCTTGCAGCAACTGGCCTCGGTGGGAGCGCCGCGCGTGGGTGTGCTGAACTTCGCATCGGCCAAGAACCCGGGCGGTGGTTTCCTGGGCGGCGCACAGGCGCAGGAGGAAACGCTGGCTCGCTCCAGCGGTCTGTACCCCTGCCTGACCAGCCAAATGGAGCACTACTACGAACCCAACCGCAACGGCACAAGCCTGCTCTACCGTGACACGGCCATTGCCTCCATCGACGTGCCCTTCTTCAAGAATGACGCGGGGCAGTTGTTGGCGCAGTGCGTGACCGCAACGGTGGTCACTGCGGCGGCCCCCAATGCCGGTGCCATTGCCAGCAACCAGCCGCACATCGCGCCCCAGGTGGGGCCGACGCTGGCACGTCGCGCCGCACAGGTGCTGCAGCTGTTCGCCCTACTGGAGGTGGAGACCCTGGTTTTGGGCGCCTGGGGCTGCGGCGTGTTCCGTAACGACCCGCAACAGGTGGCACGCGTTTTTGCCGAGTTGCTGTTGGCTGATGGCCCCTACAGCCGCGCATTCAAAACTGTGACCTTCGCAATACCCGGTGTCAAGGACGACACCAACCGCAACGCATTTTTAAAAGAGTTTCCCAATGAACACCATTAATTTCTACAGTACCAAAGACACGTACGGTGACTTTTCCAATTTCGCAGCTTTTCCCATCGTGCTGGACGGTGTGCAATGGCCTACCAGCGAGCACTACTTTCAGGCGCAAAAATTCTGCGGCCAGCCGTTTGCGGAAAAGATTCGCAACACGGTATCGCCAATGAGAGCAGCCCAGATGGCGCGCCGCCAGCCAGGCCTGCGCAGCGACTGGGAGCGCGTGAAAGACAACGTTATGCGCACCGCGCTGCACGCAAAATTCACGCAACATCGATCGCTGCATGCCCTGCTGCTGGGCACCCAAGACGCCAGGCTGGTGGAGCACACCGCAAACGATAGCTACTGGGGCGATGGCGGCAATGGCACAGGCAAGAACATGCTGGGCCGATTGCTGATGGAGTTGCGCGCGCAGCTCTATACAGAGGCAAGCAAACAGAACGAGAGTACACCATGAAAGAAAAAGAAGAACTGATTCGCGACAGCAAATTCCTGAGCCGCGTACTACGCCATGCACCAGAGGCCATAGGCCTGCATCTGGACAGCGAAGGCTGGGCATCGGTAGATGCACTCATAGTCCAGGCCAACCAGCGAGGGCGCGCGCTGAGCCGCGCGACCATAGAAACCATCGTCGCCACCAGTGACAAGAAGCGCTTTTCGCTGTCGGACGATGGCGCGCGGATTCGGGCCGCGCAAGGCCACTCCACGCCCGTCGTGGCCATTCAATTTGAAGCCGTGCTGCCACCTGCCGTGTTGTACCACGGCACCGCAACGCGCTTTCTACCGTCCATTCTGGAGAGCGGTCTGCTGCCCGGCACCCGCCAATACGTGCACCTGTCGGACAACTTGCAAACTGCCGTCAGCGTAGGCAAGCGCCACGGCAAGCCTGTGGTTCTGTCCATTGCCGCACGGGCCTTGCATGCGCAGGGTGGCATGTTCTATCTGTCCGAGAACAAGGTCTGGTTGACCAAGCACGTACCCACAACCCATATCAGCCAACTGGACCTCGCTGAAAAAGAACACGTGAAGCAAGCATGACTTCTCAGCATCCAACCGAGAGTCTGACGCCTGCGCCTGCACGACAGATCCGCGCCGTATTCGACGACACGACGATTCGCGTGTACCAGGCCTACTCGCAAGAAATTGCCGATGCCGCGCTGGGCCACGGAAGCCTGAAGTCACCGCCCTTCAAGATGGGCCGCATGACCTGGATCAAGCCCTCGTTCCTGTGGATGATGTACCGCGCGGGCTGGGGGTTCAAAGACGCAGGGCAAAGCCGCATTCTGGCGTTGGACATCAGCCGTAGTGGCCTGGCGTGGGCGCTGGCACATGCCTGTGCGAGCCACCCGCCCCAGGGAATGGATACGCAAGAATGGGATGCGTTGAAGAGCCGCTCGCCGGTGCGGATTCAATGGGACCCCGAGCGAGACCTGCACCACAACGCGCTGGGGCATCGCTCCATTCAAATCGGCCTCAGTGGCGACGCTGTTCAACGCTACGTGGATGAGTGGATTCAGAAGGTCACAGACATCACACCTCTGGCGCATGCCATTCATGCGAAGGTACAAGCCGGTGATCTGGCTGCTGCAACGGCGATGCTGCCGCCTGAGCGGCCCTACCCATAACAGCATTAGCGGTCAACACGCCACACCGCATATGGGTGCGACGCCAGATTGGAGTTGTAATACCGCGCGTCGTCGGTCACCTCAAGCCCGATCCAGACAGGCTTGGAAAACACCTGGTCTTCGGATGGCAACTCAATTTCGGCAACCACCAGCCCCGCGTTGTCGCCAAAAAATTCGTCCACTTCCCACACAAAGCCCTCATGCAAGAACTCGCGTCGCACTTTCTGAATGACAGGGCCATCGCACATTGCCAGCATCTGCTCGGCATCTGCCATCGGAATTTCATACTCAAACTCGGCCCGTGTAGCGCCCGTCGTGGCGCCTTTGACGGTCAGATAGGCCTGCTCACCGGCTACGCGCACGCGCACCGTTCTGTTCTTGTCACGGCTCAGGTAGCCTTGCCAAATGCGCCTGCCTTCACCCACGCGCCAGGCATCACCCAACACCAAAAATTTCCGTTCGATCTCCGTTGCCATAACACTCACTTCAAGTCCGAGCGCTCGCAGTGCATGCGCTTTCGCTCGGGCACCGCTGCACAAATGCCAGTGTTTAAAAATTAAACAGGCTGACTATACAAGCGAAGCAAGGCGGGAGAAATACCCACTGTAAAACGGGGCATTAGGTCAATAGCGATCATGGCGCCAGTGGTAGCCCTCGTGCGAATAACCTTCGTAATAGCGACCGTGCCCGTAGGCAGGGTAACCCAGCGGAACGACCATACAGGCGTTCAGCATGACAACAACTGCTGGCAGCAACAGCAACCAGCGGGCGCCACGCCTGACGGCATGCTGGCGCAGTGGTTCATTCACGGTGTTCATGGCGATCCTCTCAATAGGTCTTTATTTAACGCATGACACCTACCCCAGTTGACCATTGCCTCTTACACACCAGTGAAGTTGACGTAAAGTTGTGTGTCAACCCTGCGCGGCGAGCATCTCTGCTGTTACAGATTGTGTGGTTTTACCGACGGCATCGTGCCATCGCACACCGCAAGGCAAATTGAGGGGCCCGAACACAAAATGCAGGACTCGGCGTTGACTGGTCCCTGTTGCTTTTGACGAGGCATGCAGCAGCAAGGGCTTCATGATCATGGCCGAGCCGGCTTCTGCCGTGCACCATTCAACAGATGACTGTTTGCGAGCCAACGCCGCTTGTGCCGGTTCAATCAGCCCCTGTTGGTGCGTGCCGGGAATGACCTGCAACGGCCCATCCATCGCCCCACAGGCATCCAGATGCAGGCGTACTGCAACGAGCGATTGCAGCACGTGTAGCGGTGGCTGCACGAATACGATGGCCTCCTTTGGTCGCACAGTGCCCGGCATTGCACTGCCGACAAAATGCCTGGCTCCAGGGCCAAGCCATCGCGCGCGAATGCGTCGACCGGTGTGCACGCTTGCGAACTCACGGTACCCGCACCAATTCACCAGACCGACCCAGCCGGTACCGCGCAAAGTCTTCCGCCAGAAACAAGCGGCCGCCGTACCCAGCAGCTGCTTCCGCCTGAATATCGGCAATGGATGGCGACTGGCTCACATCCGACTGGTAACGGGCACTGAAGTGCGTCAGCACTAGGTTGGGCAGGCCGACAGACGCGGCAAAGGCAGCGACCTCTGCCGCCGAGCTGTGCTGCACGCTGGCGCCAACCTTGTCGGCCACCTCTTGCGTGTAGGTTGACTCATGGACCAGCACCTGCGCGTCCTGGCACAGCGCATGCAGCAGCGCGGGTTGGTCGTTGTCGCCGCCGACCACGATCTTTCTCGCTGGGTTCGGGTAGCGCACATAATCTGCTGCGCGCAGTATCTTGCCATCGTGTTCCACGTCCTCGCCTTTCTTCAAGCGGCCCCAGATGGGACCTTGTGCAACTCCCTCGCGCGTCAGCCGCTCACCGTCCAGATAGGATTCCACCTTGCGTTCCGTAAAGCTGTAGGCATAGGACGGCACGCGGTGCGACAGCGCCGCTGTGGCTACAGACACATCCGCATCCTGCCAGGTCGTCAGCATTTCAGTGGACACGAACTCCAGCGCATAGGGCAGGAACACCGATGTCAGCGCCAGCGTTGCGCGCACCCAGGCCTCAATGCCCGCAGGCGCAACAATGGGCAGGGCGTCCTTGCGCCCTGCCATGGCCGCGCTGGCCAGCAAGCCTGGCAGTCCATAACAATGGTCACCGTGTACATGCGTGATGAAAATGGCACGCAGCCCGTTGACCGACAGCGGTGTGTGCAACAGCTGGTGCTGCGTGGCCTCGCCACAGTCCACCAAATACCACGCTTTGCCGGTCTCCGCCAGCACGGCCAAGCCGGTCACATTGCGTTGCTTGGTGGGTACACCCGAAGAGGTTCCGAGAAAAAGAAGATCCATACGACATTTCTTGAGACAAGCCCAGCAAAGGGCAAAGGCATCATTGCTGGACGACGCCGGAGTAAATGAACACTGCGTAGCCTGCCAGCAGGACAAGGCCCAACCACCGGGGCAAGCGCCCCATCAGTGCAATGAACACAAAATTCAGCGCCGCCGCGGCCACGATCACATAGACACCCATCTGGAAGAAACCTGGAATCTTGATGGGGTCGAACAATGCAAACAATCCAATACACATGGGAATGCAGATGTGGCCATCACCCACCTGCGAGGTCACCACAATGTCTTGCCGGCCGACAAAGCCATAGTACAGCGCAATGAATGCATTGGGCAGCACCATGAAGGCACCGCTGATCCAACCCAGGTCTTTGACGCTGATGTAGGCGCTCTTGACATGCGACACCCAATCAACCAAAAAATCCACACTGAAGTAGACGCCATAGGCGCCAATGCCAATCAACAGCAGATCCAGCAGGATGGAAGGATGAAAGCCCCGGTTCTTGCGCACATTGTTTTTCAAGATCTCAAACAGGTGCAAGACCTGCCAGAACACGAACAGGCCAACCAGCACCAGCCCGTCGTAGAAATCCAGCACGCCATCTTTGCCCAAGGCCCACAGCGTTCCGGTGAACAAAAACAACGCCACCAGCGTAAACAACAGATCCAGACGGTTCAGGTGCTGCTCAGACGCAGGCAGTTTCTTTTTGCCAGTGGCTGCTTTGCCATTGCCTTTGACCGCAGCTGTGCCAAAAAAAATGGCCGAAAGGCCCAAAATCAAGGTCAGATTGGTCACATTGTTGACAATGCAGTTCTCCATTACCGTGCTGCCCTTGCCGCCACTGCGGCTCATGACAAAGGCAAACACCAGGTTCGCAAAGCCTGAGCAATACGGCATGATCAGTGTGCCCAGCACCGTGCCTTCAAAACCCTTGCCTTCAATGGCCTGCAGCCGCCAGATCATCAGCGCCGAGGCGGCCATAAACAGACCCATTTGGACCAAGGGATGGGCGAAGTAGATGGATAATTGTGAGACGCTGCGCAACACGGGCATTCATTACAAAATATGACACATAGCCCAAGGATAAGCGCATTGCGCCTGCTGGCGACCTGCCTATTTCGACTTCGTTACACTGCCCAACACAGAAAGATACTGCTGCATGTCCAAATCAACCAGTTTGCCCGCGGACGCCCTGGCCGAGCGCGTTGTGCGCCATTTCCAGGCACTGGGCTTTCCCGGTATCACCGAGGCTTTGGTGGTGCGCATTCGCCTGAAAAAAGGCGACAGGCTGGCCGTAGAGGCCGCTTTTGACCGTGCGCAGCAGCTCGGCGCTGCGCCACCCCGGCAGGAATTTTTTGAACTGAGCGTGCACGGTTTTTACTCCAGCATGCGCACCTTGCTGGTGGTCAAGACGGCATTCAACCACGACTTTGGCAACAGCCTGAGCCACCAACTGCCCAGGGTATTCTTTGATGACGCGCCTGTCGTCATTGACGACGCACTGGCCACCGGCACCAAGTACGACGCCATGCTCAAGCTCAGCAACAACACCGATGCCGGTGCGGTCGCCGTGTTGCTGAACGACCCGAATTCCTCGTTCTTTGAATACCTGGAATCACAGGCGGGTTACGACTGGCAAACCATCACCGGCAACTTGGATGTTGCGGCCCACAAACTGACAACGGTCGAAGAAGACCTGCTGTAGTCCGCGGCGCCCGCCAACGGCCTGCTGGGCTCAGGCCTTGCGCGTGATGCGCGCACCCAGGCTCAGCAGTTTCTGCTCCACCTGCTCGTAGCCACGCTCAATCATGTTGGCGTTCTGCACGGTTGACTTACCGGTGGCACACAGTGCGGCGCCTAGCAAGGCCATGCCGGCGCGTATGTCGGGCGAACTCATGGTGGTAGCGCGCAGCTTGGAGCGCCCGCTGATGACTACGCGGTGCGGGTCGCAGACAATGGCGTTGGCACCCATGCCAATTAGCCGGTCGACAAAATAAAGCCGTGACTCGAACATTTTTTCAAAGAACAGCACATTGCCCTCGACCTGTGTGGCCAGCGTGATCATGCAGCTCATCTGGTCGGTGGCAAATTGTGGCCACGGCCCATCACCAATCACCGGCATGGTGCCGTCGTTGTCACGCATCACGCGCATTTCCTGGTTGCCGGGCAGCAGGACGTGGTCTTTGTACAGCTCAATCTTCACGCCCAGGGTGGCAAACACGCGGCCGCACATCCAGTAGGCATGCAAATCTGTGCCCTCCACCTTGAGTTCGCCACCGGTGGCGGCAGCCAGTGCCAGGTAAGACGCCGCCTCGATATGGTCATGGCACACCTGGTGCGTGGTGCCGCGCAGCGATGGCACACCATCAATCGTCAATTGGTTGGTGCCAATGCCGCTGATCTTGGCGCCCATGGCGTTGAGCATATGGGCCAGATCCTGCACATGGGGCTCGCAGGCCGCATTGCGCAGCAGCGTCTGCCCCTCGCTGACGGCAGCAGCCATCATGATGTGCTCAGTGCCGGTGACGGACGGCTCGTCGAAGAACATCTCGGCGCCGGTCAGGCGGGTGGGCACCGTGAACGCAAAGCTGCCGTTCACTTCTACCGTGGCGCCAAGCTTTTGCAGGCCGTAAAAATGCGTGTCCAGGCGGCGGCGGCCGATCACATCACCGCCCGGGGGATACAGCGTGGCCTTGCCCATTCGGTGCAGCAGCGGCGCCACGCACAGAATGGAGGTGCGTACCTTGTTGCACAACTCGCGGCTGATCTCGCTGCCATTCAACTGCGCCACCTGGATGCTGACGCGCTGACCACTGCGCTCCACCCTACCCCCCAAGGCCACGATAACGTCCAGCATATGGCGCACGTCGATGATGTCGGGCACGTTGTCCAGCACCATCTCCTGGTCGGTCAGTATGCAAGCCGCAATCATCGGCAATATGGCGTTCTTGTTACCCGAAGCGCGCACTGTGCCGCGCAGCGGGACGCCGCCCTCAATTTCAAAAGTTGACATGTGGTGATAAATCTGTGAAGTCGTGGTTGGCCGCGTTTTATTCCCCATTCACCGAGAACGGAACAGGACAACCGCCAACGAAGGCACGATTTTGCCACGCCCCAGCCCGCTCCTTGCCGCAGCGGCCACTCCCACGGCACACCACAGCACCCCAATCACCACATTGAAATGGCGATATATGCTACATTTCCACAATAACATACACATATGTACGGAATGTGAGAAACTACTGTTTTTGCGCCCCCAGGCGCCCAAGGAGACCTGCATGAAGCTGAAAACCCTGGCTGCGGCTGCTCTGGCAGCTGGTTTTATGACCTTGAACTGCACCGCTGCGCCCATGGAGCTGGCCGGCGTCAAAGTTTCAGATGCGACCGAGGTAGCGGGCAGCAAGCTGGTGCTCAATGGCGCTGGCATACGCTACAAGTCCATCTTCAAAGTCTCGGTCATTGCCTTGTATCTGGGCAAAAAGGTCAGCACACCCGAGGAAATCTATGCCGCCAGCGGCCCCAAACGGGTCAGTATCACCTTGTTACGCGATGTGGACGGCGCCGAAATCGGTAAAACCTTTAGCCGCGGCCTGGGCGACAACATGTCCAAGAGCCAAATGTCGCAACTGGTGCCCGGACTGATCAAACTGGGCACGCTGCTATCAGGCCAGAAAAAATTCCTGGCTGGCGAGAACCTGGCGATAGACTGGATTCCTGGCGTAGGCACCACGCTGACCAGTCGCGGCAAGGTTTTGGAAGAAGTCTTCAAGGAGCCGGAATTTTTCAATGGCATCTTGAGTATCTGGCTGGGGCCGACTCCGGCGGACTGGCGCTTGAAGGATGCAATTTTGGGGGTGGCGTCGTAGTGGCGGCCCACGCAGAGTCTGCGAGCGGACTAACCGTGCTCACAAATCCCTGAACACCTCCGCCCGCGCCCGGCTGGCCTCCACCTTGCCCAGCCCATGCTTCAACTCCACCACAAAGTGCCCTGCCCGCTCGCGGTGAATCTTGGCAACAAAGCGCAGGTTCACAATGCTGGCACGGTGCACCTGCACAAAGGTCTGTGGGTTGAGTCGCTCCAGCAGCTTGGCCAGTGACTCGCTGATCAAATGCTCGCCCTGTTGTGTGGTGATCTGCGTGTAACCGGGCACAGCACGAAAACAGGCGATGTCGTCCACCGCGATCAATTGGATCTGGTTGCCGCTGATCACACGCACCCAGGGCATGGGCTCAGGCACTGGTGCAGCAGCGGCGCGGTTGGCCTGCGTCAGCGCCTGGGCAATGGAGCTGGCCACGGTTTGCTGCAGTTCCTTCAACAACTCCGCCGAATGCTGCGCTGCGGCCTCCTGCCCTGGTGCGTGGATGCGCTGCTGCAACCGGGCCACGGTCTCCAGCAGCCGCGCTTCTTCCAGCGGTTTGACCAGGTAGTCAATGGCGCGCTGCGCAAAGGCGCTGACCGCGTACTGGTCATAGGCGGTAACAAACACGATCTCGCCAGCAAAGCCCTGCTGGCGCATAGCCTGTGCGGCTGCCATGCCATCCATGCGCGGCATATGCACATCCAGGAACACCAGGTCTGGCGCGTGTTGCTGCACACTGGCCACAGCGGCGCGGCCATCGCCCACCTGTTCGACCATGTGCAGGTCTGGCCATGCGCGCGCCAGCATGTCACACAACTCGGCGCGCAACAAGGGCTCGTCGTCGGCAATGACGGCTCGAACTACTTTTCTTCCCACGGCAACTCCAATGTAGCCTTGCAGCCGCTGCCGTTGTCTTGCAACTGCAGCGCGGCGCGTTCACCGTAGCTCAAACGCAAACGTTCGCGCAGATTGCGCAGGCCCGTGCCCGTCGAATCCACACGTGGTGTGTCCTGCAGGCCTGGTCCGTTATCCTGCACGCTCAACCGCAGCAATGCCTCATCACGCTCGGCCGCAATGTGCAGCAGCAGTTCGCCACTACCTTCCGGCAAGCCGTGCTTGACGGCATTTTCCGTCAGGCACAGCAAAGCACCAGGCAGCAGGGGCAGGTCCATCCATTCGGGTGGCACCTGCACGGTCAAGCGCATGGGACGGTCCAGGCGTTCACGCAATAGCTCCAAATAGGCCTGCACCAGCGCAATCTCGTCGCCCAGCGGCAGG
>JACXTT010004272.1_pt1 | contig 21294 bp, 13 predicted proteins | sample 9270951 | NCBI WGS metagenome assembly JACXTT01 (sample SAMN15532306, study PRJNA645909) | rock metagenome | isolation source: weathered quartz diorite | place: Puerto Rico | collected 2017-06-21
GGCGGTTCCGCCGCGTCCGTGGCCCGCTTCCAGTCGCCGATCGCCGCCCGCTGCTGCGCCGCCGCCGCCGCCGCGATGGCGGGGCCGCAAAAATACCAGCCGGTCCGCCCCGCGTCGTCGTACAGCCCCCATTCGATCTCGCGCGCCGCGGTGCCCACACGCAGTCCCAGCGGATGCTCGCCCAGCCGGCTGCGCGCCACCGGCCGGTCGCGGAACTCCGCGCTCATCGCCGCCGCCGCCGTGTCGGCCCGCCGGCCCGCGTCTCCCGCCTCCGTCTCGGGGAAAAGCGCCAGGAAGCCGTCGCCCGAGAAGCCGCTGATGAAACCGTCCTGCGCCGCGACCGCCGCCACCAGCGGGTCGAAGCGGTCGCGCAGCGTCTCGGCCAGCGCCTCTGCTCCGTCGCGCCCGTGCGCCGCCAGCCGCTCCGTGAGCGCGGTGAAGCCCGAGATGTCGACGCTCAACGCCGCACCCACGAAGCGCCCGGCACGCTCCCCCGCCGCCGCCGGCGCCACCACGAATCCCGGCACTAGGGGATCGGTAACATCCACGCCGCCATCATAGCGGCGCGCCCCGCGCCGGCCCGGATGGCAATCATCAGAGGAGCGGCCTCGTGGCTGCCGTTCTCGGGGTGCCGGCACGACCCCGTCACCGGGGCTCGCCTGCCTGGCGCGGCGTGACTGAGGCAGGCCGGCATCGAACGTGACCGGATCCATGCTCGGGGCGCCCTTTCCGGTTGCCATTCCGTGCGCGGCGTGGGTCACGCCTGAGCCGATCGGCGTTGTCAAGGGTTCGGATTGAACGATTGCCGACAACCACTTCAATGCGTTGCCAGGGCTTCTCGGTGCCAATCGACTCTTGTTCCTTCGCCCATGAGCGATTCGCGCCCGAAGCTAACTGAAAAGATGTTTTCCGCTGCGGGCTTGCCGGGGCTGCGCGTCAATAGCTGCGGAGCATGGTCGTCACGAGTTCTCAAGGACCTGACCGCCGTCATCCGGATGCTTTTGAATCTCATCCGGCGCCGCGTCCTGCCCTCCTTTGATCGACAACTCATATTGCGGGCGAGCACCGTGTCGATCAACTTTTTTATTTTCATTCCCCCAAACGGACTTCGGACGGGGCCCCGCGACCCCGCCCGATCCGGTCAGCCTCGCGCGAAGAATTACTCGACCGTCCAGAAGTAGCTCTGCGCGCTCGACACCGCGCCCCCGTTGTTGTAACAGGAATTGTTCCCGCTCGCGGCGGTGCAGCCGCCGGTGAGGGTGCCGTTCGCACCGCCGTTGTACGGCTCGAGGTAGAGCGAGAAGCGGGGGTTCTGTGCGCGGTAGATCCGGGCCGGCGCGCCGGTGGTGCAACCCGTGCAGCTCCAGCTCAGCCAGACGTCCGCGCCGTTTTTTGCCGCCCGCGCGTTGCTCGCGCGCGGGGCGGCAGCGCCGTAGGTGAAGGCGTTCGCGGGCAGCGCGCGGGCGCGGGTGTCGGGATTGCGCACCACCACCCGCGCCGCGGGACCGGCCGGGTGGGCGGGCGAGCCGCTGCAGGTGATGAGCGTGCCGCCGCTCTGCGTGCAGCCGCCCGCGGGCACGCCGTCGATCTCCACCACCGCGCCGTTCTGGAAATTGCCGCCGCAGATCTTGAAGCTGTCGCCGCCGGCCTCGGAGAGCGTCGCGGTCGCGCCCGCGCAGCCGCAGCCGCCGCCCGCGCACCAGGTCGCCGCGACGTCCTGGAACGGCGGCTTGTTGACCGTGATGGTCCGGGTGTAGACGCCGTTGCCGTAGGTCCCCGAGTAGTACTGGACCGGGCAGCCGGTGCACGAGGTCCTCACCAGCGACGAGATCGACAAATTGTTCGGATCGAAACCCTGGTTGACCTGCGTCCAATGCTCGCCCCCGTCTCCGGAGAGGTAAACCCCGCCGTTGAGCTGGCCGTTCACGCCCACCAGCACGTCGGTGGTCGCGTAGGCGGTCGTGGTGGCGAGGAAGGTGCTGGCGTTCTTGCTTGTCGCTTCCAGACCCGAGCCGGGGCCGGAGACGTTGCGCCAGGTGTCGCCGCCGTCGCGGCTGAGGAAGACGCCCTGCGCGCCGTGACCGACCAGCACCTCGCGGCCGCCGCTCTGGGCGTTGAGGCCGAGCGCCTGCACCGCGTTGTAATTGCCGGCCCCGGTCGGCAGCCGGTAGTCGTTGCCGCCGGGCGCGCCGAGCCAGTTCGCGCCGCCGTCGACCGAGTAGAACGAGCCCGACAGCGCCGAGGCGCTCCACAGGCTCGCCGTCGTGCCGGCCGCGATCCGCGGCGCCGGCGCCGCCGCGCCCCCGCCGCTCACCGTGAGCGTCGGCGTGGTCTGGTTGTTGAACGAGACCGCGGTCGCGTCGGTCAGCGCCGCCGCGAGCAGCAGCCAGCTCACCCCGCCGTCGTCCGAGCGCAGCGAGCGGCCGTCGGCGCGCGCCGCGTAGAGCGAGGCGCTGTCACGGGTGAAGGCGCGGAAATCGCCGGTCGCGGCGAGCGTCCAGTAGCCGTTGCCGGTGAAGTCGGTGCGGTGGTAGACGCCCGCGGGAGTTCCGACCACCAGCCGGGTCGTGGTCGAGCCGGTCGTCACCATCGCCTGGATTTTTCCGCCCAGCAGGTTGGCGGTCACCTCGTCGGCGGAATTGCCGTCGTCCTGCGAGTAGTAGACCCGCCCGCTCTGGGTGCCGATGTAGACCACGCCCGCGCGGTTGAGGTCGAGCGCGACCCCGCTCACGTCGGGCGCGAAGGCCTGGGTGCCGGTCGACTGTTTCCAGGTGGCGCCGCCGTCGAGGCTCTGATAGAGTCCGACGCCGGTCGCCACGAAGACCGTGCGGTCGGCGTTGTAGGCGGGGGACGGGGCGATGTTGTTCACGTTGGCGAAGGCGTACTGGTCGCCGGGGATGCTGAGCCGCGCGAAGGTGTTGCCGCCGTCGAGTGAGCGGAACAGCCCGGTCAGGCCGCCGCCTCCGCCGGAATAGGAATACGTTGATTGGACGTAGCTGTAGAGCGTGCTGTCGGCGCCGAAAGTGGGGCTGGGGGTGAGGAAACCCGCGTAGTCGTAGCGCGAGCAGCCGTCGCCGGTCGCCGGGTAAGCGCCGAAATTCTGGCCGCCGTCCACCGATTTCCAGCAATTCCAGAACAGCGTCCGCTTCGAGGTCCCGGACGCGCCGGAGGCGGTCCAGTCGGGCGAGTAGGCGGGCGGGGCGTAGTTGTTCGCGCTGGGCAGCGTCGTTTGGGGCGTGAAGCTGGTCCCGCCGTCGGTCGAGAGCAGCGCGACGGGGCCGGCGTATACCGCGTCATAGCCGGCCGAGGCGTGCAGGGTGTGGTCGGCGGCGAAATCGGGCGAGAGCGCGAAACGGGCGATCGGCGGAGTTCCCATCGCGGTGAAATTCAGCCCCTCGTCGGAGGAGCGATAGAGCGGGGTGTTATAGCCGGTCGCGGGGTCGGTGCCGGCGAAGTAGATCCGGCGGTCGCGCGCGAAATCGGGCGAAAGCTTGAAATTCTCCGCGCGATCGAGGGTGGTGCCGGTGGCGGCCAGCGCCTGGAAGCTGACCCCGCCGTCGGTCGAGCGCAGGATCTGGCAACCCGCGACGGGGCAGAACCAGGCGAAGACTTTGCGGTCGTTCTTGAAGTCGGGCGAGATCTCCACCGCCGAGACCGCGCCGGTCGAGGGCAGGCTGGCGCGCCGCCACGAGACGCCGCCGTTCTTCGTGGTATAGATCGCGTCGGCGGTCGCGATCGCGAGGGTCCGCGGGTCGCCGGCGGCGTAGGCGACGTCGTTGATCGGCTGGTTGCTCAACCCGCCGTCAGAGGGGCTCCAGGTTTGGCCGCCGTCGGACGAGCGGAAAACGCCCGGGCTGCCGTTGCCGGTCGCAAGCAGGGTGCTGTCGGCGGCGAAATTCGGCGAGAAGGCGATGGCGGCCCCGAACTGCGCGGCGGTCATGCCGGCCTTTCCGACGCTGACGAAATTCGCGCCGTCATCGGTCGAGGTCAGCAGTTGCGAGGCGGACCAGGTCGTCTGGTCGAGGATCTCGATCCCGAAAAGCTTCGGGTTGGTGGACGTGTTGTAATTGGGCGGGAAGAGCACGTCGGACATCCCGCGTCCGGCCTGGCGCAGCGTCCAAGTCGCCCCGGAGTCGTGCGAGACCAGAATCCCGTCGTAGTAGTAGGTGAACGGGTCGAGGATGGCCGTGGCGAGGGTTCCGTCGGTCGAAAAATTCGGCGAGAAGCGGATGAAGCCGAACACCGCCTGCGGCACCGTGCCGGCGACCGTCCAGGTGACCCCGCTGTCGGTCGAGCGGTAGATGACCGTGCCGGAGCCGCTCGACTGGCCGTAGTAGAAGGCGTGGTCGGCGGCGAAGGTCGGGGACATCGAGACCAGCCCGATGCTCAGGCCGGGCGGGCTGATCTGCGTCCAGGTGATCGCCTTGGTCGCGAGGTCGATCACCCCGCTGAAGAAGGCGTAGTGGCGCGCGGCCGGGTTCCAACTGCGGACGTAGAGCTTGCGGTTGGCGGCGAAATTGGGATCGAAATACAAGCTGTTGGCGAAGACGTAGGGGGCGCCGCGGTTCGAGGCGAGGCCGGTGTTGATCTGCGTCCAGGTCGCGCCGAGATCGTCGGTGTACCACAGGCCGCTGTAGGAGCGGGCGACGACGTAGATGTGGTTGCCGGCCGCCGGGTAACCCGGGGTCGAGAAGGGCCGCGCGTCGAAGCCGGGCGCGATCGCCGGCGTGCGGGTGTAATCCTGCGACAGGAACGCGCCGTTGACGTTGGGGGCGTCCGGGAAGTGGACGGGCTGCCAGAAGTAGCCGCCGTCGAAAGACTGGAAGACCTGCGCGCCGCTGCGCCCGAGCAGGTAATTGTCGAGCGTGTAGGACGGCGAGAAGTACATCACCAGCGAGCCGCCGCTGAGCCCCCGCCGCACCCAATAGGGCGGGATGACGGGGTCGCCGATGACGATCGAGAAGTTCTTGCTGACCCGCCCGCCCGCATTGGCGTAGGTGACCGTGAAGCTGAAGCTGCCGGCCTGGGTCGGCTTGCCGGTGATGAGGCCGGTCGGGGCGGCGAGCGCGAGGCCGGGCGGGAAGCTGCCGCCCGAGACGTTCCACTGCGGCGTTCCCGAGCCGCCCACCGCGCTCAGCCGCTCCTGGCCGTAGTCGAAGCCGAGGGTGCCGCCCGAGAGCGCGGAGGTCAGGATCTGCAGGGTGCGGTAGACGGTGATCGGCACGGCCTTGCTGTCGTTGACGCCGAGCCCGTCGGTCGCGCCGAGATTGACCGAGTAGACGCCGTCGGCGACCGACGCGGGAAGCGCCCCGGTGATGTGCCAGAAGCCGTCGTTGTTGTTCAACGCGCACGAGAGGCCCGTCCAGCCGGCCGGAAAGGCGCAGGTCCAGGTGAACGGGCCCGAGCCGCCGGTGTAGCCGAGCCGGTGGTCGTAGGCGACCGCGCTGTCGTAGGGCGTGAGCTGCGAGTCGGTGATCTTCAGACGCGGCTGGATGGTGATGCGCCGGTTCGTCAGATCGAAGGTCTGTCCGGCCGCGTCGGTGACCCGCAGGGTGAGGTAGGCGTTGTAGAACGCGGTCGGGGTGCCGCTGAGCGCGCCGCTGGCGGCGTTCTGGGTGATGCCGGCGGGCAGCGTCCCGCTCGTCACCGACCAGGCGTAAGGAGAGGTGCCGCCGCTGGCGGTGAAAGTCTGGCTGAAGGTCAAGCCGATCTCGCCGCCCATGGAGACCGGACCCGAAGCACCCAGCAGCGATGCGGAATAGACGATGATCGAGAGTGATTTCTGCGCGGTGGCGTTGTAGAAATCCCGCACCTGCACCGTGAAGACGTAATTGCCCGCCGCGGTGGGGGTGCCGGTGATCGCGCCGGCCGCGCTGATCGACAGGCCGGGCGGGAAGACGCCCGAGACGAAGCTGTAGGTGAACGGTCCGACCCCGCCCGAAGCGGCCAGGTTCGCGCTGTAGGCGGCGGTGGTGCTCGCGTTGGGCAGCGCGGCGGTGCTGACTGCGACCGCGGTGTTGATGGTCAGCGTTTCAGCCAGGGCCGCTTTCAGCCCGGCCGCGTCGGTCGCCTGCACGGTGAGGTAGTAGGTGCCCGAGGCGGTCGGGGTGCCGGAGATGACGCCGGTGGTCGCGTTGAGCGTCAGACCGGCCGGCAGACTGCCCGAGGCCACGGCCCAGGTGAACGGCGCGCCGGCGCCGCCCGAGACGCTCTGCGTGAAGCTGTAGGCGACGCCGATCTCCCCCTGCGCGGGCGCGGGGGTCGCCGCGATCAGCGGCGGGTTGACGAGGCTGAACCAGGCGTGGGCCGCGTAATTGGGGTAATTCACCGCGAAGGCGGCGGTCGGCGTCCCGTTCTCGAAAGTCGTCCCCTGCACCGCCCCGAACGAGAGCCGCTCCTGCGAGTTGTAGCGTTCGTTGTCCTGCCACGCGCCGTTGAAATAGAGCATGACCGCGTAGGTGCCGGGATCGAGGCGGACCACCGGGCTGATGCGGCCCGAATGGATGACCTGGAGCCCGCCCGCCGCCACCGTGACCGTCTTCGACAGCAGGATCGCGTTGGGGCTTCCCTGCTGCTTGATGACGATCGTGGCGGTGCCCACCGCGGCCGGGTTCGCCTCGAATGCCAGCTCCTCGACCGCGACCTGGCGGGTGACCGCGATGACCGTCCCGCTGCCGCCGCCGGTCGCCAGCGAATTCTGGAACGCCTGCCCGCCTCCGCCCGCCTCGTCCTGCTCGCGCGAGGCGCCCTGCTGGTTCAGATTGAGCGCGCCCCACCAGGCGACCGTCCAGCCGTTGTGGCCGATCCAATGGGCGGCGGCCCCGAATTGCAGGTCCGATTCCCGGTCGAGCTCGGTCGAGGTGCCGAACGCAAGCTGCGGCTGCGGGCCGTAGCCCGGCAGGTAGGCCGGGCGGTGCGGCTGCGCGGTTCCGCCGAATGCGAAATAGTCGCGCACCGTGCCGCCCGCGTCGCGCAGCAGCGCCTCGCCCCCCTTGGTCGCCGACACATCCCAGGTCAGGTCGATGGACAGGTTGCGGTGGAGATTGTCGGGCGCGCCGTAGATCGAGCCGGCGTAGAAGGTGGAGGTTCCCTCCGCGAGCCACATCGCCTGCCCCTTCGCCAGCGTGCCGCCGCCGAAATTGTATTGGAGAAGATTGCCGCCGGCGCTCCAGTCGTAGAAGAAGAGCGACCAGCCGGTGAGATCCACATCGGGGCCGTAGTTGGTGATCTCGACCCAGTTCTGGCTCGGGTAGGGCAGCACCTGGGTGATCGCGATCTCGCTGGGCCGCCGGCCGCCGAACTGGCCGTTCTGCAAATCGGGCGTCCCGCTCACCGGGGTCGCCGCCCAGTCGGCCGCTTGGTCGGTGTCGGCGTCATAGACGCGGTGAATGTCGCCACCCGGGCCAGTGCCCGCCGCGATGCAGGGGCCCGACCAGCCGGTGGCGGCGGGCGGCGCGGGAGTGACGGGCGGGGCGCCGCCGCCGCCCCAGCAGGTGTAGTCGGCGCCCCCCCCGTCGGGCTGGATCAGCATGAGATGGCCGGAGGGCGAACCGAGCGCGCCGTTGGTCAGCGTGAAAATCGGGCTCGCGGCCGCTGATTGAGTGTAGACCGTGTCGGCGCCGTTGGTCCCCGTCGTGTCGAGGATCGTCAGCCGCTTGTGGCGCTTGACGGCGCTCCCGGCGGGGAGCGTGAAGGACTGGGTGACATTGTTGTAGTTGACCGCCCGCACGATCCACCCGCTCAGGTCGGTGTCGTCGCCGAAATTGTAGAGGTCGATCTGCACCCGTCCCGAAGCCGCGGGATTGTCCACCCGGATCCGGTTGATCGCGAGGCCGGGATTGACCGGCAGCATGTAGCTCACCGAAAGCGGCGAGCCGGTGCTGCTGAATGTAAAAAAGTTCCCCTGCGCCAGCGGCATATCGACGGAAACGCCGGTCGCGAAATAGCCGAGCCCGGCGCGGTTGGCGGCCTGGAAATCAGCCGCCGCGGCGCCGCCGAAGGGAACCCCCGGGATGGAGCCGATGCCGGAGACCGGCATGCGGAAAAAATAGGCGCCGATGGGCAGTCTGAAATCGTCGTAGTAATTGAACGGGCGGTTGTTGTTGTAGCAGGTCGTGGGATCGGGGCAGGGATTCGGATAGGGCAGCGGCGTCTTCACGTCCGTGAAGGAGACCGGTATCGTCGGGCCGTTATACGAGGTGACATTGAGCGAGACCAAGGCCACCTGCGTGACCGTCGCCAGGGGGGGCACCAGCCCCGCGATGTCCCAGCGCAGGTAGCTGTCGCAGGTGTTCTGCGGCCAGCCGAAGGGGTACCCTTCTCCGACGGTGCCGCTGGTTCCCTGCTGCGCAGCGCCGTTGACCCCATCGGGGGTGTAGATGCACTGGTAGCCCGCCGCGGCGCCCGGCAGCGTGACGCTGACCGAGACGATCGGCGGATTGGCGGACGCGGCCCGATCGGCGGACGGGGAAGCCGGCGCGAGCAGCCACTCCCCGCGGCGGAATTCCGGCTTCGTCTCCCCCGCGCCGCTCAACGTGACGATCGCCGCGGGAACGCCCCGCTCGTCCACGATCCGCAGCAACGCGCCGCCCGCGGGATCGCGCACGGGGCTTTCGAGCGTCAGGCCCTCCGGCAAGCGCAGCGCCCCCCACTCGCCGCCTGCGGCCCGGTGGAAGGTCGTCTCCAGGCCGTTTGCCAGCCGCCGCCAGCCGGGTCCGGCCGCGCGCCCTTCCGCCGCGGCCGTTGCCGATTCGGAAAGTGCCGTCTCCGCGCCGGAGAGCATCGGCCGCCAGACGACGAAGCCGCCGCCCGGCAGCACCAGCCGCCACTCCCCGCGCGCGCCGGGCGCCATCACCTCCGTCTTCGCGGCGCGGGTGGCGATCCGCAATTCGTAGCGGCGCAGGTCGGGCCGTCCTTCGACCGGGCCGAGGTCGTAGGTCTCATACCAGTCGCCCGAGCGGGAGGCCAGCCGCCGCCCAGCGTGACCGCCCGCCTCAGCCCCCGCTTGGGCCGCGAAGAGCGCGGGAGCGGTCAAAAAAACAAAAATGAGGGCCGGGGAAGAACGGACTCGGCGCATGAACACGGCTTCATGATGATAACCGCTCATGCCCTGATTCTCAAGCGAGAGGGTGTGACCCCGCTCACGGCCTCTCCGCCGGGTGAAACGGCCGGGGCCGGTGCTTCACGGGCTCGCCGCCCGCCAGTCGGCGTGGGGCGGTTTGTTGCGGACGATCCAGTCCCACCAGAGCCCGCCGTAGTTCCGCCAAGGCAGCCCGTGTTTTTCATAGACCGGCTTGAGCAGCCGCTGCAATTCCGGCAGCCGGTAGAACGGCACGCCGGGGAAATAGTGGTGCTCGAGGTGGTAATTGCTGTAGAGGAAGGCGAAATCCCAGAACCGGCTCCCCTTCACCAGCGTCGACCAGCCGGCGGGATCGCCGGGCGTCACCGCGTAGTGCTGCCCGAGCCGGTTGAGCGCGAAGGCGGCCGGGAAGACGCCGAAGACCGGCAGCCCGTAGGCGCGCAGCGCGACCCCGGGGCCGAGGAATTTCCACAGCAGGATCGGGACGGCGAGCTGGAAGAGGATCGTCGCCCAGCGCTCGGCCGCGATGCGGCGGCGCAGCGCCGGCTCGTAGGCGGCGTTCTCCCGCGCCGCGGCGCGGAAGTAGATCGGGAAGAGCAGCGGCGTGTAGTAGGCGAGCTTGAGCAGCCGGGAATTTTTCTTCGGCGAGAGCCAGCGGCGCTTGGGGTCCTCCTCGGTCGAGCCGAGCCCCGCGTGGTGGTCGAGGTGCCAGCGGGTGAACTGCGAGGCGCTGATCCCCGAGGGGATCGCGTAGGCGAGGCCGAGCGCGCGCATGAGGGGCGAATCCTTCCGGTCGTGCGGGGTCACCGCGAGATGGACCACCTCGTGGAGCAGCACCGTGAAGTTGAAGACCGAAAAGCCCGCGACCAGCGCCGCGAGCGGCGTGAACCAGCGCCAGCCCTGCGCGACGAGCAGCCATTCGGCGCCGGCCAGCAGCGCGAGATTGCGCAGCGCGACGAGGAAATGGCGCCCCGCGCGCTTGTCGTAGAGCGCGCGCATCGCCGCCGGATCGAGCGATTCGGCCAGCTCGCGGCGGAAGGCTTCGGAATGGTCGGCGTAGTAGGTGCGGGCCATGAAAAAGCGAAGGGGCGGGAAATCCCCCGCCCCCTCAATTTTATGTCGCGGGGAGGGAAATTATTTCCGGCGGGTGTAGGTGATCTCCATGACCTTGATCCACTTCCCCTTCATCTTGCCTTGGGTGCCCTGGATCAGCATGGTGTAGATGTGCTGGTCGGGGTTGGTGAAGTCGTAGATCGAGCGCCAGTTATGCATCGTCTTGCCGTCCATCCCGGGACCGCGTCCGGTCGAGACGATCCGGTGGCCGTCCTTGCTGAGCGCGCCGCGCATCACCATCGAGAAATCGGCCGAGCTGTCGGCCCAGTAGCAGATATATTTCTTCTCGTTGACATGGTAGCCGCACAGCTCGTGGCCGAGGAAAGGTTGCTGCATGAATTCGCCCGTCCAGTCGCCGTTGAGCCAGAAGCCGCCCATCATCTTCGAGACCATGACCCCCTTGCTCTCCATCGGCGGCTGGCCGGGGGCCATCCAGGTCTTGACGACGCCGTCCCAGGTCCCGGCCCAGGCGGCGATCAGTTCATGTTGCTTGCCCGGCTTCGGCATCGGCGGCATGCCGGGTGCCGAAGGGGGGGCGTCGCCCGCGAGCGCGAGCAGCGCGGGGAACGCGAGGGTGGAAAGGAACGCGAGTTTCGTGCGCTTCATGGAAGTTCTCCTGTTTTCGATGTTGATTCGGTTTTTCGTCCGTCGGTTGGGAGATTGGTAGTGTAGCTCCGCCGGTGCCCTCCCCCGTTTTCCCGAACGGACCCTCCAAGAGGACTTGTCGCTTCGTTCGGGCGCGACGGGGGAGGGAATTTCTTCACCTTCTCGATTTGATCGCCGCCTCGGCCTCGCGGTTCAGTTCGCGGTTCTTGAGCGCCTCGCGCTTGTCCCCCTTGGTCTTGCCGCGCCCGACGCCCAGCTCGACCTTCGCCCACGGCCCCTTGAAATAGATCCGCAGCGGCACCAGCGTCAGCCCCCGCACCTCGTACTTGCTGCGGAGCTTGTGGAGCTCGCTTTTCTTCAGGAGCAACTTGCGATCGCGCCGCTCCTCGAGCACCGCGAAGGCGGTCGACATCTGCTTGAAGCGGCCGATCAGGAGCCGGTTGAGCCACGCCTCCCCCGCCTCGTCGAGCCGCGCGAAGGCCCCCTCGAATTGCACATGGCCGGCCCGCAGCGATTTCACCTCGGCGCCCGAGAGCAGCAGCCCCGCCTCGAATTTCTCGAGGATCTCGAAATCGTGGCGCGCCTTGCGATTCTCGGCGACCGGCAGGATGCGGTTTCGCCGGTCGGGCTTCGCCTCGTCGGCGGGCGGGGTCGCGGGCTTCGCCATGGCGAGGGAAATCATAGCGGCGTGCGGCGGCCCGCGAGCCGCTCACCTCCCCTTGAAATTCGCCGGCCGCTTCTCGAGGAACGCGGTCATCCCCTCCCGTTTGTCTTCGCTTTCGAAGGCGACCGCCTGGAGGGCCGATTCGGCCTCGAGCCCGGCGGAAAGCGGCAATTCGCCCGCGTTGCGCAGCGACAATTTCGCGAGGCGGACGGCGAGCGGGGCGCGCCGCGCGATTTCGCCCGCGATTCTCCGCGCCTCGTCCATCAGCGAAGCCGGTTCGACCACGCGCGAGACCAGCCCGATTTTTTCCGCCTCGGCCGCGTCAAGGATGCGCCCCGTGAGGACGATCTCGGCGGCGCGCGAATGGCCGAGCAGGCGCGGCAACCGCTGGGTGCCGCCGGCGGCCGGGAAGATGCCGAGCGAAGTCTCGGGAAAGCCGAATTTCGCGCCGGGGACCGCGATCCGGATGTCGCAGGCGAGCGCCAATTCGAAGCCGCCGCCCAGCGCGAAGCCGTTGATCGCGCCGACGACCGGGATCTCGAGCCGGCTCACCGCCTCGAAGCAGCGGTTGTTGATCCCGCGCAGCGCGTCGAATTTGTCGCGCTTGAGAAGGTCGTTGATGTCGGCGCCCGAGACGAAAACCTTCTCTCCCGCCCCGGTCAGGATCAGGCAGCGGGCGTCCGACTTGCGGACCTCGGCGAGCGCTGCGTAGAGCTCGTCGATGGTCGCCTGGTCGAGCGCGTTGCGCTTCTCCGGGCGGTTGATCGTGAGCGCGGCGAGGTGGCCGGCGAATTCGAGCTTCAGGTTTTGGTAAGCCATCGTGCGCTCCACGCAAGGGTCGAGGGTCAAGGGTCTTGCGGGCCGCCCCCGGCCTTGGCCCTGGACCCCGCTTGTCCGCTTACACTTCCTTCCAGAGATACTTGTCCATCACCGGCTTCAGCTTCGCGCGGTAATTCGTCGGATCGATGAACCAGGTCGCGCAAGCGAGCGAGGAGATCAGCGGGTTGCCGTCCTGCGGCGTGAAGGAGAAGCCGACCGCGCGAGTGCCCCCCTCGATGACCGCCAGCGAGCCGGTCGGGATGACGCTGTGCATCAGCAGGCGCCCCCAAGGGCCGTAGTCGCGGCCGAAGCTGAAGACCAGGTTGGAGGATTTTTTGGTGGTCGTCGCCAAGTGCGGGTTGGCCGCGATGTTCTTCAGCGCCTGCTCCTTCGTGGTCGCCTTCTTCAGTTTGAGGTTGAAGTGAAGCGTGTGCATGAACTGGGTGTTGAGCTGCATCGCGCTCGAGAAGATCTTCGGATTGACCTTGAGCGTCTCGAAGAGGCCCGCGGCGTCGTGGGCGTGGTGGGTGCCGTACGCCTCGTCGTCGTGCTTGCCGACCTTGGGGGCCGGGATGTACTTCGCATCCTGGGTCACGTCGATCGCGCGGCGGATGCAGACGAAACTCCCCTCGACCAGGTTGTCGTAGTCCGCGCCGTTTTCGTAGGCCAGCGCGTGCAGCATCGTGGTGATCGAATGGGTGTTGCAGGAGACGATCTGCACGAAACGGTCGGCTTTCGGGTCGAGCGCCTTGTCGTTCACCCCGATCGCGAAGCGCTTGCCGAAGCCCTCCTCGGAGCCCTGGGCGGTGAAGCCGCGCCTGCCGTCGGCGTATTTGGCGTAGAGCTTCCCCTTGTTGTCGTTGCCCGAGGGGGAGCAGTCCATCACCACGTCGGCCTGCTCGAGAGCCTTCTCGGTCGTCAGCTGCGGATTCAATCCCTGCTGGCGGAATTCCCCGGCCTTGTCGGCGTCGGAGACCATCACCGCGCCCTCCTTGACCAGCATCTGCAGCTTCCCTTTCTCGTCGACGTTCGGGGTCCGCTTGTGGAAGAGCACGTCGCTGAAGCCGAGTTCCGCCTTGTGGCGGGCGAGCAGCCCGATGAGCGGTTCGCCGATGGTGCCGGTGCCGATGACGAAGACGGTTTTTTTTGTCATGGAATGCGTTCCTTGGGACAAGAAAGTGCGTTAAGCGGGAATTATAAAGGGGTGTCATTCGGGATTCGTCCATTCGGGAGCCGGGAAGTCGGATATCGCGCGCATTGATCATGCGCGGCTCGCGGTCTCAGTCGAAGTCACTCCGCACCCCGGCAGGTCGCGCAGGGGCGCGTGCGGCCCGGGGGGCGAGGCGGCGCAACGACGCCGGCGGGCCGCGACCGCTCCGGCCCGGAGGGGATCCGGGGTCGTTGGACGGCTTGGGTGGAACAGCCGGTAAGATCGCCGGCGATGCCCCGCCCCCTCCCCCCGCCCGCGAAGCGGCGTCGCGCGCGGGCCCGCCAGGCCGAGATCGAGGCGCTGCTCACGCGCGCCGAGACCGCCCGCGCCGCGAACGTGGAGGCGGCGCTGGCGCTGGCGCGCGAGGGGGAGCGGCAATCGCAGCTCGCCGCCCATCCGCTCGGGGAGGCGCGCGCGCTGCTCATCCGCTCCGCCTGCCACACCGACCGGGGGGAGTACGGCGAGGCGCTCGCCTGCGGCCGCCGGGCGCTCAAATTGTTCGTGGAGGGCGGCGAGGTCGCGGGCCAGGCGCGCGCGCTCAACCTGACCGGCAATGTTTTCCTCAGCACCGACCGCCACGCACAGGCGATGCGCCTCTACCGCCGCGCGCTCGCGCTGCTCACCCGGGCGGGGCTCGATACCACCCTGGCGCGGCGCAACGTCGGCATCGCCCACTTCCACGCCGGCGATTTCGCCGCCGCCCGCCGCGAATACGACACCGCGCTCTCCCGCGCCCTGGCCGCCGGCGACCGCCGCCTCACCGGGCTGATCCTGATCGACCTCGGCAACTGCACCTCCGCGGCCGGCGACGAAAAATCGGCGAGCAATTATTACCGTGAGGCGCTCGCCATCCACGAGCGGGAAGGGCACGTCGTCGAGCGCGCCTACGCGCTGCGCAATCTCGCCGACAGCCACCGCCGCCTGGGCGACCTCGCGGCCGCGCGCGACGCGGTCGGGCGCGCCATCCGCGCCGCGCGCGAGGCGGGCGAATTGCGGCTGGGCGTCTACCTCCGCCTCTCGCTCGCCGAGATCGCCCGCGACGCGGGCGAGGCCGCCGAGGCGCGGGGCCACTACGAATCCACGCTCCGGCAGGCGCGCCGGCAACGCATCCGTGCCGCGGAAGCCCACGCGCTGGCGGGATTGGGCGACCTCGCCGAGGCGGCGCGCGACCGCAAGAGCGCCAAATTGCTCCGCGCCCGGGCCCTCGCGATCGCGAACGCCATCGGGGACGCGGCGCTGGTCGGGAAATTGGTCGGGAATTGACGCAGCTTTTTTCCCGCTTCGCCGGCGCGCCGGCGACCGGTGCGCAACATTCGATCGCGACGAGATTCCACGGGCCGCTGGCTCGAACCATCCTCCGCGCGGAGAGGCGTCCGGCGATTCCCGGCATGTTGAAGCTGAGGTCGTACCCGCCGGCGCCATCGCCCGCAAGAACCGGTTGCACCGGCAATGCGCGGCGTTCGATCCGGGGATCCGGGCCGAGGCCGGCCGCGCAGGCGGGGCCCCGTGAAGCGGGGAAGGCCGAGCCGGGTGGAGCGCCTGCGGAGCCCGGGTGTCCCAGGGGACTATCGTCCCCTTGCTCCCGGCGCCGCTGCGCGGCGCGTCGCACCCCCGAAATTCGCTGGAGGCGAATTTCCTGAATGTCGCGGGTTCAAACCCCGGCTCCGACAAAGAAAAACGCCCGGAGTGATCCGGGCGTTTCGAAGATGAAGTGGAGCGGGAAACGGGGTTCGAACCCGCGACATTCAGCTTGGGAAGCTGACGCTCTACCAACTGAGCTATTCCCGCTCGGGGTCAGGCGCGCTGGTTGTCCTGGGGGGTTTCGGTGAATTCGAATTTGATGCGGTCGCTGAGGACCTCTTCCATCGCGGTGATGACCGCTTTTTCGCCGGGCTCGACCTCGACGCGCGGCTTGGCCTCGAGCATCAGCTGCTTGGCGCGCTGGGCGGCGATGACGATGAAGCGGTACTTGGAACCGATGTTTTCAGGGATGTTGAGCATGGTGAACCGGGTGAAGTCTACGATCGGCCGCGGACTTCGTCAATCGAATTTCTTGGAAGAAGCGAATTATAAAGAAGTTATCGGCACTCGTCAATGAACGCTTTGAAGAGCTTTTTCGCCTCGGGCGTGGTTTCCGTCTCCGGGTGCCATTGCACGCCGAGGAAAAACCGCTTGGCCGGCGCCTCGACCGCTTCGACCACCCCGTCGAGGGCGCGCGCGGTGACGCGCAGCGGGTCGGCGATGCGCGCGAGCGCCTGGTGATGGCGGCTGTTGGTTTCGAAGCGTGACGCGCCGGTGACGCGGAAGAGCAGGCTGCCCCCCTCCACCTCGACCGGGTGGCGCGGCGGGATCGCGCGGCCCGAGTCGCGGTGGACCGGATTCTGCCCGCCGAGATCCTGGACCATCGAGCCACCCAGCGCGACATTCATCAATTGCATTCCGCCGCAGATGCCGAAGAGCGGGCGGTCCTTCTCGAACCAGGCGCGCAGGATCGCAAGATCGCGCTCGACCCGGTTTTCGGGCAGATAGGGCTCTTCGCTGCCGTGATTCGACTCGCCGTAATGGCGGGGGTCGAAATCGTCCCCGCCCGGCAGCAGGATGCCGTCGGCGAGCGGCAGATAGTGCTCGAGCAGCCCCGCCCGCGCGGGCATGATGAGCGGGACGCCGCCCGCCTCGATCACCGCATCCACATAGGCGGCATAAACCCCGTCGCGCGGCTTGGGGTTGTCCTTCTCGCGGTGGCCGTCCGAGCCGATGAGGATGAGCGGCTGTTTCATTCGTCAGGTTTGTTCACGCGGCGGCGCGGGATGCGGAGAGGGCGCAGAGGAAGGTATGCGTTGAAAATTCCCGGCGGTCTCCGCGGGCCTTGTGCGCCTCCGCGTGAAAAGCGTCGGGAAAAATCACGCCTCGACCGCGAGGGCGATCTCCTTGCCGCGGCTGATCTGCAGCGTCTGCTCGGCGCTGGCGCGCACGCAGGCGATCTCGAGGTAGCCCGAGGAGCCGGCGTAGCCGACCGCCGCGCCGGGCTGGCCTTGGAACGATCCGGCGAGGTTGACGTCGATCTCTTTCGCCCCGACCATCAGGTGGAGCTTCTTGCCCGGGTTGGCGTCGGCCATCCGCTGCGCAGCGTCGCTCGGCAGGTTGGTGACCAGCGTGCCGAAGCGGTCGACCCACATCACCGTCCCCTTGAGCAGCTTGGCGCCCAGCGCCTTGGGCTTGCGGACCTCGAAGCGGGTCGGGTCGGCGATCACCTCGCCGTAATTCGCCGAGTCGGTTCCGCGCACCAGCCACGCCGCGGCGGGGGCGAAGATGTCCCGGCCGTGGAAGGTCGCGCTGAGCGGCTGGCGGAAGAGATGCTCGGCGGTGATCTCGATCGTCCGGTAGACGAAGTCGGTGTCGTAGATGTAGGAGAAGACGCCGTTGTCGGGACCGATGAAATAGTAGTCGTCGGTGCACAACAGCACCGGCCGGCGGGGGCCGCCCACGCCGGGATCGACCACCACCACGAAGACGGTCAGCTTGGGGAAGACGCGGTAGCTGGTGTGGAGCATCCACGCCGCCCCCTCGATGTCGAAGGCGGGCAGTTCGTGGCAGATGTCGAAAACCGACGCCCCCGGCGCCACCGCGGCGATCGAGGCCTTCACCTGGCCGACATAGTGGTCGCGCGTCCCGAAGTCGGTCAGGAGGGCGATGGTCTGCTGGCGTTCGGCCATGGTTCGGTCACCTCGGGGAGGGGAATTCTACGGCGCTACGGTTTGGGCGCGGGCGCCGGCGCGGGAACCGAGGCCGGGACATCCACGACCGGCAACTCCTGTCCCTTGCGGATCAGCAGCCACGGCCGGCGGCGCAGCTCCGCGAGCAGCGCCTCGAGGTTCTTCGACGAGCCGTCGAGGTGTTTGAGCAGGTCGCGGATCTCCGGGTTGTGCCCGGGATCGTAGTGCTTGAGCAGTTCGGAGAGCGCCTGCATCTCCTCGAGCCGGCGCTGCGCGAGCTTGAGGACCTTGTCGAGCTCGGGTCCCTCGCTGGCGAGCAGCGCGTCGAGCTTGCCCGCGGCCTGCTCGGAATTGGCGAGCGTCCCCTCGAGCCGCGCCATGCCGCGGTCGAGGCCGGGCGTGAGCGAGGCGACCGCCGAATTGACCCGCAGGATCATCGCGTCGCCGTCGGCGAGGGTCTTGTCGAGCCGCTTGATGACCTTCGCCAGCCCCTCCCGCGAGGCGTCGCCGGAGGTGAAGGAGTGCAGGTCGGAGGCGACGCCCGCGAAATCGGCGAGCGCGGCCTGCGCGGTGGTGAGCACCTGCTGGAAGTCGGCCTGCGGCTCGGCGCGCAACCGGCTCCCCTCGGGCAATTCGCCGGCGGCCTTGGCGGGCGGGGTGAGCACGAGATAGCGCGCGCCCCCCAGCGACTTGGTGGCGATGACGACCTTGGTCCCCTTCGGCACCGGCACGTCGCGGCGCACCGCGATCTCCAGCTCGAAATGGAGCGACGGCTCGGTGATGACCTTCACCGAATCGACCGCGCCGAGCCGGTAACCGCCCATGACGACCTCGGTCCCCTCGGCGACGCCCGAGAGGTCGTCGGCCTCGACCGTGAAATTGCGGGTGTTGCGCGTGAAGTGGACCAGCGAGCTGTGAAGATAGACCGCCAGCAGCAGCGCCGCGGCGGCGATCACGAACAGCCCGGACCAGAAGTCGCGCCGCGCGTTCACGCCGCCCCTCCCCCGCGGTGCGCGAGCTCACCGCCGCCCAGGCGCACCACCCGGCCGGGGAAACCCGCCGGCTCGGCGGCGCCGCTCGCGGTCAGCATGACGGCGAGTTTACCGGCCGCGAGCCCCGCCTCCAGCCAGGCCCGGACCCGCTCCTGGTTCTCCGGCTCGAGGGCCGCCTCGGGCGGCTCGACGAAGAGCAGCTCGGCCCCCAGCGCGTCGGCGCGGGCGAATTGCGCGAGCAGCCGCGACTCGGCCACCAGCGAGCCGGGCCGCTCGTCCGCGACCGCATCCAACCCGAAGCGCGCCAGGGCCTCCGTGACCCGGCGCATCCCGTCGGCCTTCGGAAGCCCGCGGTAGAAGAGCGGCAGCAGCAGATTGTCGGCGAGCGAGGCGTTGCTGACCAGCCCGCCCTCCTGGAAGACGAACGCGATCCGCGCGGCGCGATGCACGACCTCCCCGGCCGCGGGCGGAGCGAGTTTCGCCGCCACCCGCAGCAGGGTCGATTTTCCGCTGCCCGAATGGCCGGCGAGCAGCGCCCGCTCGCCCGGGCGCAGCGCGAGGTCGAGCCCCTCGACGACCGGGCGCCCCTCGGCGCGCACGGACAGCCCGCGCAATTCAAGCGACGGGGCGCCGGCGGCTCCAGGCTCAGACATGGAGCACGAGCGCCAGCAGCGCGTGGAGAAAGAAGACCAGGATGACGCAGGCGACCACCGCGCGACTGCCCGCGCGCGGCACGTCGTTCACGTCGCGCGCGACCCGGAAGCCCTCACGCACGGTCACCGCCGGGATGGCGAAGCCATACAGCGCGGCCTTGGCGGCACAGGCGGCGGCGTCGCGCGGGCGGATCGCCTCGGAAAGCGCGCGCAAGAAAATCGGCAGCGACATTCCCTCCATCATCGGGGCGATCAGGATCACGCCGAGGTAGGCCGCCGCGCACATCGCCACGGTGAGCGAGAAATTGGCCGCGGCCACCCCGATCAGGCGCGGCACCGAGAGGTAGGCGTGCGGGTCGATGCCGTGGGCGCGCACCGCGGCGATCTCGTCGCCCAGCTTCATGCGCGCCAGCTCGGTGGTGATCGCGGTGCCCGAGCGGGCGATCACGATCAGCGCGGTGAGCAGCGGCCCCAGGTGCGCGACCACCAGCACCCGCATCAGCAGGCCGAATTCGTCGTCGGCGCCCAGCCCCGAGAGCAGCCGCCAGCCGACCCCCATCATCGCGCCGGAGAGCAGCAACCCCGCGCCCGCGATGAGCGGCAGCGCCTGCACGCCCGTGAACCAGACCTGCGCGGCGATGATCCGCTTGGAGACCAGGATCGCCCCCATGCCGTGGCGGCCGACGTAGAGCCGCCAGCCGGCGAGGACGACCGCGCCCGAGAAGCGCGTGAAACCGCCGATCCGCCCGGGCAGCGCCCACAGGCGGCCGCCCAGCGCGGCGAAGGGGCCGCGCATCTCCTCAGCCGCCCGCCGCCGGGGCGGCGGTCAGCGTCTGCTGGCGCAGCGGCGCGAGCACCGCGGCGATCTCGGCGAAGCTGCCCGGACGCTGCGCCTTGTCCTTGCGCAGGCAGGCGAGGATGACCTGCGCGGCGAGGGTGGGCAGCTTCGGGTTGCGCAGGCGCGGGTCGGGCGGCTCGGCACGCAGGTGCTGGCTGATCAATTCCTGCACGTTCTTGCCGTCGAACGGCTCGGCGCCGGTGAACATGAAGTAGAGGATCGCGCCGTAAGAGTAGATGTCGGAACGGCCGTCGGCCGGCCGCCCCTCGCACTGCTCGGGCGACATCCACTTCGGCGACCCGAAGATCTGCCCCGCCATCGTCAGCTCGGTCTGCGCGGCAGCGAGCGCTTCCCCGCCCGATTTGGCGATCCCGAAGTCGAGGATCTTGGGGTTGCCCAGACGGTCGATGAGGATGTTGAGCGGCTTGAGGTCGCGGTGGACGACCCCCTGCGCGTGCGCGGCCTCCATCCCCTGCGCGAGCTTCCACGCCAGGTCGATCGGGCGGCGCGGGTCGGCGCAGAAGCCGCGCGCGACGAAATCGGAAAGCGGCACGCCTTCCACGAATTCCATCGTGATGAAGAGCTTGTCGCCCAGCCGGTCGAGGTCGAACACCCGCACCACGTACGGGTGGGTGATGCGGCGGGCGATCTTGATCTCGCGCAGGAAGCGGGCGCGGGTCTCCTCGTCGGCGGCCGGCTCGATGAGCACCTTGAGCGCCACCGTCTCGTCGAGCTCGCGGTCGCGCACCTGGTAGATGGCGCCCATCCCGCCCGCGCCGATTTTTTTCGCGACTTCGTAGCGGTTCGAGATCACGGTGCCGGGCAGCAGCCCGAGCTGCTCGAGCGCCTGGCGGACGGAGGCGGCGTCCGGGTAGCGGCTCTCCCGCTTGCGCCTCAAGCAGCGCGCGAGGACCTCGGCCAGCTCGCCGGGCAGCCGCGCGAGCTCGAGGTCGGGCGCGTCGCTGACGGTGTGTTCCCACGGCAGCGCGGGGGAATTCGCGGGGGGCGGGCCGACCAGCATCGCCTTGAAGAGCAGCCCGAACAGGTAGATGTCGGCGCGCGGGTCGAGCTTGTCGCCGGTGAACTGCTCGGGGGTGACGTAGTGGCTGCTCCCCGGCCGGCTCGCGACCGACTCCTCGGCGCGGCTGATGAAGCCGAAGCCGCCGACCCGCACCGACCCGTCCGCGCCGAGCCAGATCCGCTCCGGGCAGAGTCCGCCGTGCAGGATCGATTGCGCATGCGCGGCCGCGAGCGCGGCGAGGATCGCGCGCGCGGTCTCGACCGCCTCGCCCGCGCCGATCGGCCCGCGCGCGAGGCGGGCGGCGAGCGATTCGCCCGGGACCGACTCGCCGATGACCAAGAGCTCCGCGGCGTCCGGCACGATGTCGAGCACCGGCTCGACGTTGGGATGATGGAGCTTCAACGCCGACTGCGCGGCGGCGCCCAGGCGCTGCTTGAGTGCGGCGTCGCAGGCGATGCGGTAGATCCGCACCCGGCGATTGAGCTGTCCGTCCTGCCCCTCCCAGACCTCGAAGAGCGGCTCGCTCCACAGCTTCGTCTCGAGACGGTAGCGGGCGGGCGGGGCGGCGGGAGCGCCGGGCGCCGCC
>JACXTT010004273.1_pt1 | contig 21290 bp, 26 predicted proteins | sample 9270951 | NCBI WGS metagenome assembly JACXTT01 (sample SAMN15532306, study PRJNA645909) | rock metagenome | isolation source: weathered quartz diorite | place: Puerto Rico | collected 2017-06-21
TCCTCCGTGTGCCCTCCGAAGCAGGCGGGCCGGCGCTCGCGCGGCCGGCCCGTCATCTGCAACGTCGCGGTCAGGCCCCGGCGAGCTCGCCGGCCGCCTCCTGGAACTCCCTCTCGATCTCCGTCAGCTGCTCGGTCGAACCCTGCGCGCGTGGGCCGCGGAACCGCGCCTTGGCCCAGGCGAAGTAGTAGATCAAGAGCAGCACGACGATGCCCACCATGAACGGCCACGAGATGTTGCCGCTCGTCGGGAAGCTGAACAGGACCATCAGGACGACGATCCAGGCCACCGCGACCCAGGCGATCGGACGCGACCACTGGCCGAGGCTCCAGACCCGGTGCTCCATCCACCCCGACGTGGTCGCGCCGAGGAAGATCACCACGCCGTAGGCGGCGTACAGGAAGATCGTGCTGATCGCGGTGACGATGACGATGGCGATGCCACCCCCGCCTGGCCCGCCGGCCGCCCCGACCGCGAAGGCCGCGACGGTGAACAGCCACGACACGATCACGATGCCGGTCAGCGAGTTGGCCGGCGTGCGATACCGGTGGGACACCTTCTTCAGCCAGGCCGAGCCCGGCAGCCCGTCGTCGCGGGAGAAGGCGAAGAGCATCCGCCCCGCCGCGGCGACCGAGGACAGGCCGCAGAACGCCATCGCGATGGCGATGCCGGCCGAGATGAGGTTGCCCAGGAAGTCGCCGAGGTTATAGACGAGGATGCTGATGACGGCGACCCCGCCGCCGAAGTAGTACTGGCTGTACGTAGACGCATCGTCAAGCTTGGCCGGGAACAGGGCCGACAGGTCGGGCGTGTGCACGGTCAGCACCATCAGGAAGATGTAGCCCACCACCGCCGAGACGGCGACCGACAGGAACACGCCCCAGGCGCTCGCCACCCGGGCACCGATCGTCTCCTCGGCGACGTGTGCCGAGGCGTCGTAGCCGGTGTACGTCCAGTTCGCCTGCAGCAGGGAGAAGAAGAAGGCGGCGATGACGGGGTACGACATCGCCGGCCCGTAGGTCAGGTGGATGTCGCCGAAGTCGTTGCTCCACGATCCGGCAGTATCGAGCGGGTGGATGTCGAACAGGCCCAGGCCTGAGGTATCCGCCTTGCCGAGGACCGTGACCAACACGGCCACGATCGCGACGATCACGATGTGCCACCAGACGCTGACCTGGTTGAGCAACGCCACGAGGTTGATGCCGGCGATGTTCATCCCGAGCTGGATCAGCATCAGGATGCCCATCGTGATGAGCTGGCCGTTGATGACGTTGGGAATCAGCTGAAACGTGTTGAACGTGCCGCCGAAGAGCTTGTCGATGATCGTCGCGTTGATGAAACCGGCGGCCGCGTAGTTGATCCCAGCGACGATGGCGAACTGGCCGATCAGGTTGAGCCAGGCCGTCCACCAGCCCCAGCCGACGCCCTTCATCTTCGACGCCCAGTAGTACAGGCCGCCGGCCGTCGGGTAGGCGGATGCCAGCTCGGCCATCGAGGCCGCAATCGCGAGGACGAAGAGCGTGATCAGCGGCCAGCCCAGGCTGACCGCCGCCTTGCCCGCCCAGGCGAGGCCGTAGTCGTACAGGATGACCGCCCCGGTCAGGATCGAGATGATCGAAAAGCTGATCGCGAAGTTGCTGAAGCCGCCCATCGTGCGGACCAGCTCCTGCGCATAGCCGAGGCCGTGCAGGTCCTTGATGTCCTGCCTGATGGCCTCCTCACGACTCGCCATTACGACCCTCCCTCCAGATGGACGCCCCGGCGCGCGATTCGCCGCGATCATACGCGTGCGCAACCGCGAGATTCGCAGGGATTTCCTCGAGGCGGCAATCGGGCGAGCGCCCTAGTAGAGGAGCGTCGTGCCCTCGGGGAACTCGAAGTCGAAGGTCGTCGCCGGCAGCGTGGCGTCGGGCTCGACGTAGGTGACCTCGGCAATGCGCGTCACCTCGTCGCCGACCGACTCGACGAGGCGGGTGACGATGCCGTCGAGCCGATCGACCGCGATCTGGATGTGATAGTCGGGTCGGTCGACTTCGAGCTCGACCGAGCGCGGGTGGTCGCACTCGACGACGATCGCCTCGCGCCCGACGATGCTGTCGGTGCCCGAGATCCAGCACTCGCCCGTCGCGAGCACGTTCTGGCAGTAGCCTGCCGGATGGACGAATAGCTCAGCGAGCGTCTCCATCGGCAGCGGCGTGATGGGCTCGTAGACGGTCGACCGGCCGGGATAGTCCCTCGGGTCGAGCCCGCGCGGTCGGTTGCGAACGGGCCGGCTGGTACCCAGTCGGTGTGCCGCCGAGTACGTGCGCACCATCTCACCGTCCGAGATCCAGACCTCGTGCCGGCCGGTCGCCTTGACCCCCGGCTCCGTGGTCACCACGCGGGCGTGACCGGGGTGCCGGAGCGCGACGTCGATGGTCGCGACCTGGGCGCCGCGCGCGCCGTAGGTCCGCTCCTCGACGCGCAGCTTCAGCGTCTCGAAGCGGCGCTCCGCGTCGCGCATGAACGTGAACAGCTCGGCAACGGTCGGCAGGCCGACCGGCAGCGCCGCGACCTCGGCGCGCTTCTCGCCCCGCCGCACGGGCACGAGCGCTGCGCGGTCCCAGGGGCCGGTGCCTGCCATCGCCGGGGATTGTAGCCAGCGGCCATGCGCCTTCTGGACCTTGACTCGGTGGTGCTGCGGTGATATATCGTGGGCCGCTATATCGTCGACCGCTGTAGCGGCAGCCGAGCGTTGAGGAGTCGATGGGCAATCGGACACCGCTCGTTTCGTCCGAGGAGGGCGCGCTGGTCGCGCAGCGCCTGCGCGCGCTGCGGGGCGCGCCGGTCGAAGGCATCAGCCGACGGATCCTATTGCGGCGATCCCTCGGGCTCGGTGTGGCCCTGTGGCTCACCGAGGTCACCGCCGGCTCCATCAGCTTCCTGTGGTCGACCGCCGCCGCCGGCGGCGCGAAGGTCCGCGTCGGCACGCTCGACCAGGTCGCCGCGATGGGCGCCGGGCTGCCGTTCTTCGAGGGCTTTCCGATCTACGTCCTCGGCGCCCGATCGTTCGTGGTGCTGGTCGACCCCAAGGTTCGCGCGTTCAGGCCGGGGACCGACGAGAAGGGTGACGGCAGCCTGAACGTCCGGGCCCTGTCTCAGCGCTGCCCGCACCTCGGCTGCCGGCCGAACCCGTGCATCGAGGACTTCTGGTTCCACTGTCCGTGCCACCAGTCACGCTACGATCGCCTCGGCATCAAGCCCGCCGGCACCGGCTTCGGACCGGCCGAGCGGGGCATGGATCGATTCGCGCTGGAGGTCGACGCGGGCGGCGTGCTGACCATCGACACCAGCCACCTGACGCTGGGGCCGCTGCCGATCCCCCTCGGCCAGCCCGGCGTGATCCCGCCGCTCGTGCCGCCCGGCGGCGCGTGCACATGACTGCCACGGTGGCGCGCACGACCCGGTCGCGCGCGGTGGCCCGCTACCTGGGCCTGTACCCGCGACCGTGGCGCGAGCGCTACGGCGACGAGCTCGCCGATGTCCTCGACGCCGAGGTGCTGAGCCTGCGTGCCCGGCTCGACCTCGTGCGCGGCGCCATCGACGCCCACCTCCACCCGCCGCAGCCGTCACCGCTGCCCGTCCTCGCCGCGGTCACAGCGAGCGCGCTCGCCACGGCCCACGCGCTGGCCCTATCGAGCCAGCCCGTCGCGACGGAATGGCCCGGCTACCTCGACGACGCACTCCCGCTGATCATCGGCAGCGTGGCGGCAACGATCCCGGCGCTCCTCGGGCTGTGGCTGAAGCTCGGCGACGACGACGGACCGCTCGGACGGGTTGGGATCGTCCTGGGCGTGGTCGGCGGCAGCGCCTGGTTGCTGGCCCTCCTCGCGGCGGCCGCGCGCGTGGCCTACGGCCCCGCAACCGCAGCCGCCGCGACCGTCGCGCTGGCCGGGACGGCGTTGCTCGGCGTCGCAGTCTTCGGGCGGTCACGGTTCGTCCTCGGCGTTTTCCTCGCCACCGCCGGCCTCGCCGGACTGGCGCCGCCGGCGCTCGCGTGGCCCGCCTTCGCCGCCGCATGGACCGGCGTCGCGGCCGTGCTCGTCGTCGACCACGCCCGGCGAAGCGCCGCGGGCAGCGGGATGCGCAATGTCGGATGAGCTCGCAGCTTTCGGGCGCTTCGCCGAGCCGTCGCTGACGATCCTCATCAGCCTCGCCGATGGCCCGAAGCACGGCTACGCGATCATGGCCGCCGCGCGAGAGCTGACCCGCGAGTTGCTCGGACCGGGGACCCTGTACGCGACCTTGTCGCGGCTCGAGAACCGGGGCCTGATCGAGGCATTGCCCATCGAGGACCGCCGCCGGCCCTACCGCCTCACGTCCACCGGCAGCGCGATCCTGCGCGCCAGGTTGCAGGGCATCGAGAGCATCGCCAGCGCGGGCCTCGCCCGCCTCGGTCGCTCGGAGGGCTCACGCTCGACCACCTCGTAGACTGGCCGCGATGGAGCCCCGCACCGATGCATTTCGGATGGTCATGGGCCATTTCGCCACCGGCATCAGCGTGGTCACCACCTTCGATGGCGATCGGCCCCAGGGCATCACCGTCAACGCCTTCTCCTCGGTCTCGCTCGACCCGGCGCTGGTGATGGTCGCCCTCGACCGAGGCCGGTTCATCACCCCGATGGTGCGCGAGGCCGGCCGATATGCCGTGAACGTGCTGGGCAGCGACCAGCAGCTGCTCTCGGACTGCTTCGCCCATGCTCCGGTACGTCCCGGTCGCGAGGACTTCTGCGGCGCCGTCTGGCACTCCGGTCCGACCGGGCTGCCGCTCCTCGACGGTTCGATCGCGACCCTCGAGTGCACGACGGTCGAGACGTTTTCCGCAGGCGACCACGACCTGTTCATCGGACGCGTCGATTCGCTCGAGCAGCACCGGGACGGCGTCGCGCCGCTGCTGTACTTCCGGCGACGCTACCTGCGGGTGGAGCAGGGCAGCGACAGTCCGGTCGAAGGCAAGCCAGAGGGCTGAGTGCCGACGATCCGGGCCAACGGCCTCGACATCGGCTACGACGTCGACGGAGCCGGCCCGCCGCTCGTCCTCTTGCACGGCGCCACCTCGCTCGCACGCGAGGACTTCGCCGCCCAGCTGCCGAGCCTGGCCAAGGCGTTCCTCGTCTACACGCCCGATGCGCGCGGCCACGGCCGGACGCGCTGGGACGCGGCGAACGGCTTCCGCGCCGACTGGCTCGTCGACGATCTCGAGGCGTTCGCCGCTGCCCTCGGGCTCCACTCGTTCCACGTCCTCGGCTTCTCGATGGGGGCCATGACCGCACTCCACTTCGGCGCCCGGTCGCCGGAGCGCCTTCGAACGTTGATCGTCATCGGGATCACCACACGGCGCGAGCCACGTGCCAGCGTCGGCCGGCGGCTCATGGACCGAGAGCGGATCCTCGCCCACGACCCTGAGTTCGCGGCGCGGCTCGCGCGCCGCCACGACGCCGGCCAGGGCGCGGGCGCGTGGCAGGGGCTCCTACCGGCGATCGCGGCCGACATCGCCAGCCAGCCCCTGCTCACGCCGGGGGAGCTGCACCGCATCGACTGCCCCGCGATGGTCGTGTGTGGGGACCGCGACCCGTTCGTGCCGCCCGAGAACGCCGCGGGCCTGGCGCGACAGCTGCCCGACGGCCGCCTGTTCGTGGTGCCCGATTGCGGCCACGAGGTGACGGCCCGCCGGCCGGGCCTGTTCAACGAGGCGACCGCGGCCTTCTATCGGTCGACGGAGGACGTTGCGCGCCGCCGGGCCGCGCTCTCGGAGCGGCGAGCGGTGACCCTGGCAAGCGCAGGAACCGGAGGTGGCGAATGACGACCTTCCTCGCTCTGTATCGGGCGCCGGCAGGAGGCGCCGAGGCACTTGCCACGTTCGAGGCTCGGTATCGGGACGAGCACATGCCGCTCGTGGCACAGACCCCCGGCCTCCGCGGGACGCGCGCCTGGCGGGTCACGGAGGCGCTGGCGGGTGAGCGGCGGACCCTCGCGGTCGCCGCCGCGCTCGAGTTCGACGACCGCGCGGCGATGGACGCGGCCCTCCGCTCGGACCCGATGCGCGCCGCGTCGAGGGTCCTGCGCGAGATCGCGCCGGGCCTGGCGACCTTCCTCGTCCTCGAGGATGCGCCCGACCTGGTGGGCGGCGGCTAGGCCGGCAGTGGATACTGTCGCCACGCCGTGACCACCGTCGAGCCGTCCACCAGACCGACGCTTCACGTCACGCTGCCGGCGCCTGGCGCCGACGGGCCGGTCGACGGCGTTGCCCTCGTCGTCCTCGATCGGCCGGACGTCCTGAACGCCCTCGATTTCGCGTTGATCGAGGAGCTGACGGACGCCCTCGAGGCCCTCGATCGCGATCCATCGTGCAGGGCGATCGTGATCACCGGGGCCGGCGACCGCGCCTTCGCGGCCGGTGCGGACGTGCCCGAGCTGGCGCGACAAACGCCCACGAGCCTGAGCGTCGATGACACCTTCCATCGCTGGGAGCGGATCAAGCGGATTCGCAAGCCGCTGATCGCGGCGGTGCGCGGCTACGCCCTCGGCGGCGGCTGCGAGCTGGCGATGCTGTGCGACATGCTCGTCGCGGCCGAGGACGCGCAGTTCGGGCAGCCCGAGATCAAGCTCGGGGTCATGCCCGGCGCGGGCGGAACGCAGCGGCTGACTCGCGCGATCGGCAAGGCCAGGGCCATGGAGCTCATCCTGACGGGCCGGTACATGAGCGCCCGTGAGGCCGAGGCCCACGGCCTCGTGACGTCGGTGGTCCCGTCCGAAGCGACGATCCCGGCGGCGCTGGACCTCGCCGCCCGGGTGGCGTCGATGCCGCCCGTCGCCGTCATCGCCGCCAAGGCCGCCGTGAATCGGGCCGAAGAGCTGCCGCTCGAGGCCGGCCTCGAGTTCGAGCGGCGATCGTTCTACCTGCTCTTCGACACCGAGGACCAGAAGGAGGGCATGGCCGCCTTCGCGGAGAAGCGCAGGCCGAGCTGGAGGGGACGCTGATGGCCGACGAGCGCAATTTCGGCAGGGACCTCGGCGACGAGCCCGCGCCGGCGTGGCGCGATGCGCCGCCGGACATCCTGTCCCCGATCGACGAGAGCGCGCCGGTCAGCGGCCACCAGGCGCCGCGGGTCGCCGACGCCTCGCCCGCCGAGGCCCCGGAGCACGACTGGGCCTCCGCGGCGGACCACGTCTACCCGGTCCTGCGGCCGGCCGGGACCCACGGCACGATGCTCGCCGAGATCGACGCCGCGGCGCTCGCCCAGGAGGGCCTCAAGAAGCATGCGCTGCCGCTGATCGACCCGGGCCCGGCCGACCTCGCCGTCGCGTACGTGCTCCGCGAGCCGGCGTACGACGTGCTCGTGAACGCAGATCACCTGCTCGCCTGGGGTGTCGGGGCGGACCAGCTGCGGGAGACGGCCATGGCAAACCTCGCTGCGTGGTCCGCGCGTGCGCCATGGACGGACGAGCTCTCGGGTGAGCGACGGCTGCTCTCGTCGGACACCGGCGAGGGTGGCGACGCGGCACGCATCCTGCTCGCTGACGTCCGCCGGCACCTCGCCGGCGAGTGCGGTGGGGGGGGTCGCGTCCTGGTAGCACTGCCCGACCGGGACCTGCTCGTCGCCGGCTCGCTGAGCCCGGGCGACGCCGATTTCGCGGGCCAGTTCGCGGCGTTCGTGGCCGACGTCGCCGGCGACGCCCACGAGCCGATCGACGGCACCCTGTTCGAGCTGATCGGCGACGAGAACGAGCTGGTCCGATACGCCCCCGCGCCAGCCGCGGATGCCTGACGACTCCGTCCAGACCGTCCTCGTCGAGATCGATCCGGCGGCGGGCGTCGGCACCGTCACCCTCAACCGGCCGGACGCGCTGAACGCGCTGACCGTGCCGATGAAGGAGGCGCTCGTCGCCGCCTTCCGGCGCCTGGACCGCGAGAAGGCCGTCCGCGCCGTGATCCTTACCGGCGCGGGACGCGCGTTCTGCGCGGGGCAGGACTTGCGCGAGCGGCTCGGGCCGGGGGCGGCGCCGCTCGGCGTCGAGGTGCGCGAGCGCTACAACCCGATCATCCGGGCCATGCGCGGCCTGCCCAAGCCGATCGTCGGGGCGATCAACGGTGTCGCCGCGGGCGCGGGCGCCTCGCTCGCGATGGCCTGTGACATCCGGATCGCCTCGGACGCGGCGACCTTCGCGCTCGCCTTCGGGCGGGTCGGGCTGGTGCCGGACAGCGGCGCGACGTGGTTCTTGCCCCGCCTCGTGGGGGCCGCACGCGCCGCCGAGCTCGCGCTGCTCAACGAGCCCATCGCCGCGGCGGACGCCGAGCGCTTCGGCCTCGTCGGACGCGTGGTGCCCGCGGCGGAGCTGGCCACGGAGGCGCGGTCCGTCGCTGCCCGGCTCGCCGCAGGGGCGCCGCGAGCGATCGCGCTCACAAAGCGGGCCCTCGACGCGGCATGGTCGCACGATCTCGACGCCGCGCTCGAGTACGAGGCCCAGATCCAGGACCTCGCCGGCCGGACGAATGACCACGCCGAGGGCATGGCCGCGTTCCTGGAGAAGCGGGCGCCGAGGTTCAGCGGTGACTGATCGGCTGGTCCCCCGCGAAGGCGGCGAGGAGCTCGCTCCGGAGCTCGAGCCAGAAGTAGCGTGTCGGCTGGCGCTGCCCGTTCAGCGTCAGGCGCGCCCTCGCGCCCGCCGCCTCGAGCTCTCGGTCGAGCGCCTCGAGATCCACGTCGATCGGCACCGGCGCTGACGAGCCGGCGCCGCGCGGCGAGAGGAACACGTCCTCAGGCCGCACCGCTGGCCTCCTCGGTCATTGCCGCGTGGAGGGCCCGAAGCGCGCCGTGGATCCGGCGCGCCAACGTCTCGCGATTCCAGCCGAGCGCGGCGCATTGCTCATCCGTCGTGAGCCCGTCCAGGTAGCGAAGCACGATAAGGCGGCGTTGGGCGTCAGGCAGCCGCTGTATGGCACGCCGCAATGCTCGCCGGTCGATGGCCGCCGAAAGGGCTCGCGCCGCCGCCTCGTCGCTCGTCGCAAGGGCGGACCGCCGGGGATCGCTCTCGCGATCGAAGTCGGAGGCACGCACACCACGTGGGTAGACGCCACGGCTGCGGCGAGTCTGGTCGACGAGCGCGTCGGCCGCGACGCGAAACGCGAACGAGGCGAAGGCAGTGGCGTCGAATGCCTCTTCCCGCGCCACGTCGGCGGCCCTCCGGAAGGTCGCCGCCGTGACGTCCTCGGCAACGGCGCGGTCATTGATCCGGCTGGCGACGAACGCGTAGACGGGTGGCAGCAAGCCGTCGAAGAGCCGGGCGAACGTCGCCCGATCGAGCACGACGGCGAGCTCCTCTGATCGTTCGAGTTCCATCGAGTGGCGACCGTACGCGCTGCCATGAGGCGGGGCCATGGCCCAGCTGTACTGGCGGCAAGGCCCGCATGGCAGTCGAGCTTGACGCCGGTTGCCGGACAATCTAGGGTGCCGCCTAACGATCGTTAGTTAGGTAAAATCCGCCCAGTCGAGGTCGAATGGTCGAGATCAGCCGACGCCAGGCAATCGAGGACGCTGCCAGCGACCTGTTCCGCGAGCGCGGCTACGCGGCAACGAGCATCCGCGACATCGCTCGGGCGCTGTCGGTTCGGGGTGCGAGCCTGTATGCCCACGTCACCTCGAAGGAGGACGTCCTGTGGGGGATCGTCGACCGGGCGGCGAGTCGCTTCGAGAGCGCGGCCGATCGGGCTGAGCTGGAGGCCGAGAGTCGCAGGTCGGGCGATCCAGCCGAGGCCATCGCCGCGCTGGTCCGCGGCCACGTCCAGGTACTGACCGCGGACGTCGACGAGGCGGGCGTGTTCGTCCACGAGTGGCGCGCGCTCGGCCCGGAGCGACGCGCGGCCATCCTCGCCCGCCGCGACGCCTACGAGGCGCGCTTCCGGCGGCACATCGAGGACGGCATCGCGCTGGGGCTCTTCGCGATCACCGACCCTCGCCTCGCCGCGAGCACGCTCCTGAGCGCGCTCAACGGCGTCGCGACGTGGTACGACCCGGCCGGACGGCTCCCGTCGGATCGAATCGCGGACCAGCTGGTCGACCTCTCGTTGCGCATGCTGGAGGCCGCATGACGACGCCGCTCGAAGCTACATGGACCGAGCTCGGGGGCGATCATGGGATCGACTTCGTCAAGGAGGATGCAAGATGACCGACCCGCTCGCGCTCGATCCCGTGCTGCCCGCCCGCCAGCGGAGCGAGCGACCCTGGAATGACGACCTGCCGCACGACGAGCGATATGCCCACTTCGAGGCGCACGTCACCGCGGGCGGCAGGATCGAGGCGACCGACTGGATGCCCGACGAGTACCGCACCGCGGTGCTCCGGTTCGTGGAGATGCACGCCAACTCGGAGCTCATGGGCGTGCTCCCCGAGCGCGAATGGATCATGCGTGCCCCAACGCTGCGAAGGAAGCTCGCCCTGACATCGAAGGTCCAGGACGAGGTCGGCCACGCCCAGCTGCTGTACCGCGTCGCGGAGGACCTGGGCAAGCCGCGGGAGGCGATGCTCGACGACCTGATCGCCGGGAAGACGAAGTTCCACAACGTCTTCCACTACCCGACCCGATCGTGGGGCGACATCGGGATCATCGCCTGGCTCGTCGACGCCGCAGCGATCGTGGCCCAGCAGGCGCTCCGGGACTCGAGCTACGGCCCGTACGCGCGGACGATGCAGAAGATCTGCTGGGAGGAGTCGGTCCACATCATGCACGGCCGGGACGTCGTGGTGACCCTCGTGACCGGGTCGGCGTCCCAGCGGGAGCTGGTCCAGGAGGCGCTGAACCGGTGGTGGGGCCCGCTCATGCAGATGCACGGGCCGCGCGGCGACCGCGCCAAGGACCGCGACCTGCACTGGCGGATCAAGGCCAAGACCTCTGAGGAGCTTCGCCAGGAGTTCCTGACGATCTACGTCCCGCGGCTATGGGAGCTGGGCCTGACCGTTCCCGACCCCAACCTGCGCCTCGATGCAACGTCCAGGGTGTGGGAGTACACGGAGCCATCCTGGGACGAGCTGCGAGCGGTCGTCACCGGTCATGGCCCGAAGTCGCAGGAGCGACTCGAGTTCCGGCGCCTGAATCGCGAGGACACGCGCTGGGTTCGCGAAACGGTGTTCGGGTTGCCTCCGGCGCCGGTGCACTGATCATGGGCTCCCCGAAGAAGACCACCGCTCGTACCGCGCTGGAGCCCTGGGAGGTCTTCCAGCAGGCCAAGGACGGCGACCCGATGCGCCACGGCGGCAACGTGCTCGCGCCTGACCGCGAGCTCGCCGTGCACTACGCTCGCGAGCTGTTCGGGCGGCGCAACGAGAGCACGCGCCTGTGGGTGGTCCGCCGCGCCGACATCGCGGTGCTCGAGGACCCGGATCTGCTCGACCCGCCGCTCGATCGGTCGTTCAAGAAGCCGGGCGGCTACGTGATGCGCGACAAGCTAGCCGCGGCGCGAGCGCGAGCCGGCACGGACAAGCCCGCGGCCCGCGCCCAGGGCCACGATCGGACCGGCGGCCGCGGCCGCGGGACGGCCCCACAGTGACGTCCGAAACGGTTCTGCCGCGGCCCGGTAGCCCCGCCGCCGACGCGCTGAGGTCCGCGACGCGTGCCGCTCTCGCCGAGCTCCTGTTCACGATGGCCGACGATGAGTTCGTCGGTGGCTTCACAGACTCCGAGTGGACCGGGATCGCGCCGCTGCTCGAGGAAGACGTCGCCATCAGCTCGATCTCGCAGGACGAGCTCGGCCACGCCCGCGCCCTGTACCAGCTGCTCGCCGACGTCGTCGCCGCCGGGCGCGACGAGGATGCGCTCGCCTATGACCGCGCCCCCGACGAATACCGCCACGCCCGCCTCCTCGACCGTCCGCGCGGCGACTGGGCGGAGACGATCGCCCGCCGCTTCTATTACGAGCTCGCCGACGAGGCCCGGCTCGCCTCGATCGGGCCGGGTTACCGGCCGCTCGCCGACCTGGTCGAGAAGCTCCGCCGCGAGGAGCGCTACCACCGGCTGCACGTCCTGGCGTGGATCGATCGCCTGGCGAACGGCGGCCCGGACGCGCGCCGGCGGCTGGAGGCGGCGCTGGTCGGTCATGGGCTCGATGCGCCGACGGTCTTCACGCCGCTCGACGGCGAGGCGACGCTGCTCGAGGCCGGCATCCTCACGCGCTCGATGGCACAGGCCGAGGCGGCCTGGCGCGCGGACCTGACGATGGTCATGGTCCCGCTGGGTCTCGCGCTGCCGCCCTCGATCGACCAGTCGCCCGACGGCCGGCGGGGCCACTCCGCTGCCTTCGACTGGTTGTGGAGTGAGTTCACGATGGTCCGCCGCTCCGAGGAGGGCGTGACGTGGTGATCCAGGCGCCCGCGCTTCCCGAATCTCCGCACCGCGTCGATCCGCGCACGGTCCTGGCGGCCCTCGACGAGGTCGCCGACCCGGAGATCCCGACCGTCTCGATCGTGGAGCTCGGCATGATCGAGCGGATCGACGTCGAGCCCGATCGGCTGCACGTCGAGCTGCTGCCCACCTTCGTCGGCTGCCCAGCGTTCGAGGTCATCCGCGACGCCGTGGCGCAGCGCCTCCTCGGGTTCGGCCGCCGGGTCGATGTCGAGACCTCCTTCGCCACGCCATGGACGTCGGATCGAATCTCGCCCGCGGGCCGCGAGAAGCTGCGCCGGTCGGGCTTCGCCGCGCCGCCGCACATCGGGACGGGCCGCGCGCTGCCGATGCTCGGCGACGCGCTCGTCGAGTGCCCCTACTGCGGCTCGACCCGGACCACCCTCGAAAACGTCTTCGGACCCACCCAGTGCCGCTCGATCCGCCACTGCGCGGACTGCCGCCAGCCGTTCGAGGCGTTCAAGCCCGTCTGAGCCGCGGACCCGTCAGTCGCGGGGGCGCTCGTTCGCCCGCTCGTTGCGCGCCGCGCGAACGGCGGTCTCGAGCACGCGGGCGGCCCGCGTCTCGGGCTTCTTCGCGTCCGCGATCCAGACGAGGATCGCTCGCCGCGCGGACCACGGGAAGGCGGCGAAACGCTCGGCGGCGGGCGGATGCGCCGCGAGGCCCGCAGCGAGGTCGGTGGGCACGATCCCCTGCTCGACCTCGTCGAGCGCAGCCCACGCCCCGTTCGCCTTCGCTCGCTCGATCGCGGCGAGACCCGCCGGTCGCATGTCCCCGGCCGCGATGAGCCTCGCGACGCGCTCCTTGTTCGACGCCGACCACACGCTCCGAACCTTGCGCGGCGCGAAGTACAGCTTCGTGCGTCCCTCGTCGAAGCGGCCTCCTGTCGAGTCGACCCAGCCGAAGCAGAGCGCCTCCTCGACCGCCTCGCCGTAGTCGAGGACCGGGCCATGGCCCTTGCGCCAGGTGACCAACCAGGCGCCGGTCGCGGTGGCGTGATTCGCCTCCAGCCAGCCGCGCCACGTCGCTCGATCGTCGGCGTGCACGAGGGGTGCGTCCTGGATGCCGGCCACGTTCGGTCAGCGTACGCTCGGCCGGATGTCCGAGCCAGACGCGACCGCGCATCGCGAGGCGGCCCGGGTCGCGGTGATCGGCGCGGGAACGATGGGCGCGGGGATCGCCCAGGTAGCCCTCGAGGGTGGCTGGCGGGTCGCGCTCCACGACCCGCTCCCCGGCGCCACGGATCGTGCCCTCGAACGCATCCGCGATGGCCTGGCACGCCGCGCCCGCAGGACCGGCGTCGCCGATCCGGCGCGATTCGCCGCGGACCGGCTCCTTGCGCTCGACGTCGTCCGCGACGTCGCCGCCACGGCCGGCGGCGCCCACCTCGCAATCGAGGCGGTCGTTGAGGACCTCGGCGTGAAGCGCGACCTGTTCCGTGCGCTCGATACCGCAGCGCCGGCGGAAGCGATCCTGGCCACGAACACCAGCGCCCTGTCGGTCTCGAAGATCGCCGAGGCGGCATCAAGGCCGGAGCGCGTGGTCGGGCTGCACTTCTTCAACCCGGCGCCAGTCCTGCCGCTCGTCGAGGTCGTGGCCGGTCGAGCGAGCGCGCCCTGGGCGGTCGAGCGCGCCGCGGGGATCGTCGAGGGCTGGGGCAAGACGGCGATCCGGGTCGCCGACGCCCCGGGCTTCATCGTGAATCGGGTCAACCGCCCGTTCACGCTCGAGCCGCTGCGCCTGCTCCGGGCCGGCGTCGCGACCGTCGAATCGATCGATCAGGCGATCGTGGCCGCGGGCTTCCCCATGGGGCCGTTCGCGCTCATGGACCTCATCGGCATCGACGTGAATCTGGCCGCCGCGCGGGGCGTGTTCGAGGCCGCCGGCCGGCCGCCCCGCTTCCGGCCGTCGCCGATCCAGGAGGAGCTCGTGAGCGCGGGCCGGCTCGGGCGCAAGTCGGGCGAGGGGTTCTATCGCTACGCCGACGGCGCGCCGATCGGCCCGGCGGCGAGATTCGCCCGTGGACGGTCCGTCGACGCCGGGCCCGGCGGCCACGGGATCGACGCCGAGGCGATCGCCGAGCGCGTCATCCTCGCGATCGTGAACGAGGCGTACCGCGCGCTCGGGGACGGAGTTGCCGCCGAGGACGACATCGACCGGGCGGTGCGGCTCGGTGCGAGCCACCCATTCGGGCCGTTCGAATGGACGCGGCGCACCGGGCTCCACGAGGTCGTGGTCATGCTCGACGGCCTGAGCGACGAGGATGCCGACACCTTCCGCCCAGCACTCATCCTGCTACGAACCGCGAGAGCGGGGATGTGAGCCAGCGCGTACGATCCGCTCGGCCGCGACAGCGGCGAGCTGACCACGTGATGACTGGGGGAGGGGCAATTCCCATGACCGCGCGCCGTACTGGCCTCGCGCTGACGCTCTGCGTCGGGGCAGCCTTCGCCATCGCCGCCTGCGGCGGGACGGCCGCGACGGGCGCGCCCAGCAGCGGGCCCGCGACAGAGGCTCCGGTCACGGAGGTCCCGTCCGCCGAGCCGCTAGGATCGTCCGGGCTGCCCGGCTTCAGCTTCGCGCTGCCCTCGTTCACCGCGGACACCGAGCTCGAGGCCCTCTTCCCCAAGGAGATTGCGGGGAAGACCCTCCAGGTCATCAGCATGAGTGGCAGCGACTTCATGGGCACGGGTGGAGCTGAGATCGCCCCCGTCCTGACGCAGCTCGGCAAGACTCCTTCGGACCTGAGCGCCGCATTCGGCGGAACGGCGGACATCACGATCATCGCGTTCAAGATCAAAGGCGTTCCCGCCGACCAGTTCCTCGCTGCATACACCAACGCCGTCGGGGGGACACAGGGGGCCTCGATCACCGACGCCAGCTACAGCGGCAAGTCGGTCAAGAAGGTCGTTACCTCTGCGGGCGCGGACCCCGCCTACGTCTACACGAAGAACGATGTCATCTGGACAGTCGGCGGCATCGGCGGGCCGGCGACGGATGCCCTGCTGAACGAGGCGTTCTCGAAGCTCCCGTGAGCAATGGCGCGTGATCCCGGCCGGCCCGTCCGGGAAGCGTGGATCGTCGAGGCGGTCCGCACCCCGGTCGGGCGGTATGGCGGCGCGCTCGCGTCGGTCCGGCCGGACGATCTCGCCGCCGTGACGATCCGCGCGGTCGTCGACCGGGCGGGCATCGATCCGGCGCTGGTCGAGGACGTCATCCTCGGCTGCGCGAACCAGGCCGGCGAGGACAACCGCAACGTCGCCCGGATGGCGGTGCTCCTGGCCGGCCTGCCCGTCGAGGTCGCCGGGCAGACCGTGAATCGCCTGTGCGGCTCGGGCCTTCAGGCGATCAACGCGGCCGCACACGCGATCGCCGTCGACGACGGCGACGTGTTCGTCGCCGGCGGGGTCGAGTCGATGACCCGCGCTCCGTACGTGCTGGGCAAGCTCGAGGCCGCATTCGAGCGGGGTCCGCATGAGCTCCAGGACACGACCCTCGGCTGGCGGTTCATCAACCAGGCACTCGCCGCGAAGCACTACCCGTACTCCATGGGCGAGACGGCCGAGAATGTGGTCGAGCGCTACGGCGACCGACGCGACGTGACGCGGGAGCGGCAGGACGCCTTCGCGCTGCGCTCGCACCAGCGGGCGGTCGCCGCGATCGAGGCGGGCCTGTTCGACGACCAGATCGTGCCCGTCCAGGTGCCCCAGAAGAAGGGCGACCCGATCGTCGTGACGCGGGACGAGCACCCACGTGCCGACACGTCGATTGACGCGCTCGCGAGGCTGCGCCCGGCCTTCCGCGAGGGCGGCTCCGTGACCGCAGGGAATTCCTCGGGCATCAACGATGGGGCGGCCGCGACGCTCGTCGTCGAGGCGGGTCGCGCGCAGGAGCTCGGGCTCAAGCCGTTCGCTCGCGTGGTCTCGACCGCGGTCGCAGGTGTGGACCCGGCGATCATGGGCGTCGGGCCCGTGCCGGCGGCACGCAAGGCGCTCGCCCGGGCCGGAATCGGCGCGGGCGACCTCGACCTCGTCGAGCTGAACGAGGCCTTCGCCTCGCAGTCGGTCGTCTGCATCGACGAGCTCGGCCTCGACCCGGAGAAGGTCAACGTGAACGGCGGCGCGATCGCGCTGGGCCATCCGCTCGGTTCGTCGGGCGCGCGTCTCGTCACCATGCTGGTCCACGAGCTGCGCCGCCGCGGCGGCCGCTACGGCCTGGCGACGATGTGCATCGGGGTCGGGCAGGGGATCGCGACGGTGGTCGAGCGCGTCGACGGCTGATGGCCGCGATGAAGAGCACTCGGGACGGAATCCCTGATCAGGCCGCCTCGATCGACTGCAGCGCGTGGGCCAGCGCTTCCTCGAGGGAGTGGTCCGGGGTCGCGACTGCCACGGTGACGCGAACCGCGACGGGTGCGCCCCGATCATCGATCGAGGTCTGGCACGCGGTCGAGACGCGTTCCGCGAACCGGCCCGCGCCGGCCTCCGGGGTCTCGGGCAGGAGGACCTGGAAGCGCCCGTTCGCCGTCCGTGCCACGAGATCGGTGACTCGCGCGCTCTGGCGCAGGGTGCGCGAGACCGGGCCGGCGAGGGACCGGAGCCAGATGTCGATCTGCTGGCTCGGCCGCTCCGGTACGAGCTCCACGATCGCGACGCAGGCAGGCCGGCCATAGCGGGCGGCACGCAGGCTCTCGCGCTCGAGCGCCGCGCCGAATTCGAGCCGGCCCGGCAGCGTTCGGATGTCGACAGGCGGGCGGGCACCTGGCGCCAACCGTCGTGCATCTGGCTCGGCCGTCGGGACCACGGCCGCCCGCAATGCCGATGAGGGGCGCGCGCTGCCGGTGTTCGGATAGCCCCTGTGCGGTCGGCGCTTCACCGGCGGTCGGTGCCGGCGGACGGCCGGACCCTCGAGGAACGCCTCGATGGCGTCGTTTGCACGGTCACCCGGGCCATGATCCGGCGGCAGCGCGAAGCGGCGGGTGCGGGTCGACCGGGGCGTGGCCATCGGCCTCCAGGCATGGCGTGGGGGAAGAGCGGCACCGACAACCATAGCCGAGCCGGCGCGGCCCGTCAGCCGTCATCGCCATGGGACGATGCTTCGGTCCCTGCGGCTCGGTGGCGCCGAATTTCGTACGGGGTGGTTGTCGGAATCCGTTGCGCTGCGTACGATTGCGGGAGTTCAGCGCGCCATCGCGATCCCGGCGCGCCGCCAAGGAGCCCGACCAGATGATCGAACAGCAGCCGACGGTTCTCTCCCTCAGCGACGCGGCAGCCCTGAAGCTGCGCGAGCTGACGAAGGAAGAGACCAACCCGAACATCGGGCTGCGCGTCTACGTGTACTCCGGTGGCTGCTCGGGCTTCCGCTACGGGATGATGCTCGAGGACCAGCCCACACCCGAGGACAACATCCTCGACGTCAACGGCACGAGGGTCTACGTCGACGGCCAGAGCATACCGCTGCTGCAGGGCTCCCAGATCGACTACGTCGACACCCTCATGGGCGCCGGCTTCACCGTCAACAACCCGAACGCCGTCGCGGCATGCGGCTGCGGCTCGAGCTTCCGAACGGCCGACGACGCCGGGTCGGCCCGCTCCTGCGCGCACTGATATAGGCACGTCGCGAGAAGCGTTCGCGCGAACCGCCAGGTTCTCTCCGAGGGCTGAGGCGACGCTCCTGCGAGCCATCAGCCCGAGGATTCAGCCGGCAGCTTCGTGATTCCCGGCCGCGCGCGATGACCGTCGCCGCGCCGCCCGCCGCCTCGTCGACCGCCCTCGAGGCGGTGCTTCCGCGGCTCGACGAGATCGCCGACCGGACGTTTGCGGGTTGGAACGTGCCCGGACTCGTCTACGGCGTCGTTCGCGATGGAACGCTGGTTCACGGCCGCGGCCTGGGCACCCTCCGCGTCGGCGAGGACGCCACGCCGACCACGGCGTCGGTCTTCCGGATCGCCTCGATGACGAAGAGCTTCACCGCGGCCACCGTGCTTCTGCTCCGCGACGAGGGCCGCCTGCGCCTCGACGACGAGATCGCGCGCTTCGTGCCCGAGCTGGCCGCGGTTCGTCTGCCGACGCGCGACTCGCCGCCGATCACGATCCGCCACCTCCTGACGATGACCGCGGGCTTCCCGACCGACGACCCGTGGGGCGACCGGCAGCAAGGGCTCGACCTCGGCGAGTTCTCGCGGCTCCTGGCCGCTGGCCTGTCGTTCGCCTGGGCGCCCGGGACGCGCTTCGAGTACTCCAACCTCGGCTACGGGATCCTGGGCCGGCTGATCACCAACATCGCCGGTAGCGAGTACGGCGACGTGGTCCGCGACCGACTCCTGCTCCCGTTGGGCATGCGGTCGAGCGGCTACCTCGCCGAGGAGGTCGAGCCGGGTCGACTCGCCCACGGCTACCTCTGGCGCGACGGGCGTTTCATCGACGAGCCGATGGAAGGCTATGGCGCGCTCGCCGCGATGGGTGGCCTGTTCACGACGATCGACGACCTGACCCGCTGGGTCGCGGGTTTCCAGGACGCCTGGCCGCCGCGCGACGAGCCCGAAGGCGGCCATCCCCTCTCCCGCGCGAGCCGCCGCGAGATGCAGCAGCCGATGGTCCCCGGCGACCTGCGGCTGTCCGCGGCGAGCGCCGACGCGATGCCCGACGTCGAGAGCCTGCACTACGGATTCGGCCTGTTCCAGGTCGACGACGTTCGGTTCGGGCGGGTCGTCGGCCACGGTGGCGGCTATCCGGGCTTCGGCACGCACATGCGCTGGCACCCCGCCTCGGGCCTCGGCGTGATCGCCTTCGCCAACGGCCGCTACGCCCCGTCGAGCTTGCTGGCCAAAGAGCTCCTCGGTGTGCTGCTCCATGCCGACGTCGCGCCGCCGCGTCGAACCCGCCCGAACCCCGACACGAGGGCGGCGCGCGAGGCCGTCGAGCGGCTCATCGAGCGGTGGGATGACGAGCTCGCCGCCAGGCTGTTCGCAATGAACCTCGAGCTCGATGAGCCGATCGCCTCCCGGAAGACCATCCTCGACAGGATACGCGAGCGACACGGCCGTCTCCGGGCAGATCTCGCGACGCCCAGCCAGTCGGTGACGGGCTTCCACCAGATCTGGTGGTTGACCGGCGAGCGGGGCGGCCGGGTCCGGGTCGAGATCCTGCTCACGCCGGAATCGACGCCGAGGGTCCAGACGCTGGCGATCACGTCGGTGCCCGAGCCGCCGCACCCGCTGCGGCACGCGGCGGAGGAGCTCGTGCATACGATCAACCGGGACGGGGCCGGCGGCGTCGAATGGCCGGCCGATCTTGCGGTGGGACCCGATGTGGATCTCGCCGCGATGCGACGCCAGCTCCGCGCCACGGAGGCGAGATTCGGGCCACTCGAGCTCGGGCCGGCGGTCGACGGCGACGGCGAGCGCAAGGTCACGTTCCGACTGCACGGGGCCCGCGGCCACCTCGAGCTGGCCCTGAGCTACGACCCCGACGCGCGCTGCGTGGCGACGATCTCGCTCACGCCGGTCAAGCTGGTCCCGCCCGACCTCGACTGACACGGCCGCCCCGTTCTGGCCCAGGAGGGCGTTGGCCGACTGCGCCCGTCGGTCACGCACCTTTTCAAGTGCGCTCCCTCGGGTGCTCGTCAGCCGCCTTCTCCTGAACCAGCCGGGTCGGCCGTGAGCCGACCGCCGGCCGGGGCCGGCCCGGCCATACTCGCACCGTCTCTTCCATGTCGAGAACGGAGGCGTGCAATGGCGCGGAGCCGCGCGGCGCTGGATCGGGCAGAGGTCGATAGGGCGGCAATGGCGCCGCACGAGCACGTCCCGCGGCTCGTGGTCTCCCGGGACGTCATGGGCGAGGGCGTGCTCGACCGCATCGCCGACATCGTCAACCGGCTCATCGGCTCGATGTACCTGTTCGTCGGGATCACGACCGGCATCGTCGTATGGCTGTTCGCCGGCAACATCATCGGCTTCGACCGGACGCCATGGCCCCTCCTGCTGACGGTCCTGAACCTGCCGCAGCTGTCGATCATGATCTCGCTGCAGGTCAGCGCGAACCGGGCGCAGGCCGCCAGCGACGCCCGGGCCAATGCCGATCACGCGACCCTCGTCGCGCTCCACGAGCTCGGCAAGCGCCAGGTACGGCTCCTCGACGGCCAGAAGGCGGTGCTGGCCGGGCAGGACCAGGTGCTCGACATCCTCCGCCGGGCCGTCGCCGGCGGCGGGCAGGGCAGCGCCGCCTGAGCCCTGGTCCACGGATCGCCTACTCCGAGTAGCGCTCTTCCTTCCAGGGATCTGCGTCGTTGTTGTAGCCGTAGCGCTCCCAGAACCCGAGCTGGTCGTGGTCGAGGAACTCGAGGCCGCGCAGCCACTTCGCGCTCTTCCAGAAGTAGCGCTTGGGCACGAGGAGGCGCAGCGGGTAGCCGTGCTCGGGCTCGAGGGGCTGGCCGTCGAACGTGTACGCCAGGAGCACGTCGTCGTCGTCCACCACCGACAGCGGCAGGTTCGCGGTGTAGCCCTGCTCGGAGTGGGCGACGACGTGGCTGACGGTCGGGTGCAGCTGGGCAAGCTCGAGGACGTGCTGGATCGGGACGCCCTCCCAGGTCGTGTCGAGCTTGGTCCAGCGGGTCACGCAGTGGATGTCGGTCCCGACGGTCTTCCGCGGCAGCGCCTTGAGCTGCTGCCACGTGAGCGTGAACGGCGAATCAACGAGGCCGTAGACCTTGAAGTCCCACGTCGCGAGGTCGGTCTTCGGGATCGAGCCGTAGTGCAGCACCGGGAACTTCTCGGTCCGGTACTGTCCGGGCGGGATGCGCCCGGCGACCGCCGCGTCGCGTTCCTTGCTGCCGAAGAGTCGCTCGTACAACGCCTG
>JACXTT010004274.1_pt1 | contig 21290 bp, 25 predicted proteins | sample 9270951 | NCBI WGS metagenome assembly JACXTT01 (sample SAMN15532306, study PRJNA645909) | rock metagenome | isolation source: weathered quartz diorite | place: Puerto Rico | collected 2017-06-21
AAAGAGAGGAAGAACATAGAAAGGAAAATTGTAGAGGTAAAAAAAAAGGAAATGGAAAAAATAAAGGAGTCAAGAGGAAGTTAAGGTAAGAAAGAAGAACGATCTGAAGTTCTCAATTTAATATATAGTGGCCAAACCAAGCCAGGCATAGTATAATCTAAAAAATTAAATAATAACAACAAATGCACCTCGATTATGGGTTCACATAATAACGTACATGTACCAAAAGAGTCGTGGCCAGCTTTCTTATGGTATGCCATTGAGTTTTTTATTGTACTCGGTGCTGGTATAGGAATTTCCATTAATTCTATGGATTACTTCAAAAAGTTGGGATTTAATGAATCCATGACAAACTGGATCTTTTGGGGAATTATCGGAGTTGTATTTCTTGTATACTATCTTATTGTAAGGCCTCTTTTACTTAGAAGACCAGCTCTCTCAAAAATTTAAAACTTGTATTTGGTTTTGTCTATAATGTCTGCTCTGTGAAACGCCATCTTTCTATTGTTACAGGATTCACATTTTCCGCAATGAATCTTTGCAGAAGAATAGCAACTCCAAGTTCTGAATATGTTCTCTCCTAATCTCTTGTAGCCTATCTTGACGAGATCACTTTTTGAAAGATTATCCGTAAATGGACTCCATATTTTGATTCGTTTCCTTATGCCAAGGTTTATGCCATCCATCTCTCCCGCATTGAGGGCTTGCGAAAGCAATCTGGCAAAAGTTGGTCTACAATCAGGATATCTTTTATCTCCCTTATGAGCACCGTAAGCTACAAGAATAGCTTTTTTTGAGAAGGCCCATGCTGATGCAACACAAAGAAAAATAGCGTTTCTTATTGGAACAACTACAGAATAATCGAAGTCTGAAGGAATTTTTATCTCGGAGGATGTTAAAGCATTTGTTTTTTCGTACAACTCTTTCATGAATCTGATATCTATAATTTTGTGGTCAGAAAACTTGAGCAATTTTGAAAATCTTCGTGCGATTACTACTTCTTGATCAGCTTTTTGGCCATAGGCAAATGTGATTCCGTAAAGTTGATATTTTTTTTGTAAATATGCTGCAGTACAAACAGAGTCTAATCCTCCACTAAATACTATAATTGCTTTCAATTCGAATGCAGTAATTGGTAACCAAATAAAATGCTTAACTATGCAACAGCAAGTAATGCTGCCCCACACAATATCATCCCAGCGCCGGTAATTACCTTCAGTATATTTTTTCTATGAACAATCTCTCTAAAATACATAATTCCCCATGAAACGGCAAATAGTGTCGCTGTTTGGGATATAGGGTAAGCAATCGTAATTCCTATCAAACCAATGGCTACCAAAACCGACAAACTGCCTGCATTGAATAAACCTCCAGAAAGAATGCCTGCGGCAATTTCTTTCTTGACGAATCTTCTTGAAAAAAGCAGTAACGGTATTCCTATGGCGAAAATCGATATACTAGAAGAAAAAAACCCCGATTGAAGAGAATGTGTTGCTTGCAAAGGAATGACATACGAACCACCTATCAGTCCTGCAGCAGCAGCAAAGAGATAACCTTTCTTTTGTATCAATTGACCCTTTGTTGCATTTGAGACAAATGGTAAACCTGCAAGTAATAGTCCTATTGCAACAATAGCAAGTACTAGATAACTGAATTTTTCACTAAAGAATAAAATTCCCCACATGAAAGAAACTAAGGTACTAAAGCCAGCAAGAAATGGTGAAGTTCTAGATAACCCTATCAACCGCACTGAATAAAGAGCCAGTATGTTTCCCCCTGTCCAGATAGCTCCACTAAATAGACCACTAGGTATTATGTCGAATCCCCAGAGAAAGCCAACAGGAATTGCAAAAAGAAGTACACCTATGCCAGTTGCTCCTTGGAGCTGCCAAACATTCACGACATTAACTTTTCTAACAGGAACAAAAAATGTACCCCAATTAACTGCAGAAACAATTGCAGATAACAATCCAATACTATTCAAAGTATCACCCCTGAGAAAAAACGGCTAGATAATAGTAGCGCCTTTGCTTGGTCTGCAAACTATTGTTGTACACTCTGTTTTACTAGAAGCGAATCCTCTTTCCATGGCATTACAGATTTTTTTTGGATTATTTGATTTTGAAGTAAACGCAATGATGGAAGGTCCTGCGCCGCTTATTGTTACACCAAAGGCTCCTGCTGCAAATGCGTTTGCTTTTACTTTGTCAAATCCAGGAATTAGATGCTTTCTTGCCGGTTCAACAATTATGTCACGTACGGAATGACCTATGAGGTCTACGTCCTTTTTCATAAATCCTGCTGTGATAGCTGATGCATTAGCGAGATTACTTATGTGGTCTAAAAGTTTGACTTGTTGAGGAAGAACACTTCTAGAGACTTGGGTTTTTTTATGGGGCACAGAAATTTTTGGAACGGCTATACATAGAATTAGGTCTTTAGGCGGATCTATACTTATGACATCAAGAGGGTTTTTTCTTACTATCACAAATCCCCCAAAAATGGATGCAGCAACGTTATCGTAATGAATTGATCCAGCACTTGCCTTTTCGCCTAACCCAGCGAATTCAACTAGAGTATTGTGGTCAAGATCAAGTTCAAATAATGAATTGAAGCCAACAGCGGCCGCTGATGCGGACGCAGCACTACTACCGATACCAAATCCAGCAGGTATTCCTTTCTTAATTTTCATGAAAATACCGGATTTTATCTTGAATTTTTTTGCCATGTATTTAATTACAAGTCCAGCGGAATTTTTTTCTGGTTGCAATGGAATGTTGTCCAAGCTCTGAATTGTAACTCCTTCTCCGCCCTTTCTCAATTGAATTTCATCATAGTACGCATCTAGAGCAAGCCCGAATACATCAAAGCCCGGTCCCAAGTTTGCAGTTGAACAAGGTGCTCTGACTTTCACACTTTGAACCATTAATCCTCTACCTCCTCACCCAGATTAAGAACCCGACTCAAAGCAGATTGAAGATTATGCATTCCATCTCCTGTAGCATTTGAAACGGGAATTAATCCTTGGGCAAATCCAGCTACATTCAAACCTCTAAGAAGATTCATCACTAGAGTATAGCTCTCACCATCAACTTGATTTGATATAGCTTCTTCTAGACTTGTCATGTTTGTAGACCATTTTAGTATATCTTTAATCTTATCTTCGATAAGATCCATTTTTGTAAGTATGTTTATCTGTGACAAACCAAGCCGCAATTTGACTGAGCTTGCCAACAGCGCTATTGAAACAAAATTAGTTGGAGTTGTAATCAATACTCCGTCATGAAGAAATAGTGTAATCTTTTGGTCTGCAGTAAGATTCTGCGCAAAGAATGTACCGCTAGCCCTGTAAGCGAATAATTCTATTTGACCAGGTGTATCTACGATAAGATAGTCGGGATTCACATTATCTACCTCGCGCTGAAGTTCGTCTATCTTTGTTGCAATAAGATCATTTGCCATTATGATGGAGCCATTAGGACCAAGATCATATTGTCTCATAATTGATACGATGTCAACATGATCTCTAACGTCCACATCACAAGTGTAAGGAAGATTTTCTACTGCTGGGTCTAGATTTAACATGCCTACAAAAGCACCATTTTGCGTATAGTAATCAAAAATTTTGGAGGCCAAGAGAGATTTCCCAGAACCTGCAGTTCCCACCATAAATATTGTCTTCATTTTTCTGATAAGTTATTTTATATTCAGCTTATATTTCCATCCATGAATAAGGCAATAATGAATTGGAAATTATTAGCAATTCCTGTCAGTATAGTTCCATTTGTTATCATTGCACTCACATTTAACATAAGTATAGAAAATCTTCTTGCAGTCGGAATTATTCCATTCACGGGGGCTGCAATTGCAATGGCATGTAAACTCTTTACACAAGGACTGAAATTCAATTACTTGGTCAAGAAATTCTTGGGTCCAGTTGATGTAAACTGGAAAACAATTTCAGTAAGGATAGGAAGCGAATTTGTTACCTCAACCACACCATCCTTTGTTGGTGGTGAATTGGTCAGAATCATGTGGTTAAGTAAAAAGGGTATTCCTGTTGGAAAGGCGTCGTGGGTAACAATAATTGAAATTGTAACAGAGGTTTTAGTAGCAGGGATTCTTGCAATCATTGCCGCCGCATTTTCCTTTGCATATGGTGCTTATATCGTTGGTATTGCGATATTGGCAATAAGTTTACCAGTAACAGGGCTCTGGGCAACACTTTTCTTTTTGTCGTCTAAAAAGACATTTCAAATACCTGGCATGCTTTACAGAATTATTACACGAGTGGGAAAAGAACGTTCGGCACAGCGTCTTGACAAGGTTAACGTTTGGATGAAGGAAATTTGTGATATGAGTCGACAAACATTACACACTCAACAGATCAAAAAGGCATTTGTAGTATCAATGATAATATCGGCCTTTACTTGGTCATTTTACAGTCTGTCATTTATGATCATTGCAAATGGTGCAGGATATGTCATAGACTTTTTTCATTCACTGTTGGCCACAATGGCTTCTAATGCTATAGGCAACCTACCCATAACAATTGGCGGTTCCGGTTTAACAGAGTTTGGAATATGGGCATACATAGGACATTTAAACACTCTAACATTTGAGGCCACAAAAAATACTTTGCAGTTGAATTTCGTGATAGCTTGGAGAATTGCAACGTATCACGTCGGTCTAGTAATAAGCTGGCTGTTTCTCATGAAAATAGTATATCCTAGTATCAAAAGTACAAAAACCCTATAGAAAGCACTTTATTTTCATTATCTCATTTTTTACCTGTGAATTATTCTGGTAAAGTGGTAGTAATAACCGGTGCATCAAGTGGTATAGGTGAAGAATCAGCTAAAGAGTTTGCCAGAAAAAATGCAACTGTCATATTAGTATCCAGAAATAAAGATAGACTAAATGAAACGGCAAAGAAACTTTCCATGTTCAACAATACGGTTTTGGTATATCCTTGTGATATTTCACAGAAGGATCAAGTAAATCAAATGAGCAAAGTTGTGCTCGAAAAATTTGGTACTGTTGATATACTCGTAAATAATGCAGGCTTTGGAATATACGGTGTTTTAAATAACACAAAACCTGAGGAAATCGAATCTCAGATGTCAACAAACTTTCTTGGTATGGCGTATTGTGTTAAAGCATTCTTGCCAAAAATGTTGGAACAGAGATCCGGTCACATAGTTAATGTGGCATCGGTTGCAGCAAGTTTTGGTGTGCCAGGAATGGCTTCATATTGTGCCTCAAAATTTGCCATGTTAGGTTTTTCAGAAGCTCTATACCACGAGCTGAAAGGAACTGGTGTTAGAATAACGGTTGTAAGTCCGATAATGGTAAAAACTAACTTTTTCAATCATAAATCCTTTAGTAAAATGCCACGATACTCTGCTACCTCTCTTAGTGCAAAAACAGTAGCAAAGGCTATTGTAAAAGCATCGACATCAACACGACTTGAGATAGTAGTTCCACAAGTTGTAAGAATTGCGATATGGCTCAAGCAAACTTTTCCATACCTGATAAATCCTATTGTAGGGAATATTTTCAGAAAATCGGCAAGGTCTTCAGGTTTAGATTGATTTTTGGTCTATTCCTCTGGCTCTTCAGAACCTACAGAATCTGAATCAACATCCATGAGTTCAAGATTTGTGAGTTCAAATTGATAAATGGTACCCATGTCTAGCTCCATTTCATTTTTTAGGAATTCTACGACCTTAGTGCTTAGGGGAGCTTTTGAAGAGCTGAACGTAAACTCGTAAACTACTCCCCTCATTAGTTCTGAAGGCTTTATTTTCTTCGGTAAATTCATTCCTTCAATGATTTTTCTGCCGTCTTCTATAACCTCATAAAGTTGAACATCTACCTTCATGTCTTTGTCATAAATCTCTAAAATGTATCCGGTTCTAATAAGAGATTCAGCTTTTCCAAACTTCGCATTCTTTATCTCATCTTGTACCCACTTCGGAATCTCTTTTGCCATATCTAATTCACCTTATCTTACTCTCTTTGTTTTTCCTTTTTACTTGATTGCCACCATTCACGATATTCATCATGTTTGTCTTCGCGTGTTTTCTCACGTTTGTTTAATCTGTATCTTATATCACTTATTTGTTCCCTAGTGGCAAACAATCCACATTTTTTGCAAATGAAATGTTTTGTGTTAGGATCAAATTTCATTTCTACCTGTTCTTGTTTGGCTGCACACTCGGGACATTCAGTCAATGACGCCAATCACCAAAGTTATCCATAAAAGCTTTTGCCAGTTTTCTGGTACGCGGTTTATGTCTTCATCCCAAAAGGTCAGTTCGCCCATCGAAAATACCGCGTACCAGAATTTTCAGTTATTATGAAAAATTATAATTCTTTCTAGTCTTCAAGCATTTCGGAAATTATACTCATGGTATTATCTGCACCATGCATATCATATTTTTTTGCAAATTCTACCAGATGTTCTTGATATTTGTTGTAGTTGCGTTGAATCTGGGAAACGGCTTTGATGGCTTCTCTAACTGTAGTGGCAAGAATTCCAAGTCCTCTATCTTGGGCCCATCTTATTTGATTTGTATGCTCATCATAAACTGGCATTCCTATGATTGGTTTGGCTTTACGGCCAAGTATTTCACCCATCGCTGTATGGGAGCCATTTATAACAGCATATTTACAGAAGCTCAGCACTGTCTCTTTTTCTTGTTCTGACAAAAAGCCAACATCTATCTGGATCCAGTCTACATTCTTTTCCAACGCCTCGGAAATAGAATATGTCTTGCCGTCTTTTCCCATCACCTTGTCTATGTTAGGTTCGTTTCTTGCATGAGATACAATTCTTTTTTCAGTATTCATTTCTGGAGCATGAAAAATCTTCTCATATGTTTTTGCTGTAGCCTCATTTGTAGACTTGTTCCCTGTAATCATCCAATATCCAAAGATTTCAGAGTTTTCAACTAACTTTTCTAGATTCGATTTAGGACCATGGTTACTTATGGCACCGTTTGCAAAGTGACCTGCATAAACAATCTTGGTTTTGAGCTTCTCGGGGAAGTTTAGGTTATATTCACATATTGTGTAAGGCGGAGGAGAATCTGCTACCACAATCTTCGTGGCTTTTGCAATATTCTTTGATATGTACGCGAGTCCAGGATAAAGGAAAAATCGTGAGGTCCAAAGTCTTGGTCTATATTGGTTTGTAATAAAGAGAGATTTGACATTTCTCCGTTCTGCAATTACATTTGAACCAACATCCCCGTCATTTATTACAAGATCAAATTTCTGATTGTCATATAATCTACCCTCACTCCTAAGATAGTTTGCCATCAGGGAAATAAGAGGTGGCCTGCCACACACGGGAAAGAGGAAATTAAATAACGAGAGAGTAACACTAGGACCCTTTCGACCATCGATTGGAGTAGGCATTATTATATTGTGGATGTTCTCTTTTTTATTCGAAAATCTTTGCAGAAGTTTTTGATATATTTCACCACTGCTTGAGTAATGAATATCAATTTCATCCTTTATGTGGTTTTGAATAGACGTATGAAGTGACATCATTCTTACAAAGTGACCATTTCCCCATGGATAGATGAATCCACCTATTTTTTTCATATCAAAAAAGTAAATTGACCCTGTTTAAATTCTCAATGTTTGGATTTTAGGGAATCAATTATGTCATGTACGTTTTTTGACCCTATCGTGACCGATATATATTTGAGATTTTTTAAGGCGTCATTGGCATGTTTCTGGAACCTTGCTTTTGGAATGGTCTTGAGATGAGATCTTGATTTGCACAAATTCTCTAAAGCAACAAGATATTTTTCTAATCCAAGTTCTTTAGCGTTTTCAAGAATACTTGCGTCTATACCAGATAGAGGAAACCATGGAAGAAGATTATTTTTCAAGATAATCTTGCCGTTGTATTCTGCAAAACTAGAAGAGAAAACAATGGGCGAGATTGCCAACGCCACCCTGTTTATCTTTGTGAGGGAGGCCACTGATACCAAAATATATGTTACAACAGTAATTTTTGTCAATAAATCTGAAATTTTCGATAATTTACAAAAATGAATGACAATCTTATTTCGAATGATCCTGGATAGTATTTTGTCTGTAATTTTTGATAGTCTCAGTAGATCTGATTCATTGCTATAACATACAAGAAGCATGATATCAAATCCCATCTTGATACTTTGAAGGCAAGAGATGGCTGATAACTCATCATATACACAGCATAGAATTCTTTCTCCCTGAGAATTGTAGGGAATTCCTCCCATTCCCTTGTCCACAAAAATACATACGTATCCGTGTGAATTTGTTATATACGAGTACAAAAATCTATCATGGTCCGCTTCAGATCCAGCTTTGGCTTGGAGGTTTAACGTTTTTTCTATAAGGCTTGTGGTAACAGCAAATTCCAAGTCCTTTGCTAGATAATTTTTTGTCTTTCCATCTACTTTAACGTAGAACTTCTCTCCCTTCAATAACAAATTCAAGCTTGTATTGACAATTGTTGAAAGAACGGTATCAAAATTGTTATCTACCTTCTTTGCAATCGCTATCCTATCTATTCCAAACAACAAGCTAATTGCAGATGAAGCTAATACAGGATCTTTGGCTTCTACTATTATAATCGGCCCATCTCTTCTTATTTTAGTGAAAAGTTGTTTCTTGATTTTTAGAATATTAGAAATGCTTGTTACGAGATAGTTGATCTTATTTAGTGAAAACACAGATGGAAAAATAACAATTACAGTTTTCTCATTCACTCTGCACCATTATCTTGACTCATTTATAACTTTAGAATGATTTCTGAATCTAAATAATTATATGGCTAGAATTAGCGTGGTCTCTCATGGCAAAGTTTTCTGCTGAACAAATACAGGAATTAAATGTGAGACTGAAAACCCCACAAGAGACTTTAGCCTGGGCATTAGATAATCTTCATCCTAGACTTGCAATGGCGTCAAGTTTTGGGGCAGAAGATGTTGCAGTAATTGATATGATTATGAAGATAAATCCAAAGGCAAGAATCTTTACTCTTGATACCGGTAGACTTAATCAAGAAACATACGATGTCATGGATGAAATCCACAAAAAGTACAATCTAACCATAGAAGTAATGTTTCCAGACTATAATGAAGTTGAACAAATGGTACGTGTAAACGGTATGAATCTATTTTATCATAGCATTGGTAACAGAAAGCTTTGTTGCGGTATTAGGAAGGTTCATCCTCTAAACAAGATGTTATCAACACTAGATGGCTGGATTACTGGTTTACGTGCTGATCAAACTGAAGTTAGATTGAATTCAAATAAACTTGAGATTGATTCACAACATAACAACATTATCAAGGTGAATCCTATAATTAATTGGACATGGGATCAGACTTGGGATTATATCAAAAAGAATGATGTTCCATACAATAAACTTCATGACAAGGGTTTTCCAAGTATAGGATGTGAGCCTTGTACGCGTGCAATCAAACCAGGTGAGCCTCTGAGAGCTGGGCGTTGGTGGTGGGAGATGGACCCACAAAAAGAATGTGGATTGCATGCAGATCATGGCAAGTGATTCATTTTGGAGTCTAGTATGGGTATTGCAAAACCCCACGGTGGAAAGCTGGTAAACAGAATTACAAAAAAAGATCCTGAGCAGTTATTTTCTGTTCCTGTAGATGAAGATCTTGCCAATGACATTGAAAATATTGCAGACGGTATATTTAGCCCACTGGAAGGATTTCTAGTAAAGGAAGATTTTGAGAACGTTGTACGAGAAGGAAGGTTATCAAATGGCCTTCCATGGACCGTACCAATTGTGCTTGACGTAGATGAAACTAGCGCTAAGAAAATGAAAGACGCAGGAGAGGTTGCTCTTAATTTGAAGGGAATAAAATTTGCTATACTGCATGTAGAAGAAGCATACACGTTTGATAAGAACACCACTGCAAAGGGTGTTTATGGCACTACAGATCCAAAACATCCAGGTGTGGCAAAGACTTTACAAATGAATGAATTCCTTGTTGGTGGTAAAATTGATTACATCAAAAGACCTGAAGAAACACAAATCAGACGGTATAGAAAGAGTCCTCTTGAAACAAGATCTACATTTGAAAAGGCTGGTTGGAAAACAATTGTAGCATTTCAAACCAGAAATGTTCCACACGTTGCTCACGAAATGTTACAGAAAGCTTCCCTAAATACACACGATGGGCTTTTTGTAAATCCCCTCATTGGAAAGAAGAAATCAGGAGATTACAAAGACGAGGTAATTGTGGCTTCCTACGAGGCTCTAATCGAATATTATTATCCACAAAATCGTTGTCATCTTGCAACTCTGCACACGGAGATGAGGTACGCGGGTCCAAAGGAGGCCATTCATCACTCCATAATGAGAAAGAATTTCGGTTGTACACATATCATAATAGGTCGCGACCATGCTGGAGTTGGAAATTATTACGATCCCTTTGCAGCCCAAAAAATATTTGATGACTACCCTGATATGGGTATAGAGCCGATCTTTTATCCTGCTTTCTTCTACTGTAAAAAATGTTTGACATTTGCTAGCGAGAAAAATTGTCCCCACGGACCAGAATTTCAAGAACAACTTAGCGGAACCAAGCTAAGAACTATGATTCTTGAAAAGCAAAATCCGTCTGAATACATGATACGCCCTGAGGTATCTAAGATACTTATGAGCTGGAATAATCCCTTTGTTGATTAAATTTTTATCGAAATGACATTGGCTCATTTTATGCGAAGTTTTGTATTACTTGTACTTTTGTTAGCAAGTGCATTTCTACCAGCTTATGCACAGCAAGCTACCATGAATAAATCGGAAGAATATGACGTTGTTGATGTACCCTCTAACGCATTCAATGTAGTGAAGAACAATGCTACAATCTTTAAACTTCCGCACGAGCATGTCACAAACTGGCAAATGACAGTAGAAAATAAACTAGTGTATGCGAATCCTGATGGAAACGCAGTGATCAGATTATACGAAGATCTTGGGAAGCAGAAATTCGTTGAAATTGGTATGGGAAGTCCACCTGATTACAAATTCTGGACAGCTGTCAATACTCCTGAAGATGGATATTTTGTAGTTCAGCAACCCGAAAAGTTAGGCTGGAGTCCTGGAAAAATCGTGACAATAACCCATTCTAGCAACAGTGGACTTTCTGTAAGTGTGGGACAGAAGGTCATGGTTGACAACCTAGACATTGCAGGATTTACCGTCAGAGATTTTACTGTTTATGGGATGGGCTCTATTTCTGAGCCTCCTGCCACAAATTCGGGAAGCGTTACTTTAAGTATTGTCTCAGGAAATCCGGCAGAAAATCCAATTTTTTACATGCCTTTTATCGTGCTGGGTGGAACCGTTGTATTAATTGCTGTATTGCTTAAAATTAAGAAGAGAACTTAGTTTTGTAATAACTGCAATCCCTCTTTATCTGACAGACAGCACACATTGGAGATATTGGTTTGCAAATATTTTGACCGTACATAACAAAAACATCATTTATTCTAATCCAGTATTCTCTTGGAATTCTTTTCATAAGCTCAATCTCTGTTTCCTCTGGAATCTTTGTTTGGACAAGTCCAAGCCTGTTGGAAATTCTATGTACATGCGTATCCACAGGTATTGCAGGTTTGTCAAATGCATACACTAACACACAATTAGCAGTCTTTCTCCCTACCCCTGGAAGCTCAAGTAATTTGTCTATAGTCTTGGGTACCTTGCCAGAATATTTTGAATCGATGATGGATGCCACATCAATTATTCTTCTTGCTTTTACTCTGTAGAATCCAGTAGATTTTATGATTTTTTCAACATCGACAAGTTTTGCGTTAGCAAGGGCATGAGCTGTTTTGTATCTTGCGAATAATTTTTTCACAACGGCAGAAGTATTTTCGTCTCTTGTCCTTGCAGATAGTATAGTACCTATTAGAATGCTAAGTGGACTTCCATTTTCTGCCTCATGCAATTCTCTTAATGCAGTCATGCGGGGCGGTTTGACGGCATTCATTGTTTTTAGCATACCATTTAGAATTCTTGATATCTTATTCAACTGACCCATAATTGACCATACAAGTATTATATCTGTTATAACAAGGACGTTTTGTTGCAACTAACAAAAGAAGAAGAAAAAGCATTAGGTGGAGGATACGGCGAAACCCTTGCACTTGCATACAGGGTTCTTGTTGCAATCGGAGAGGCTACAGGATCTGACAAACTAATTCCTATAGAATGGGCACACCTCTCAGGCGTCAACTATAATACAATAGGTGATGCAGGAGAAGAATTTCTTTCTCATCTTAGCAAAGACGCTAAATTCAAAGTAAAAACAACTGTAAATCCAATGGGATTTGACCCAGATACAGTTTTAAAATATGGCTTGAACGAACAATTTATACAAAAACAACAAAGCATCAAACAATCATACGAAAAAATGGGTGCGGTTACATCATTTTCGTGTATTCCATATGAAATCTTTGAATTACCAAAAAAAGGTACTCATGTATCTTTTGCCGAAAGCAACGCAGCGATTTATGCAAACTCGGTTTCTGGTCTTAGGACAAACAAAGAAGGAGCATTTAGCGCCCTTGCCAGCGCAATTACTGGCAAGAGTCCGTATTCTGATCTCAGAGATGATGAAAATAGAAAACCAAGTGTCACAATTCAAATGAAGATCAAAAACGAAGATGAACTAGCCTACGGAATGCTTGGATATTTTGCGGGAAAGGTTGCAGGAAACTCGGTGGCGATATCAGGTGTGAAGGATCTTGATAAACGCAGCTGCAAATCACTATGTGCTGGAATGGGTACATCAGGTAGATGTGGAATGTTCACATTAGACGAAGGAGAAGGAGAAAAGATAGACTTTGATGATAAAGAAATGCAGAATGTAAAAGATGAACTAAACACATCAGAATCTGGAGATCTAATTGCTCTTGGAAGCCCCCAACTTGGTCTTGAAGAAATATCGGATCTTGCCGTTATGCTAAAGGGCAAGTCTTTTCGAAAACGTTGTATGATTTTCTGTCCTAGGGCTATAAAGGAACAGATAACAGATTTGGGTTATACAAAAGAGATAACTCGAGCAGGCGGCGAGCTTCTCTATGATTGTTGTATATGTCTCACACCGCTAATCGAGAAAAATAATATTGACGCAGTGATAACAAATAGTGTGAAAGGAGCATATTATCTTCGAACATCCAATGATGTGGATGTCAATTTAAAAAGTCTTAATCAGATATTACTTGAAGAAACAAAATGAACCTCAAAGTAATTGTAAAGGGAAAAACAAAAGGAGCTTTACTTGTTTCAAAAAAACCGATAAATTTTCTCGGTGGAATAGATAAAAAAACTGGACTAGTAAGGGACAAAAACCATGATCTCTTTGGCAAATCTATCTCGAACAAGATTATAGTTTTTCCATTTGGTGTAGGAAGCAGCGTAGGCGCATACACAATCTACTCTTTAAAATTCAACAAATGTGCTCCACTTGCAATGATCTGCCTCAAGGCAGATATCACTACGGCATCAGGATGTGCAATTTCAAATATACCGCTAGTTGTAATGCAAAAAGAGGATTATGAATCGTTAAAAGATGGACAAGAATTCTCACTTGACGCCTTCAAGAGCAATATGCTATAGGTTTATTCTTACGACTTGACCGTCAGGCTTTATTTCTTTGAAAACAATTCCTTCAAATTTTAGAACCATTGTACTTTTTCGTTTCCAACAATCCTGTGGAGCACCAGCTTTTTCACAAGTATGATTGAGGAACTGTTCCTCATCCCATCCATACTCAATAGGAACCTGGGGAAGTAAAAGTCCTGAACCGAATTCCCATTTTATAATAAGACCATCTCTTCCTACCTTTATCATCTTTGGATACTCTACTGGATCTTCAACCTTAATCACATTAGGAGACGTAAGAATGGTTACTTCAAAGATAATTTTGCCAAGTTCGTTGTAATTTACAGGAGAAAAGCGTGGATCCTCTGTAGCAGAAGATATAGCAGCGTCCACAAGAGACTGGTATAGTTTTCTATCAGGAGTTGGAAATCCTATACATCCTCTGAGATTTTCTTCATTATTTAGTGTCACAAAGACGCCCGAATTATATGAAAACCTGTTTTTAATATCCTCTGGAACTTCGGCTCTCCTGCCACTCTTGAGATACTCCCTAACTGCTGCTCGCGCAGTCTTAATTAGTAATTGCCCGTCCTCATCCGATATATTCATTTCATTCTCTTGTTAAGCTCGGCAACAAATTCTTGAATTTTTTCAAAATGAGTTCCATTCCAGTAAATTTTCTTGCAGGAATCACAAATCCAAAACTGATTTTGTTTTTCAAAGACTCCTTTGGGAATCCTGTTGGTAATACCGGATTTATCTATTTCCTGTAATTTTCCATTACAATTAACACATCGGGTAAAGTTTGAATCAATAACAAAATCCGATAATCCTATCTCCCTTCCTATTTGAATAATTTGTTCGGCTTCGTCATTTCCTTGTACGAGAAGGTTTGTGATGCCTAATTTTTCTGCTTTTTTTGTCAGCAGTTCATCTTTTGTCAAGAGTATACGATTTTCCTTTCTTGCAAGTTCAATTAATTTCTCATCTTCTATAGATGAAGAATACTCTGTGTTATAACCAAGAATGCGTAGTTTCTTTGCTAGGTTGCCAAGCATTGCGTCAATTGCAAAATCTGGTCTTTGCAAATTCAACTATTTGCCTGACCTATCCCGGAATCTGTTATGTGACTGTCACCGGCAGGTAGTGAGCGGATAAAGTCGTCTATGGAAATAGACTTGATAACGTCTTGTTTTTCTTCAAACTTTAGAAACTCGAGTTTTATCTTTTTGGCAATCTCAGTCATATCTTGCCCGGATGGCTCTATAGTAACATAATAAATACATCTTTTCTTTATAGCTGAAGTAGGACCGCACATTAAAGAATAATTATCATCTTTTTGGAAGAGACCAACAGAGAGTTGTAGTGTGGATACTTGAACAAAGTTTCTCGTTCCTTCAACTATAAACGAGCCTTTGGCCATAAACTGACCACTTGGAGCAGCAGTTTTGATTTGGTCTGGCCTGACCCAGTAAGCATTTAGACCATAGAGTCCCTCTCTCCACGCTCTACTGAAGCAAACTGTGGCCTGTGCTACTTCTGTAACACTTGACATCTTGTCAGTCTCGCTTTTTAGTATGAAAAATGGTGATCCAACTATTTCTGCATGAAAGACTCTGTCATTTTTGTCCAAATGTTTTCTTATTACTGAAGAATTAGATGATGCGTCACGTCCACCAATTGCTAAAAGATCATCCGAGGTAAAAAACCACCTATACCTCTCATACCATTCCTTTTTTTTCTGAACTGTAAAAACAACCGAGTCGCGAGCGATGCTGGCTTGCTTTCTGACCGTTTCTAATTTTTTTCCTGTCTTTTTTTTCTCTAGTTCAATTGTGTCTATTGCCCTTAACTGCTTCTTTGATTCATTAAATAATACAGAAGCAATAGATTGAATTGAGGATTGAGGATTGATCTTTACCTTTTCCCCGCTGATATTTATTATGGGAACACCAGCTTCCCTTGCAAAAGTAGAATTATGCTGATTCAGCAATGGCTGGATTCTGGCATCATCAATAGTAGTAACTCCTGATGCAACTACGCCTAGAAGCGCTTTTGCCACGTTTGAAATTCCACTTATTCTTTCTTTTACTACGGAAATAGCTTTATTCTGCTCTTCTAGTTTATGTTCAAGCTCAGCAATTTTCTGATTTGCAGTTATTGATTGAGATGATTTTCCCTGCTCTAGAAGATTTTCTGAAAACAACAAATCCAATCCTTCCATGAAGCTTGGTACTTTAGTACAGTGTATTTCAGAAAGATTTCCAAGAGTAATGGGAATCACGTCAGTATTTTTTTGGTCACGTAGAATAAACGATTCATGATTTCCACTGACTATTTTTTCAATCAAATCTTTTATTGTCTTGTAAAGTATTTCAATTTCTTTCTCAGATAGTGTATTTCCAGTTGCTTGCGGATCAATATTAGCAATGCGAATTATTTCTTCAGCATATTTAGTAGGTAGCCCCATCGTTCTACCTATCCATCTTACAACAGCAGTTTGAACTGTCTTAATTTCCTTAAGCTGATCAATTGTAATCTCAAACAAATTCAGGCTAGAAGATGGTGGCGGTACATATATCAAACCAATACCTAGCTTTCTGTGTCTGACATCTATAGAATGAAGCAGAGATAAGATCTTCATCTCATTGTTACACAAAATTATATTACCGTCACCAAAAAATTCTCCAACTAGAACAAATTCCTGATCAAAAGCAGTAAAAGTAACATAAACTATTCGTTCGCTGCCATTTTGTTTTATGCTAGCAATTTTCGCTCGTAGTAGGTCATTTCGCAATCTCTTTACCAATCTGTTTTCTTCGATTTGGTCTATTTTCATGCTAGTAATCCATAATCCAAAGGTGGAAAACATCAGCAAAATGTCAGTTTTTTCTGGATGATGAAGCTTGAAGAGTATACTGTTACGAGTTATTCCATAGATATTGCTAACATAGTAATCTCTTGTTCTCTTGCTTATTTCCTCAACTAAATAACGTAATTCAATTCCTGCAAGTGTCATAATGAGTGCTTATCGCTCTGAAATTATACTCTTACTATTGTAGTCTCAACCAAACGTTTTAAACGGGATTTGACAGAGTGATTTTGAAAATTTGCTTGGTCAGACATCCAAAGAAAAAAGAAAATGAGAGGAAGCCTGAGGATAAGAAGACATCTGATGGAAAAACAGGTGATTTGCCGCCAGAAGCATCTCGCACAGAAACAGACGAATCCAAGATAAGGAGTGGACTCGATAAGGTCTTCTGGATTCGAGTTGGCCTCGGTATCCTTGCAGGAGCACTTTCAGCAGAAATCGGACTTTCCTATGCTCACGCTTCAACGCGTGGTTTTATTGGATTAGGAATCATGATTGCCTTGTTTATAATATCGTACGGAGTAGCTAAAGCGTTAAGGATTCCCATTCCCCCAACAGACAAGAAAAAACTTGTTACAACAGGAATAGGTAGTTACTTTCTAATGTTTTTATTTATGTGGATTTTGGCATATACAATTATGCATCCAGATATAGGACTAGTCTCTGTCAGGTAGTTCTAAACAATGACATACTTTCGGTGAAACTAGATGTGGCAATATCACACCCCAGGCATTCCAGACGAATTATTTGAAAGGGTGGAGGAGGTGCCTATCACCAAAGAGGAAGTACGTGTGGTGCAGCAAAGTAAGGGAAGACTAATGCAAGGTCATACTGTGTACGACATTGGATGTGGAAGTGGATCTATATCCGTTGAGGCCGCATACCAAATCGGAACATCTGGAAAAGTCTTCTCAATTGATATTGATCCAAAAGCAGTTGAACTTACAAACAAAAACTTGATCAAGTTTGGCATTTCCAATGTTACTGCTGTCTTGGGTGATGCAAAGGAGAAGATTCCCAATCTGCCACAGGCTAATGCAATCTTTATAGGTGGAACTGGGGGGGACACTGCCGAAATAATAAGACTGTGTGAAAATAAACTAAAACAAGGTGGAAGGATAGTAATTGGTACTATACTGGTTGAAACTCTTTACACAGTATTGAATATTATAGAAAAGCTAGGATTTTCTTCTATCGATGTTACCCAGGTCACAATTTCAAAAAGCCGTAAGACTTCTACAGGAACTATGATGATCGCAAGAAACCCAGTTACCATAATATCTGCCACTAAAATCTAGATTTTAATTAGGTACAAAGACGCTTTTCACTAATATGGGAGAACTGACATGTGTGGGATGCGGACCAGGAGATCCAGAACTTCTTACGGTAAAAGCCGTAAAGACAATAAAAACTGCAGATGTAATCATGTGTCCAACTTCAAAGGAGGGAAAAGAAAGCATTGCTTATTCCATTATATCCAATATAATAGATAATTCAAAAAAACCAGAAATTGTCAACCTAGTATTTCCAATGGTCAAAGACAAGAATATTCTTGAAGATACATGGGAAAAAAATGCAAGAACAATAGCTGAATCTGTACGAAGCGGAAAAAATGTTGTATATCTTACGGTTGGCGACCCGTCACTATACAGTACATGGATCTATATCAATAGAGAACTTGGGAGAAAATATCCCGATGTTACAATCAATGTAATTCCAGGGATTGTATCCATGTTTGCATTTGCATCTAAAGTCGGAATAAGCATAGCCGAAGGAGATGAAACAATGGCGGTAATTCCGGCCTGCTATGATCTTGGGAAAGTGAAAGAGACTGCCAAGAACTGCGATACAATGGTCTTTTTAAAAGACGGAAGATACTTTGATCAAGTTATATCATTGCTCAAAGAAGCTGGATTTCCAGATACTTCGCTGTTTGCAATAGCCCAAGACGTAGGAACTAACCAAGAAATTGTAAAAAAGCTGACACTTGGCGAAGTCACAAAAGAGGCCTTTACCAACAAATATTTTTCTATAATGGTGGTTAAGCGTGCTTAAAGTTTATTTTGTTGGTTGCGGTCCAGGTGATCCTGAACTACTTACAGTCAAAGCAAAAAAACTAATTCAAAAAGCCGACGTTGTAGTTTATTCGGGATCATTAATTCCTAAAGAAATAATTAAACTCTGCAAGAAAGCAGAGCTACATGATGCTGCTAAGCTTGTTAGAGAACAAATCTTTGAAATACTCAAAGATGGTGCAAAAAAGGGAAAATTAGTAGTAAGGTTACACGACGGAGATCCTACCATTTATGGTGCTATACGAGAACAAACAGACAACCTAAAAAAAGTTGGAATAAATCACGAAATTGTGCCTGGCATTACCTCATTTTTGGCATCTGCTGCCTCCTTAGGAAGTGAACTTACATTACCTGGTGTCACACAAACCATTATTGTCACAAGGGCCGAATCTAGGACCAAAGTCCCAAAACGTGAAAGAATCTCTGAACTTGCAAAGCACAAAGCTACTATGATATTCTATCTAAGTGTGCATCTGATATCTGATATAGTAAAGGAAGCAATCAAGGGAGGTTATTCGAAATCAACACCTGTAGCAGCAGTGTACCGCGCAAGCTGGAAAGATGAAAGAATCATTACTGGTACTTTGGGAAATATTGTAAAAAAAATAAGATATGAAAAGATCACCAGAACAGCTATCATAATAATTGGTGATATAATAAATCCAAAGTCATACGAATATTCAAGATTGTATGACAAGACATTTAGTCATGGATTTAGAAAAGCTCAAGTCATATCATAACGGTCTTACTTTATTTTTGATTCCAATTTTATTCAAACGTTTTTGAAACATGTTGATATTGCCAGAAGCAAAGATCTTCAATGTTTTTCTTTTCGATTCCTTCTTTTTTAGCAGTTTAGCAACCTGATCAGCCACAGCATTTGCAGGATCCAAAAATGTTACATTTGGAAAGATTTCATTCAGCATTGGCAAAAGAAATGGGAGATGCGTACTAGAAAGGGTAGCGATGTCCGCAGTCTTTAACACTGGTTCTAGAGTTCTGTGAATAACTTTTTTACAAGATTCTTTTTCAAGAATAAATTTGCCGGATTCTACAAGATCAACTAGGGGTGAAGCATTTATTTTGATGACCTTGATTTCCTTTGGAACATTTTTTTTGATATAAAGTATTAGCGCTCTGCTTTTTACAACAGATTTAGTAGCAAGTATTGCAATAGTTTTAGTTTTTGTTTTCTTAGAAGCTTCCTTCAGCGGTGGAAAGACACCTATTATTTTTGTATGTTTTGTAATATCCAGTAACAATGATGGAGTGTTTGAACCAATTATGATTATATCAGGACAAAAATTTTTCTGCAATTTTGATACTGTTGATTTTATTATTTTGTCAAGAATAGCGGGTGATTTAGTGCCATAGGGATAATGTACTTGATCTGCAAAATAGATAATTTCTGACTTGATTTTTTTTCGTATTGGTGTTATTATGGATAAGGAGCCTAGACCTGAATCACAGATTGCTATCTTTGGCACGATCTCGAAAAATAAAGGCCTGATTTACATTTTGTGAGCTAAATTTAGCCTAATGTCGATGATAATATACACCGGCAATTAAGAACCAACTTTTAAACTACGACACATGACCGGCTTCGATAAGTCTTGGACTCGACCAGAGTCTGTAGGCTTAACCGAAAAACTCCGTGAAACTGTAAAACCACAGGGTGCACTCAAACCTAGGATTGAGAGCGCTGTGAACAAATTACAGGGTCAAATATCGAAGATGGATTCTATGTTGACAAAGCTAAGAGAAAGAGATGCTCAGCTTTTCAAACGAATCGTAGCCGCAATGCAGCAACATGATGCAGCAGCAAGCCGAGTTCTATCAAATGAGCTGGCAGAAATCAGAAAGGTCACAAAGATGCTTGGAAATGCTAGAATGGCATTAGAACAAGTACAACTACGCCTCACTACAGTACACGACCTCGGTGATGCAATGGTAGCAATAGGACCAGCAGTGTCCACAATGAAAGGACTCAAATCATCACTTGGAAGGTTCATGCCAGAAGCAGATTCAGAACTCAACTCTATGACACAAACACTGAATGGCTTGATGATGGACTCGCTAGCAGGTGGAGACTTCAATGTCGATACCGATGTATCAGGCGAGGAAACAGAAAAAATTCTACAAGAGGCATCAGCAGTTGCAGAACAACAAATTGGCGACAGATTCCCATCAGTTCCATCACCCTCCGGCGTATCGTCACAATCAACATACGAGTAGAGGGAGCTCGGATGGGGAGACTGGCGAATACGTCTTCTTTTTATATTAAAATTACTTTGGCTTAGATTCATTTAGAATTGCTTTTGCTCTGGAAAATATTTCCTGCCACTGTCTCCAAGTGAGACGGCCTGTCTGAGTATTTTGCTTGCTTGGATGATATGATGGCATAATAACATATCTACCATGAACAAATGATTTGCCATGAACAAACTTGGTACCTTTAATTTGTAATATCTTACAACAAGAATCAAAAGCAATCTTTCCAAAACAAACTATTACTCTAACATTTCTAAGTATAGAAAATTCTTCTTTAAGATAAGAAGAGCAATTATCGAGCTCTTCTTTTAATGGCTTGTTTCGTGGTGGTGCACATCTAACCGAAGCGGTAATGTATGTGTTGATTAGAGCAAATCCATCATTGATGTCCTTACTGACCCCTGCAGTTGCAAGCCCATTTTCA
>JACXTT010004275.1_pt1 | contig 21288 bp, 18 predicted proteins | sample 9270951 | NCBI WGS metagenome assembly JACXTT01 (sample SAMN15532306, study PRJNA645909) | rock metagenome | isolation source: weathered quartz diorite | place: Puerto Rico | collected 2017-06-21
AATCCGCCGTGAAGATGAACCTGACGAACTCGCAAAGGACAATGACGGGAGGAGGAAACGTGGAAGAGCGGACCATCAATCACCGCTCTGGTTCGCGGGTTTTTCGTGAAACTGGCGGAGGGTGAGTCCGACTATGCGCGGCGGAAGCGGCTCCAAAAGGACGTTCTGGCGACTGTACACTCCTTCCGAGCCGACGATCGCCTCACTCGAAGCAAAGCGCACGAGCGCGAATAGACTGGCGTACCCCGTTCGGTTTCAATCCACCGTGTGGTTGGAACAGGATTCGCTTGCGTTTCTCCGGCGCGACCATGGCGGACTCGATGGTACACGTCTTCTCCGCCCGAAACCCTGCCCCCGCAGGATGCGCAAACCGATCTCGACCGCACCTTCTCAATACCGCCGCTGAGGCCGTCGACTCGCCCCAGGCAACTCGTTTCTACGCAGGTGTTATAGGATCGAAATACCACTGGAGGCTGTATGAGGGGAACCTTCGCGGCTTTGATCGCAGTCGCGGTGCTACTGATCGCGCCCACCCAACTCTCCGCCAAAGGGGCCACTGTCCGGATCACGATTACTGGCGGGGACCTTGCGACCCCAATCGAAATCACCGATCCGGCAATCGCTTCGCGCTTTCATGTTTGGTCGGAGCTAAACGTTGACTGGTCTCAAGGCGTCGTTGAACGGCCTGTGCGTCTACAAATCTACGAGGTTTCGTTTGTCACGACCCGCCGTAACCCCAGCACCTACGTGATACGGTATGCAATAGATCCTTCGACAGATCACGGATACGTGTACCTTCCCGGCAAGGATGACGCGGAATATGCGGATAATGTGTGGCTGATTTATCGGAAGGTCGAAGGAAACTGGTTCCAGGCTTCGAGCGAGTGGGAGAAACTCGCACACCCGCTGATCGCGAAAGCTCGAACCAACCATTGAGCGGCGCAGGCCGGGTGGATGGGCGAAGAGTCTGGCTCTTATCGCGGAGCGATTCGGACCGCGCGGAGAAGGATTGGGTTATCAAACCTATCCGAAGATGGTGAAATTGACCCAGTGCCCGAAGATGCGGCTCCTCAAAGCGAAGCAGAGAGGACGGCACCAGGGGACTAATCGCCGGAAAGGGCGCATTACCCCGTTACGGTAAACGGAGCGCAATGGGGCTCTCAATCCACGGTGTATTTGGCGTAAAATTCCGCCGCGTTTTCCGGCGTGACCATCGCGGATTCGATAGTATACGTCTTCTCCGGCCGGAAGCCAGGCTCGCGCAGGATGCGCAAGCCGATCTCGACGGCCTTGTCCACGCACAGCGGATAAATGAACGTGACGGCCAGCACGCCATCCATCACCTTCCTGATGCCTCCGCCCGGGCCCCCGAGGCCGTCCACGCCGACGAAGATCATCTCCTTCTCGCGGCCCAGCTCCTTCGCCGCCAGGTAGCTGCCGACCGCCATCGGGTCGTTGTGGGCGTAGAGCACGTCGATGCGCGGCTGCGCGCGCAGCGCCTCGGTCATGCGGTCCTTGGCCTTAGCCTGGATCCAGTCGGCCACCGCTTCATGCACCACTTTGATCTCCGGGTATTTGGCCAGTACGTCCTGCGCGCCGCCGTAGCGGTTGATCTCTCCCTCCACCCCGAGCAGGCCGCGCATGTGCACGATGTTGCCCTTCGGCGCGCCGTATTTCCGCGTCAGGGAATCGACGATGAACCGGCCGGCCATTTCGCCGATCTTGCGGTTGTCGCTGCGGATGTAGCTTGAGTAGTTCGGCTCCACGATGTCGCGTTCCAGGCAGATGGTCGGAATTCCGGCCTTGTAAGCATCGCCCATGATCGAGGTCAGCGGTGCGCGCTCGTTGGGGGCGACGATCAGCAGATCGGGCTTCTGGCGAATGAAGGTTTCGATCTGCGCCACCTGCTTGCTGTTGTCCTGCTGCGCGTCGGTGATCACCAGGCGGAGGGCGGGCTCGCGCGCGATTAGCTTGGTCATGAGTGCGTTCTGCGCGGCGCGGTAAGGCTCGGCGTTGTTGCACTGGCTGAAGGCCACGAACTTGCCGCCGGTGTTTCCGGATCGCCCGCCGCATCCGGCGAGGGCTGCGGAGAGTGTGCCGGCGAAGATCCGCCTGGTTAGGGCGGTGGGCGTCGAGACGAATCTCGACGCGGCAGGCTGAGAGCCAGGCTGAGAGCCAGGCTGAGAGCCTGCGCCACGTGTTGATCCTTGCGTCGGGATTTTCTTGTTATTCGGCACGGCGTTCTCTTTGGATGGCCACGGCGAGTACGATGATCACGGCCTTCAGCATCATTTCGACATTGCTGTCGACGTTTTTCAAGCGCAGCATGTTCGTCAGCACGCCCATGATCAGCGTGCCGACGATGGTACCGCCGATGGTGCCCTTTCCGCCCGCGAGGCTCGCGCCCCCGATGACCACCGCCGCGATCGCGTCCAGCTCATACGCCACGCCTGCATTGGGATTGCCCTGGTGGTTCTCCGCCGCATACAGCACCCCGGCGATCCCCGAGAGCAGCCCGGCGAGCGTATAGACGCACGTCTTAATGCGCCGGATCGGCAAGCCCGTATAGAGCGCCGCTTTCTCGTTGTCGCCGACGGCGCGGATGTGCCTGCCAAAAACCGTGTACTCCAGGACTACCCAGTAAGCCGCCGCCAGAAGGGCGAACGATCCCACCACCACGGCTTTATGATTCACGAACGCCGCGAACGCCGAAGCCAGGTCGCCGCCGAAACCGATGTCGATGTTCTCATTCCGGCTGAGCCACTTCGCCAGCCCGCGGATTCCGATCATCGACGCCAGCGTGACCACAAACGGCTGGATGCGCAGCGTCGCGATCGCCCAGCCGTTCAACGCGCCCGCCAGCGCGCACGCGCCCAGCGCCGCGCCCGCCGCCAGCGCCGAATGCGCCAGCGGTCCGGCCCCGGTAAGCGTTCGCGTAAGCAGCATCGCCACCACGCACGTCGACAGCGCCAGCGTGCTGCCCACGCTCAGATCGATCCCAGAGGTCAGGATGATGAAAGTCATCCCCAACGCCAGGATGCCGATCACCGACATCTGTCTCAGAATGTCGGTGAGGTTCCCCCCTTGCAGAAAAATGTTGGTTCCGTCGGATGCGGTGGGGCTGAGCAGGATCGCCACCAGCAGGATGCCCGCCAGACCGGCAATGCTGCGGAGGCGGAGAAGCAGCGCAGTCATGAAGGCATGCTCGCCAGCGACAAAATTTGTTCCTGCGTGGCGGTCCGCGCGTCCAGAATGCCGCACTGCCGGCCTTCGCGCAGCACCAGGATCCGGCCGCTCAGCCGCAGCAGCTCCGGCAGCTCCGAGCTCACCAGGATCACGCCTTTTCCCTGGGCCGCCAGCCCCCCGATGACTTCGTAGATGTCCCGCTTGGCGCCGACGTCGATGCCGCGCGTCGGATCGTCCAGAAACAGCACCTCGGGGCCGGCCAGCAGCCACTTGCCGAGCATCACTTTCTGCTGATTCCCTCCACTGAGGCTGCTCAGCGGCGCGTCCCACGAGGCCGACTTCAGCGCCGTCTGCCGGTGTGCGGTTTCCGCCGCCGCCAGCTCTCTACGGCGTGACAGAAAACCAAAGCGCTGGAAGCGGTGCAGCACCGCAAGCGTGCTGTTCTCCAGAACGCTCATACCCATCATGAGCCCTTCCAGCTTCCGGTCCTCCGGCAAAAGCCCGATGCCGTCACGCAGGGCTTCGCGCGGCGAGCGCGGACGGACTTCCCGCCCGTTGAGACGAATCGATCCGGCGTCAATAGGATTCAGTCCGAACAGCGCCGACCCGAGTTCGCTCCGGCCCGCGCCCACCAGGCCTGCCACTCCCAGCACGTCGCCCCGCCGCAGATCGAAAGTGACGCTGTCTACGCCCCTGGCCCTAAGTCCGGTCACCGAGAGCAGCACCTCGCCAGGCGCGGCAGGTTGCGAGGACCCGGCGCCAAGCTCGCGCCCCACCATCATTGCGATCAGCTCCTCCACTGTCGTCCCGGCGAGGGCGCGTGTGCCGATAGTAGCGCCATCGCGCAGCACGGTCGCGCGATCGCAGACGCGAAATATTTCATCCATCTTGTGCGAGACGTAAACCACCGAGACGCCCTGCTGCTTCAAACGCCCGATAAGCTGGAAAAGCGTCTCCACCGCGTCGGCCGAGAGCGCGCTGGTCGGCTCATCCATCAGGATCAGGCGCGCGCCAAAGCCTAAAGCCCTCGCAATGGCCACAAGTTGCAGTTTCCCGATGGGTAGGCTTCCGGTACGGGCCCACAACTTCTCCGCCAGTCCCACCTGATCGAGGAACGGACGGCAGAACGATTCCAGGTCCCGCGGCCGCACCCACTGCCGGCGCTCCACGCGCAGATTGCCGATCGCCAGGTTCTCGGCGACCGTCAGATTCGGGAACAGGTCCAGCTCCTGATAGATGATGCCGATGCCCAGCCGCTGCGCGTCCAGGGGACTCGAAAGGCTCACCCGCTCGCCCTGCCAGTAGATGTCCGCTGAGTCCGGCCGCACCGCGCCCGACAGAATCTTGGCCAGCGTGCTCTTGCCCGCGCCGTTTTCGCCCACCAGCGCGTGCACCTCGCCCGGAGCCACTGCGAAGTGCGCGTCGCGCAGCGCCCACACGCCGTCATAGTGCTTGCCGGCGTGCTGCACGCGGATCAGGTCGTACATGCGGGCTCCGCCGCCGTCCAGGCGCGGGCCTTTTGATGGTCGGCGCGGAAGCTGGCAACTGCCACCGCCACCAGCGCCAACGCCGAGATCCAGCAGCCCACGGCCACCCAGCGCATCAGCCCGTCGAAGCCCAGAGTGTTCTTCCACAGGCCGGCCAGAAAGATGATGGCCGCCGCCGAGAATCCACCCACCATGTTGAGCACCCCGGCGGCGAACCCGAAGGCGCGCGCGTCCACCACGTCGTACGCTGCGGCGAATATGTTGGCTATCATTAGCCCGGCGAACGCGCCGTACGCGGCCGAGCAGGCTCGCGCGGCATCCAAGGTCGGCGCGGAGAACGTCAGATACCCGAACGGCGCGCTCAGCAGGATACCGGCTGCCGCGACGAACAGCCGCGCGGCCGGGATGCGCCGCGAAAGCCGGTCGGCCAGGATGCCGCCCGCCACCACCCCCGCCCCGCAGCTCACCTGCACGAAGATGGTGGCGTTAAAGCCGCTGTCGGTCATGGAAAGGTGATAGCGCTCGAACAGGAAATTCGGATACCAGGCGTAGAAGACCCACAGCATCGCGCAGAATGCGAAGAATGCCGCGCACAGCGCGAGGTAGCAGGGAGAACGTAACAGCGCCACCGCGCCGGCGCCGGTCCGGACCACGCCAGGCACACGGATTGGTTGCTGCGGAAGCCGGCCCGCCAGCACAGCCGCATAGAGAATGCCGACCACCGCGGCCACGCCGAAGCCGGCGCGCCAGCTCACGTGATCCGCCATCCAGCCGCCATACCAGCCGCCCGCCACCAGCCCGGCAAACTGCGCCGATTGGTGGATGCCCAGCGCCTTCGATCGCGACGGCCCGGGATGGAATGCCGCGATCAGGCCGACCGCGGCCGGGTAGTAAAGCGCCTCGGTCACCCCCATCACCGCGCGCCAGATGAGGAACACCGGCACCGACCCCGACAGGCTGCATCCCAGCGTCGCCGCACTCCACAACACCAGGCTCGCCACAATCATCCGGCTGCGGCTGAAGACGTCCGCCATCCGGCCTGCCACCGGCATGCACACTGAATAAACCCATCCGAAAATGCTGCCGATCAGGCCGAGCTGCGCATCCGTGAAACCCAGATCGGCCTTCAGCGACGGGAACATGGAGTACGCCATCTGGCGGTCCACATAGTTCACCGCCAGCGCGATCCACAGGAGGGCCACCAGCGACACGCCGGGCTGGAGCCGGGGACTACCCACGCAGCGCCTTGAGGTCCGACACATCCGCCCGGGAGAACTCGGCCAGCGCGTCGAGGTTCACTTCCAGCCCCAAGCCGGGCTTTTCCGGGATGGCCAGCATGCCCTCGCCATCCAGACGCCAGCCTCCCGCCGCGATGTCGTCGATGAAGGGCGATCCGGTCAGATACTCTACCAGATTGGTGTCCGGGAATGCGGAGGCAAGCTGCAGATCGGCGGCCAGCCCGACCGCGGTGTTCCAGCCGTGCGGGATGAAGCGCACTCCATGCTCGCGCGCCATCCACCCGATGCGGCGCTCCTCGCTCAAGCCGCCGCACTTGGTCACGTCGGGCTGCACGATGTCGAAAGCGCCCGCTTGCAGCCAAGGCTGGAACGCCTGCCGCCGCGTCAGCACTTCGCCCCCGGCGATGGGAACTTTCGCCGCGCGCCGCAGCGCGACGTAATCCTCCAGTGCATCCGGCGAGAGCGGCTCTTCGAACCACGCGACCTCGTACTCGGCCAGCATCTCCGCCGTCCGCAGCGCCCACTTGTAACCGTGCTGCCAGAAGCCGTCGCTGGCCCCGGCGTCCACCATCAGGAGCGAATCGGCGCCCACAGCCACTCTGGCCGCGCGAATGATGGCTTCGTCCACCAGGGCGTTCTTCCGGCCGAACGGGCCCCAGCCGATCTTGAACGCGCGGAAACCCTGGGCCTTGACCGGCAAAAGCTCGTCGCCCATCAGCTCCGGGTCGCGCATCAGCAGCGACGCATAGGGGCGGACCTTTTCGCGGTAGCGTCCCCCGATCAGCCGGCCCACCGGCTGCCCGGCGGCTTTTCCCAGCAGGTCCCACAGCGCGATATCGATGCCGCTGATGGCGTGAGTCACCGATCCGCCGCGTCCCTGCCAGAATGTGTTCTGGTGCAGTTTCTCGCTGACGCGTTCCGGCTCCAACGCATTTTCGTTCTGGAACAGCGGGCGCAGCAGCGTCAGCGCCCCGCGCACCAGTTCCTCGCTGGTGAAGACGCTGCCCCATCCGACGGGCCCTTCGTCGGTGAGCACCGCAACCAGAGTGTGCACGCAATCGTCGGGCTGCAGCTCGTTGGTCCAGCCTCCTTCCGGGGTGCGGCCCCGGAGCCCGTAGGCGCGGATGTCTCGAATCCTCATAGGTGACGATTATCTAACACGGCTGAAGAGTCTGGCTTCGGGGGCGAACGTGACGCCCTGGTCCAGCGGAAATACCGGCCGCCGGCAGCGCGTGTGGCCGAGGTACGGCAGATTGGCGCTGGAGGAGCCCGGCGCGTCGATATTGATCAGCCGCTTGGCCCCATCGGCGAAGAAACGCGGCTGGCAGTGCGGCGATTTCACCACGACAGCGTCGAATGTAGCCGGATCCTGGCCGTGCGCCAGAAACAGCGAGCGGTCGAACAAGCTGACGGCGTGGCTGGTGACTACGACCGTGACGTTGTCCGCTTGCAGCACCGCCGTGCGGCCGCCGTTCCAGATTTCGCCGTTCGACTCGCTGCGGAACCGCCCGTCGGAAAGCATGCGGATCTCCGCCGTCAGTTCGAGAGGACGGAAGCGCTTAGCGTCCAGTGTCCCGCCGATCGCCGTGCGAATCGTCCGCCCGACCCCCGCCTCGAACGCCGCGGTCACGGCCGGAGCATCCACAATGGGTAGCAGCAACGTGCGCTTATAGCCTGCATCCAGTAACCCGCGCAGGACGGCGTTGCTGTCTCCGGAAGCGCCGGAGCTGGTGGCGTCTGCTGCGTCCACCAGCACCACCCGGCCGGCTATCTCCTCCCCTGCAATCCGCACGCTCTCCTCAAGGCTAAGAAGCGGCTGCTGAAGATGCTCCCGCATCTCCCAGAACTCGCGGGCAATTTGAATGGCTTCGCGCGCGGCCCGTTCGCCGTCGCCGTCGGTGACGATGAAAGCGTTGGAGCACAAATCCGGGACGTCGGTAAACGGGTTGCCGATGAACATGCCACCGGAGAGGCCGCCCGCGCTGTTCTCGACCGCTTGTGCTTTCCGCACGCAGCGCCCGAAGAGCCCGGTTTCCGTAATCAGCTCATACCCGCGTACCAGAGCCGGAATCGGCACGCGCGCCGAGACCGGCCTAATCTCGCCCGCGATAACCCGCAGCAGCAGCCGCGCGGCGCGCTCCCCAGTCTCGAAAAAATCCACGTGGGGATAGGTGTGGTAGACCGCCAGCGCGTCGGTATGTTCCAGGATGCGGTCGGTGAGAATGCCGTGCAGGTCGAGCGAGATCACGACCGGCATTCGCTCGCCAACAATCTTGCGCGTTTCGGCGAGCAAATAGCCTTCCGCGTCGTGCTCGGTCTCCGACGCCATGGCGCCGTGGAGCGAAAAATAAATTGCGTCCACGTCGCGCGCCCCTCGCACGGCCGCGAGGAACTCATCCGAGATGCGCCGGAAATCGGCGTCGGCGACCGTGCCGCTGGACGTGATCGAGCGGGCGCTGTACCCCGGGAAGATCTCGACTCCCGGAGCCGCATCGAACACGCGCAGCGCGCCTCCCATCTCCGACCGGACCCCGCGATGATACGCGAGAATCGCTTCGCCGAACGTCACCGCGTAGTCTTCATAGCGCCCCAGAACGGGGTTGAACGACGAAACTTCCTGCTTGCATTCGCTGACAAGGATTCTAGGCATGGGACGGGGGCAATTTTGTCAGATGACGCGCTGGTAAGGCAACTCCTTCTCATCGCCGAGATCAAGTCTGTTCCCCTGGCACCAGGTCTGATAAAGTGACCGTTCATGCTCCGCAACACTTCCGCCGTCCTCACCCGCCGCTCGCTTCTCCGCGGAGCAGCCGGGTTCCGCGTCATCCTGACCGCCCGTGCCGCCACGCCGCGAATTCGCCTGCAGGATATCTCCACCATCAGCCGCCAGCCCGCCTCCTATCACGGCTGGCCGACCCTGGCGCGCCGCGCGAATGGCGAGCTGCTCGTAGTTTGCTCCGGCGGCCGCGAATCGCACGTCTGCCCCTTCGGCCGCGTGGAGTTGATCCGCTCCCGCGACGATGGCCGGACCTGGACCTGGCCCGAAGTGCTGATGGACTCCGCCATCGACGACCGCGACGCCGGCGTGCTGGAAACGCCGAAAGGCTCGCTGCTGGTAACGACCTTCACGTCCCTGGCTTATGTCCCCGTGCTCGAAAAAGCCGCCGCCCTGCCGAAAGGCAGTGAGCAAGCCTGGCCGGACGACCGCCTCCGCCGCTGGCGCATGGCTAACGACCGGCTGACGCAACCGCAGCGCGAAAGCCTGCTCGGAACCTGGATGCTCCGCTCCGTCGACGGGGGCTTGCAGTGGTCAGCGCCGTACCGAGTGCCCGTGAACAGCCCGCACGGCCCGGTGGCCGCGTCCGGCGGCAGGCTGCTCTACGCCGGCAAACAGCTTTGGGAGCCGGGCCGGAAGAACGGCCTGTGCGAATCCACCGACGACGGCGTCACCTGGCGCTGGTTGTCCGAAATTCCGCTTCGTCCCGGCGACAACGCCGAAAACTACCACGAGCTCCACGCTGTCGAAACCGCGGACCGGCGCATCCTGGTTCACATCCGTAATCACAATCCCGCCAACGAGCGCGAGACGCTGCAGACCGAATCGGCCGACGGCGGCAAGACCTGGTTAGTGCCCCGCGCGATCGGCGTGTGGGGTCTGCCGTCTCACCTCCTGCGGCTGCGCGACGGGCGTCTGCTCATGTCCTATGGCCATCGCCGTCCGCCTTTCGGCAATCAGGCCCGGCTGAGCGAGGATCACGGGCGCACTTGGTCGGAGCCGCTCCTGCTGTCGTCGGGAGGATATTCGAGCGATTTGGGCTATCCGTCAACCGTGGAGTTGGCCGGCGGCGATCTGCTGACGGTGTGGTACGAGTCGCTGCGCGAATCGCCGCACGCAGTGCTGCGGCAGGCCCGCTGGGCGTTGGCCTAAGAAAAATCAAGGAGGCAAAACCATGAGAGCGTCGTCGCGTTTACTGCCGTGCCTGATCGCGCTGGCAACCAGCGGAGCCTGGCCGCAGGACAACCTGCCCCCCATGCAGTACCGCGCCGAGCCGGACTGGCCGCAGTTGCCCGCCGGATGGAACTTCCGCGAGACTCCCGGCATCGCAGTGGATGCGGCCGGACACGTCTACGTGATCCATCGCGGCGACCACCCCATCATGGAATTCGACGCTCGAGGCAAGTTCGTGCGCGCCTTCGGCGACGGCTTGTTCGAGCGCCCGCACGCCATCCGCATCGATCCCGAAGGCAACATCTGGGCCGTCGACGACATGGGCCACATCGTGGTCAAGTTCGACCGTGCCGGCCGCGTTCGCATGGTGCTCGGCCGGTTCAAGACCAGCTCGGACGTAAAGAGCGGCCTGGCCGAGCCCAACACGCTTCACGGCTCGCGCGGCCTCCGCGACGGCGACGTGCCGCGCTTCAACCGCCCCACCGACATCGCCTTCGCTCCATCCGGCGACTTCTACGTAACCGACGGCTACGGGAACTCGCGCGTGGTCAAATTTTCCAAGGACGGCCGAGTGCTGAAGATCTGGGGACGCCGTGGCGCCGGGCCAGGCGAGTTCCACACGCCGCACGCTGCCACCGTAGACCGCCAGGGGAACGTCTACGTCGCCGACCGCGAGAATTACCGCATTCAGATCTTCGACGCGGAAGGCAATTTCCAGCGCGAGTGGACGCACGTCGGCGCTCCGTGGGGACTGGATTGGACCCGCGATGGCCATCTGCTGGTCGCCGACGGCTACAACAACCGGGTGCTGGAACTGGCGCCGGACGGCAAGATCCTCGGTGCGTTCGGCGCGCCCGGCCGGCTCCCCGGCCAGTTCAGCTACGTGCATCACCTGGCCGCGGGCCCCGGCGGGTCCATCTACACCGCGGAGATTTTGAACTGGCGTCCGCAGAAGCTGGTACGGAAGTAGGGCGGGCCGCGCGCGAGATCACCACTCGCTTCGTGCTAGAACCCGCCGGGATACTAGGGAAACGAAGCTGTCTGCGCGGTTCGGCAACTCGGCGCACACTCGATTGATGGAATCCGTGACGATTTCCGGATCGTGCCGTGCCAGGTATTCAGTGAGAGCGTCGCGGAACAACCGGCTCCGCGATTTTTTCATCTTTCGGGCGAGCAGTCCGGTTGCTTTGAACAGTCCATCCCGGAGAGAAACCGACGTCTTCACATCTCATAGTATGACCCGAGACCAGCGCCTCGGGAGCGCAAGGGAATCTCGCGTGAATCCAACCCCCGTCACTTCCTCAACAGCTTGAACGCGTGGTTCCAGGAGTTCGTTCGCATCCCGTACCCCACCCAGAGGATGCACAGCGGCTCCAGCAGCCGCGACCCCTCAATGCTGCCGATGTCGATGCTGTTCCAGCCGAACCCGGTCAGGATTCCCGTGACGGCGCTCTTCGCCCCCGCGTCGTTTCCGCAAATGAACATGTCCGGCGGACCTCCCGGGAACTGCGGGTTCACCATGTGCGCGTTTCCCACAATGTTGAACGCCTTCACCACCAGCGCCCCCGGCGCCCAGCGTTGCACTTGCTCGCCTCCCGAATCGGTGTGGCCAAGAGCCAGCGCCGGCGGTGCGCCCGGAGTGAAGGTCAGCGGGTTGGTGGCGTCGATGAGAACCTTGCCCGCCAGGTTCTCCTGGCCGGCCAGCCGTAGCGCGTTTTCGGTGCCGCTCCACAGCGTGGCCAGCACCACCATCTCGGCGAAACGCGCGGCGTTGGCAAAATCGCCAACCGACACGGAAGGTCCGGCCTCGGCCGCCCAGGCTTTGGCCTTCGGGTTATTCGGGTCGCGGGAACCCATTTTGACTTCGTGGCCCAGACCCGCCAGGCCTTTGCCCAGCGCCCGCCCGACGTCGCCCGTTCCCAGTATGGCTATCCGCATGGTTTTGTCTCTGCCTCATCGCCAGTCTCGCACGATGGTATAGGACTGTAAAGTACCAACCTTTTTGTGCCATACTTACCTTTCGGAAACCAGGACCTGGAAACCAGGCCCTCGCGAGAGGACACGAATATGAAGAGGAAACCGCCCGGATGCCCTGCCGAGACGACGCTGCACGTGATCGGCGGAAGGTGGAAGACGCTGATCCTCTGGCACCTGTTTCAGGGCACGAAGCGCTTTTCCGAGCTCAAGCGCGCCATGAACGGAATCACTCAGAAGATGCTTACTCAGCAGTTGCGCGAGATGGAAGAGGACGGCATCGTGCACCGTCGCGTCTACGCTGAGGTGCCGCCAAAAGTGGAATATTCGGTGACGCCGGTAGGCGCCAGCTTGAAACCCGTCGTCGCGGCGATGTGCAAATGGGGCGAGGCGCGGATGAAGGGCTGAGCGGAACCAAACTCCGAAAACCGGGATGGCGAACCGCAAATTCAGCAGCGTTGCCGCGAGCGCCGAGGAAGCCTGCAGATAATTCCAACGCAGCAGCGCTGCTTTGGCTGCACCCTCTGCCATCGTCAGCCCACTCCGGGGATCGATTGCGACTGCGCCAACTGCCGGATTGCTTTTCCGGACAGTTCATTTCCTGAACTCAATTTCGGCGGAAATGTCAGCCGTTTTTTGCCGGTTGACGTTCCTGCCGATTCTATACTAACCTAATCATCTGATGGCATGACCATCTAAAGGGTAAGCCAGATGCATCAGCCCACGTTGACTAGCGAGGATAGACCTGCCCAGATCCAGCAGCGGATCGTTTCCGGGCAATGTGACCCACTGCCCGCCTCGCCGCCCGGTGTGGCTCTGCGGACGTTCGTCTCCGAAGAATGCGGCGCCACCGGTTTCAGCACCGGCACCGCGACGTTCCAGGGAAGCGCCGAACTGGCATATCACCGGCACGAGTGCAGCGAAGCCGTCACCGTGCTGGAAGGCCGCGCCCGCATCGAGGTGGAAGGCCGGTCCTACGAACTCTCCCTGCTGGACTGCATTCACATTCCCGCGGGGACCGCGCATTGCGTCCGCAACGCCGACTCGAAAGACCCATTGGTCGCGCACTGGGCTTTCGGAACCGCCCGCCCGTCCCGCGAGTTCGTACCGGGTGACTATCCGATCCAGGAACGAGGCTACGGAAAACCCGCTCCGGGCGATCCCGAAACGGTCAACCGGTTCGGCGACTGCCAGGTGTACGAGCTTTCGCAAGGCGCGCTCTTCTGTGATCTGTTCGCGCGGCGCTTCGGCGCAATCGGGATCTGCGGCGGCTACGGCCGTTTCGCGCCGGGATCGTCGCTGCCCTGCCACTTCCACGAATACGACGAATCCATCACCATCGTGGAAGGCGACGCCATCTGCTTGGTGCAGGGAAGCGACTACCGCCTCAGCGGCCTCGATACGGCCTTCGTGCCGAAACATCGGCCGCACCGCTTTGTGAACCAATCCAACGCCACAATGGGAATGCTCTGGGTGTACGCCGGCGATGAACCCGACCGGGTCATCGTCGACGCCGGATACTGCGCGGGCGATCTGGTCTGGCCGGCCGATTTTCGCGGCCGCGTCTGAGGCGCGTCGCCCGCCTCCGGCACTCTGCACATCGAAAGGACAATTGATATGCAAATCTGTCAAAACTTCATCAACGGGAAGTTCGCCCCGCCTTCCGGCGGCCAGGAACGAATCGAAGTAACCAACCCCGCTACGGGCAAGGTGGTGGGCTCCGTCCCCGAGAGCGCGTCCGCCGACGTGGATGCCGCCTTCGCCGCGGCAGAGGCCGCGCAGGGCGAGTGGGCCCGGCGTCCCGCGGTGGAGCGTGCGAAATTCCTCCGCGTACTGGCCTCCCGCATCCGAGAAAAAGTGGAGCCGCTCGCCCGGACCATTTCCGAAGAGCAAGGCAAGATTCTCGGTCTCGCTCGCGTCGAGGTCGCCTTCACCGCCGACTACCTGGACTACATGGCGGAATGGGCCCGCCGGATCGAAGGCGAGATTCTCGAAAGCGATCGCCCGGGCGAAACCATCCTCCTGTTCCGCCAGCCGGTCGGCGTGGTCGCCGGCATCCTGCCCTGGAATTTTCCGTTCTTCCTCATCGCCCGGAAAGCGGCTCCCGCGCTGGTCACCGGAAACACAATCGTAATCAAGCCCAGCGAAGAAACGCCGCTCAACGCCGCCGCTTTCTGTGCGCTGGTGGTGGAAGCCGGACTCCCGCCGGGCGTGATCAACGTAGTTCACGGCCGCGGACGCACGGTTGGCGCGCAATTGGCGGGGTCGCGCCGCGCCGGCCTGGTTAGCTTCACCGGCAGCGTGGATACCGGCTCGGCAATCATGGCGGCCGCCGCGCCCAACATCACCAAGGTGAATCTGGAGCTCGGCGGAAAGGCGCCCGCCATCGTGATGGGCGATGCCAACGTCGATCTCGCCGTGCAGGCGATCAAAGCCTCGCGCGTCATCAACAGCGGCCAGGTCTGCAATTGCGCCGAGCGCGTCTATGTCCAATCCAGCGTCGCCGCCGAGTTTGTCGACAAGCTGGCCGCCGCGATGAAGGCCACCCGCTATGGTGATCCGCTGAAAGACGAATCGGTCGATTACGGCCCGCTGATCAACGAGGCCGGCTTCCGCAAAGTCGACACCCTCGTTCGTGGAGCCGTGACGGCAGGCGCGACCGTGGTGACCGGCGGCGCGCGCGGCGCGGACGAGAGCGGCTACTACTACCAGCCGACCGTGCTCACAGGCTGCCGCCAGGAGATGGAAATCATCCGCCGTGAAATCTTCGGCCCGGTGGCGCCGGTGGTGACCTTCGACGATCTGGACCAGGTGATCGCGTACGCCAACGATTCCGACTACGGGCTCACCCCGTCGATCTATACCCGCGACCTCAACGTCGCGTTGCGAGCCTGCCGTGAGATCCGCTTCGGCGAGACCTACATCAACCGCGAGAACTTTGAAGCCATGCAGGGCTTCCACGCCGGCTGGCGTAAATCGGGCATCGGCGGCGCGGACGGCAAACACGGCCTCTACGAATTCATGCAGACCCATGTAGTCTATCTGCAAGCCAGCTGAGCGATACTTTGTAGATGCCTACCGTTCAGTGGCAGCCGCTACGGGACCTCACCCGGGACATCTTCATCGCGCAAAACGTGCCGCCGGAGCAGGCGCTGATAGTCGCCGACGCGCTGGTCCGCGCCAACCTCGCCGGGCACGATTCGCACGGAGTGATCCGCATTCCGGAATACGTCGAGTGGATGGGCCGGGGCGAAGTGCAGCCGGTGGCCGAAATCCGCGTGGTGAAGAACCAGGGTCCCCTCCTGGCTATTGAAGGGAACCACGGATTCGGACAGGTAATCGGGCGGGAGGCGATGAAACTGGCGCTGGCGGCGGCCCGAGAGAATGGAATCGCCATCATGCATCTCAGCCATTCCGCCCACCTGGGCCGCATCGGCGACTATCCGGCGATGGCCGTCGAGGCCGGCTTCATTTCGGTGCACTTCGTAAACACCCACGGCGGCGGCCGGATCGTCGCCCCGCACGGAGGGTCGGACCGCAGGATGTCGGCCAACCCCATCGCCGCCGGAATTCCCGTGCCCGGCCGGACTCCGGTGATCATCGACTTTTCAACCTGCGCCATCGCCGGGGGTAAAGTGCACGTTGCCCACAACAAAGGAAAACAGGTTCCGGAAGGCTGCCTGATCGACCGCAACGGCCGCCCCACCACGGACCCTGGGGAGTTCATGTCCGGCTTCGGCGCGCTACTCGGTTTCAGCGGCCACCGCGGCTACGCCATCGGTTTTCTATGCGACGTGCTGGCTGGCGCGCTGGGAGACGCCTCGTGCAGCCACCCGGATCTCACACGCGTCGCCAACGCTATGCTGACCATTCTGATCGGCCCTGGCAGCTTCCGCCCGGAGGAAGAATTCCACGCCGAGGTCGCCCGCTACATCGACTACCTGAAAGGATCTCCCCTGCGTGAAGGTTTTTCGGAAATCCTTTACCCAGGAGAGCCGGAGGCCCGCACTGAGCAGTCGCGGACGGTTGAGGGAATCGACCTGGACGATAATACCTGGAGCGCCATTGCCGCCGTGGCGGCAAAATCCGGCATTGCCCTGCCGGTCAAAAAGTAATCCACGACCCGCCCACATCAATGACCTCATCGCCTGACAAATCCCAATTCCGCGTCGCGTTCTCGGCCGACTTCCTGGACGACCGAGGCGCTCTGGTATTCCCCGACATCGGCCTGTCACTGCTGGACGGCCTCCCCGGCGTCTCGCACGAACTTCTGCCGGACTACCGCGCCGAATATACCCCCGACCAACTCCGCGGATACGACGTAGTGCTCTCCCTGAAACCCCGCGTGACCGCGGCCTCCCTTCACGGAGTAGAGCGCCTCAGCGCGATCGGCCGGTTCGGCGTGGGCTACGATAACATCGACCTCGCCGCCTGCACGGAAAAAGATGTCGCGGTCTTTATTACGCCCGAAGCCGTCGTCCGCCCCGTGGCGGAATCGATTGTGCTCTTCGTCCTCGCGCTCTCGCACAACCTCGTCCTGAAAGACCGCCTGATCCGCGAAGGCCGCTGGGCCGACAGCACCCGCAAACTGGGCAAGGAGCCGCGAGATCGCATCGCCGGCACCATCGGCTTGGGCAACATCGCCTCGGAGGCCGTCCGCCTGCTGCGCCCGTTCGGCATCGCGCGCTTTCTAGCCTTCGATCCCTACACTTCAGCCGCCCACGCCGCCGAATTGGGTGTGGACCTCGTCCCGCTGGACGAAGTCCTCGCATTGTCGGATTATGTTCTGGTGAACTGTCCGTTGACTCCGCAGACCCGCGGGCTGATCGGCGCCCGCGAGTTGGGGCTGATGAAATCAGACGCCGTGCTGATCAACACCGCGCGCGGCGGCATCGTCGATCAAAACGCGCTGATCGCCGCGCTTGAGCGCGGCAGCATCCGCGGCGCGGCCCTGGACGTTTTCGAGAAGGAGCCGCTTGAAGCGGACTCTCCGCTTACGCGGCTGAACAACGTGATCCTGACGTCGCATTCCGCCGCCTGGACCGAGGAGCTTTTTCGCGACATGGGACGAGTCAACTGCGCGGGCGCGCTGGCCGTCCGGCGCGGCGAGGCTCCGGCCGCCGTCGTCAATAAGGACGTCCTCACCCGTCCCGGCTTTCTGAAAAAACTCGAAATGTACAAATCCTCATTCAAGGCAGGTGCGAAATGAACCGGTTCCGGCAAAAGCTTCGCGAAGGAGAAGTAGTTTTCGGACAGATGGTGCTGGAGCTGTTCACGCCCGGCATCGGCCCCATGCTGGCCGCGGCCGGCATGGAGTTCGTCATCTACGACATGGAGCACGGGCGCTGCGACATCTCGCTGGCAGCCGAGATGATCGCCTCCTGCCGCGGCAGCGATCTGGTTCCGATGGTCCGCGTGCCGGACCGCGCCGCCTATCCGCTGTCCCGTGTCCTCGACATCGGCGCGCGCGGCGTGATGGTGCCGCGCGTGGAAACTCGCGCCCAGGCCGAAGAAATCGTTGCCCAGTTGAAGTACGCGCCGGAAGGACGAAGGGGCGTGGCGCTGGGCATCGCGCACGATCTGTACCGCGCCGGCGGTCCTTCCTATTTCCCGCAAGCCAACGAAGACACCGCGGTCATCCTGCTTCTGGAAACCGCCAAAGCCTACGACAATCTGGATGAGATTATCTCCGTTCCCGGCGTCGACGTCGCTTGGATGGGGCACTACGATCTGACCGTATCCATGGGCATTCCCGCCCAATTCGAGCATCCGCGATTTCTCCAGGCCATGGATGCGCTGGTGGCCTCCTGCCGCCGGTACAAAGTGGCGCCCGGCTTCCTTCCCGCCACGCCGGAGTCCACCGTTCACTGGATTCAGAAAGGGTTTCGCGCTATCAGCCTGGGCAGCGACGTCGGCGTCTTTCTGGACGGCGTGCGGAAATTCCATGCGTCGGTAGACGCAGGATTGCGGGACGGTTTGCGGGAGATGGCCCAGCCCTCCGGGGCAGGGAAGGCCTGAATCGTTCCGGATCAGGCCGGAATATCGGCGGCCGCCGAGGCGTTCGCCTCGCGGCGCCGTTTCTGCGCTTCGACGAAGATGGCCGCCATGTCTTCCAGGTGGCGCTGCATCGCCGCCCGCGCCGCCGCGCCGTTCTTCTTCGCGATTGCCAGAAAAATGGCTTTGTGATGCTCCAGCGCTTTCTCGGCCACGCCCTCGGTCTGCAGGCTGCTGCTGATCCAGTCCTGCAGCAGGTTGCGAATCAGCAGCAGCGCATTCAACAGGATGCTGTTGTGCGCCGCCTGCCCCACCGCCATGTGGAATTCAATATCGGACTGGAGAAACTCCCCCACACTTTCCCGCGATCGCTCCATGTTGTCGAGGTGCGTGCCAATCAATTTCATGTCCTCGGCCGTCGCGCGCTCCGCCGCAAGGCCGGCCATCTCGGTCTCGATCAGCCGCCGCGCCTCCACCAGTTCGTGGACGTCGGTGTCGGAGCTGCTGGTGATGGCCCACAGCAGCGGACGCGACAAGAATTCCGAACGCTTGCAGACGTAGGTGCCGTCGCCCAGGCGCGTCTCGATCATCCCCATGATTTCCAGCGCCTTCAGCGCCTCTCGAAGGGACGCCCGGCCCACTCCCAGTTGTTGGCCCAATTGACGTTCCGCGGGTATCCGCTCTCCAGGCCTCCACACGCCGCGAATGATCTGACCTACCAGCTTGCGGTAGATGTCAGCGGTTAACGTGGTGCGAATGACCGGGGTTAATTGATCTTGCACGGTCACCATTCTAGCAGGGCTTGGCATGTCAGGTGGAGTGAAACAATAAGCGTTACCACTACAAAGAAGTACTCCCGGGACTATAGGTCCGACGTTCTGATGGTATTCTGGCTAATTCCGATAACAGGAGGCGGGACAAGAGTGAGACAAGCCTTTGCAGCCGTGGTTTTGACGATGTTAATGGGGTCCTTCTGCCTGGCCATGGCCGCGGATGCCGTAACGCTTCACCCCGATAACCCGCGCTACTTTCTCTTCCGGGGAAAGCCGCTGGCGCTGATCGCGGCGACCGAACACTACGGATCGGTGATCAACCGTCCATTTGATTTCGAAAAGTACTTGGACGCCGCCGCCGCCCGCGGAATGACGATGACGCGCACGTTCCTGCTGTTCCGGGAGCAGCAAAGCTCCCGCAACCCGTCCTCGCCGTGTAAGCCCGAGTCCCCCGATTTCATCGCGCCGTTTCCCCGCACCGGACCGGGAAAGGCCATGGACGGCGAGCCGGCCTACGATCTGGACCTGTGGAACCCGGAGTATTTCGACCGGCTACACCGCTTCCTGGATGCGGCCTCGAAACGGGGTATTGTCGTTGAGCTTACCGTGTTCAGCAACTCTTACGCCGATGGCGTATGGGCGTTGAACCCATTCCGCGCTGAAAACAACAAGCAGAAGGTGGGACGTATCCCCTGGCAGGAGTACGTGTCTCTGCGCGACCCCGAACTCGCTCGCCGGCACGCCGAATTCGCCCGCAAGATCATTCAGGAGACCAGCCAGTACGACAATGTTTACTACGAGATCTGCAACGAACCTGGCGGCGGCATTCCCGGCCACGTGACGCTCGAAGAAATCGACGCCTGGCAGGAGCGCATGGGGCAAGTCATGCGCGAGGAGCTGCGCCGGCTGAACCGCCCGCACCTGATTGCTGGCCAGCAGGCGTTCACCTACAGCCCGAAATTCCGCTTCCCCCTGGACCAGACCTACGGCGGCAAAGTGTTCGACATCGTGAACGTGCACCCGCTGCCGGACACCGATCTGCGCGGGCGTCTCTACCAGCTCGGCGCGTTCATGTCCAAGGACCTGAAGCTGTCAGAGATGCGCGATTTCAGCGTAAAGGCATGGGACGAATCGAAACCCACCGTGATGGATGAGGACAACGCCGCCAGCCTCTACCGCGACCCCGTCGGATGGACCATCCACCGCAAGCGCGCCTGGACCTCGCTGCTTAGCGGCGCGCACTACGACTACATCGACTTTTCGATCACCGTGGGAAACGAGGCCGGCACGCCCGCTTCACGGCGCGGCATCCGAGCCTGGATGCAGCACCTGTCGGAGTTCATGGCGAGCTTCGACTTTGTCTACGCCAGGCCCGCCGCGGACTGGATACAAGGCCTTCCCGAGCACGTGGTGGCGTCCGGCATGGCCGTGACGAATCGCGACTACGCCGTGTACCTGGCGGACGCGCGGGAAGTCGCGGACTCCACGCTCGGCCAGCCAATCAGTGGAAAAATCGCCCTCACGCTCCCCCCCGGCAAATTCCTGGTGCGCCTCTATTCGCCCGTCAGCGGCGAATACTCTCCCGCCATCCTCGTTGACGGCGGCAAAAAATCCGAGCTGCAGCTCCCCCCATTCGCCCACGACATCGTCATCCGCGCGACAAGGTGACACAGACGTTCTCGCCTGTGTCGGCGGTCCTCGCCTAGGCTTGCCGCAGCACGCCATCCGCCGCCGGATCCCATTCGTCAATCGGATTGTCCTGCCGCAGCACAGCCAGTTCCGCCTCCGTCCGCGGCGGCCGTGAGCCGGCCGTCTTCCTGGCCTTCTCCAGCACTTCCTTCAATCGCTGCGCGACGATCTTCTCCTCACCGGCCGCCATCATCCACGGCACCAGCGTCACGCCCATCGGAGTCCGCAGCGCCACCACGCTCGGCTCGCCCTCCTGCAGCGCCTTAAAACACTCCTCGCGCGCAAAATTGAAAGCCTTCTCGTCCCACGTCACCCACATGCGCGGAACGTGATTGGTGATCTCGCGGGGCACGTAGCCGGTCTGGACTCCCGGAATCCCGCCGACCACTTCCTTCATGTATTCGATCTGCGACGCCCAGTAATTCCACTCCTTCTGGTGGTCCGTCTTGACGTAACGCTCCACCGCCGCAACCATGCCGATCATGGTCTCCTTGGAAATCTTCAGGTCGCGGCCGATCCCGCTATACGGGCTCTGATACATCGCCGCCATCTCCACCAGGTCCATGCGCCCGAACAGCAATCCGGCGTTCTGCGGTCCGCGCAATCCCTTCCCACCGCTGAAAGCGACCAGATCCGCGCCCATCTTGGTATAGCCGGCGAGATTCTCCAGCGGAGGCAGCTCCGCGGCCGCGTCCACCAGCAGCGGGATGCGCGCTTTCTTGGCGATCCCGATGCACTCATCAAGCGAGACCTTGCCGCCGGGCGCGTCCGGCTTGTCGCGAAACTGCCCGAAGTGCCGGTCGGCCACCAGGAAATAAAGCATCGCGGTGTGGCCCGTGATCGCGCGCTCCAGTTCCTCCTTGTACTCCACCACCACCATGCGCGCGCCCGCCGCCTCGCATTGCCGCACCCATCCGGTGTGATGCAGCTTCTGCACCACTACTTCATTCTTCATCCCGTCGGTGAACGGGAGCCGCTTCATCTTGTCCGGATCGTTT
>JACXTT010004276.1_pt1 | contig 21283 bp, 19 predicted proteins | sample 9270951 | NCBI WGS metagenome assembly JACXTT01 (sample SAMN15532306, study PRJNA645909) | rock metagenome | isolation source: weathered quartz diorite | place: Puerto Rico | collected 2017-06-21
TAGGCCTTACGGTTGGTCGCGACGACCTTCTCGCCCTGCTCTTTCTTGTCGTGGGCCATGCTCAGGTCAACCCACTATACCATTCCCCTACGTTCCTTGACACTCCGGGGCCCCTCTCCTACAATCACGCTCACCACCCGAGGTGAGCGTGAAGCCCCAGATCCGCCGCTGGTTTGAAGAGAGCGCTGAAACGAAGCTGAAGTTCGTCGCGGAGCACGCCGACCGCGTCCAGCAGCTCGCCGACCTGCTCGTCGAGACGTTCCGCAAGGGCAACAAGGTGCTGCTCTTCGGCAACGGCGGGAGCGCCATGGACGCCTCGCACATAGCGGCCGAATTCGTCGGGCGCTACCGGCGCGAGCGGAAGCCGCTGGCGGCGATCGCGCTCTCGGCTGATCAGGCGAAGCTCACCTGCATCGCCAACGACTACGACTTCTCCGAAATCTTCGCCCGACAGATCCAGGCGCTGGGCCGTCCGGGCGACCTGGCGATAGGCATCAGCACCAGCGGCAATTCCCCGAACGTCCTGAAGGGACTCCAGGCGGCAAAGGCGCAGGGGCTCGTGACGGTGGGCTGGACCGGCGGGACCGGCGGTAAGCTCGTCGGCCTCGTGGACCATCCCTTCGTCGTTCCCTCCAAAGTGGTCGCCCGCATCCAGGAGACGCACATCACGCTCGGCCACGTCCTCTGTGAGCTCGTTGACGAGGCGCTGCTTGGCAAAGAGTAAGCAAACCGGAGCCGCGCCGCTTCGGGTCCCACTCGTCAAGCCGCTCGCTCTCCACAAGATCAAGACGTATCCGCTGGCTAAACGCTACAGCAAGGTCAAGCTCGGCGAGTCCGCCCGGCCGTGGAAGCCCGGCGGTACCGTGACCGACTTCTTCGCCGGACTGCCTGACATCCTCGCTGCGAAGACGCTACGCGAAGTGACGGACGCGATCGTCAAGGCCCGCCTGGCCGGCAAGCCGTTGGTCGTCGGCATGGGCGCGCACCCCACGAAGGTAGGACTCAATCCCGTGCTCGTGGATCTGATGGAGCGTCGGGTCATCACGGCCCTGGCGCTCACAGGCGCGGTCATCATCCACGACTTCGAGCTGGCGCTGATGGGACGCACCTCGGAGGAAGTGGACACGGAGATCAACACCGGCCGCTTCGGGATGGCCGAGGAGACCGGCCGCTTCCTGAACGAGGCGATCACGCGCGGCGTGCGGAAGGGCCTGGGCATCGGCGAAGCGTTAGGGACCTGGATCGAGGAGCGGCGCTTCCCGAACCGGAAGACGAGCCTGCTGGCGGCCGGCGTGCGGCTCGGCATTCCGGTAACGGTGCACGTGGCGATCGGCACAGACATCATCCACATGCACCCCGCCATGGACGGAGCGGCAGTAGGCGAGGGGACGCTGCGTGACTTCCGCACGTTCGCAGCGGTGGTCGCGGGCCTCGAAGGCGGCGTGTACCTGAACCTCGGCTCCGCCGTCATCATGCCGGAGGTGTTCCTCAAGGCTCTCACCCTGGCCCGTAACCTGGGTCATACGGTGAACCGGATCACCACCGTCAACATGGACTTCCTCCCGCACTATCGGCCGCTCACCAACGTCGTCCAGCGGCCGACCCAGAAGGGCGGCGCGGGGCACATGCTGATCGGCCACCACGAGATCATGGTGCCGCTCTTAGTCGCCGCGGTGCTGGAGCGGCTGAGTTCGCCGAGGCTGGCCAAGCGCTGAAATGCCGTTGAACGGCGACTCGTCGGCGACACCCCATCAGGAACGCGCACAGGTCGTCGAGGCGGCCGGCGTCATCGGGCTGGCGACTCTCCTTAGCCGCATTCTCGGCTTCGTGCGGGACATGGTGCTTGCGCGGCTGTTCGGCGCGGGTCTCGCCGCCGACGCCTTCTTCGTCGCCTACCGCATTCCCAACCTCCTGCGTGAGCTCTTCGCCGAAGGCTCGATGTCGGCGGCCTTCATCCCGGTCTTCAGCGAGTACCTGACCAAGCGCACCAAGCGCGACGCCTGGGAACTGGCCAGCGCCGCCTTCACAACGCTGCTCACCATCCTGACCGGCGTCTGCGTTTTGGGGATCCTCGCGGCACCCTGGATCGTGGCGCTGATTGCGCCGGGCTTCAGCGACAATCCCGCAAGACAGGCGCTCACCACCCTGCTGACCCGGATCATGTTCCCGTACCTTTTATGTATAGGGCTGGCGGCGCTGGCGATGGGTGTGCTGAATTCGGTCCGGAGCTTCGCGGCGCCGGCGTTCTCGCCCGTGCTGTTCAACATCGCGATCATCGCGTCGGCATTCCTGCTGGCGCCGTTGTTCGCGGAGCCGATCCTCGCCGTGGCCTTCGGGGTCGTCGTCGGCGGGTTTGCCCAGTTCCTCAGCCAGATGCCGGCCCTGCGCAAGGCGGAGATGCTCTTCGGCTGGCGATTCGACTTCGCCCATGAGGGCGTGCGCCGGATCGGTTGGCTGATGGCACCGGCTTTGCTCGGGCTCTCGGTTACGCAGATCAACATCCTCGTGAGCACCATTCTGGCGTCCTACTTCCCTGGCGGGCCGACCTACTTGTTCTATGGCATGAGGCTGATCCACTTTCCCCTCGGGATTTTCGGCGTGGCGCTGGCCACGGCCTTGTTGCCGTCGCTCTCCACCCAGGCGGCGAAGGGCGAATTGGACGCCCTACGGGGCACGCTGGGGTTCGGGCTCCGGCTGATCTTCTTCGTTATCGTGCCGGCGATGGTCGGCTTGATTCTGCTTCGCGTCCCGATCGTGCACCTGTTCTTCGAGCACGGCCGGTTCACGGCGGCCGACACGCAGGGCACGGCGGCGGCGGTGCTCGCCTATGCGGTCGGCCTCTGGGCCTTCGCCGGCGTGCGGATCGTCGTATCGGCCTTTTACTCGCTCCAGGACACGCGCACGCCGGTGCTGGTGGCGGTAGTCGCCCTTGCCGCCAATATCGCATTGTCGCTGCTGCTTATGGGGCCGCTCCGGCACGCCGGGCTCGCGCTGGCGACGGCCCTCTCCGCAATCCTGAACATAGCCGTGCTGCTGGTGTTCCTTGCCCGGCGGCTCGGTGCCTTCGGCTGGGAGGCGATCCTCCGCAGCCACGCACGGGTGCTCCTGGCGTCGGTGCCGATCGTCGTGACCTGCCTGTGGATCGCCGGACTCGGGGTTTGGGCGCAGCCGGAGGCTTGGGCGGCGAAGACCGTCATGCTGATCGTCGGTATAGGCATCAGCGTCGCCGGCTACGTGACGGTTCATGCCTTGCTGGGCTCGGACGAACTGGGCTTCCTCTGGGGGCTCGTCAAGCGCAAGATCACCCAAACGGCGGCTTGACCCTCCGCCACGATGCCAGTACCCTGTCCGCACCATTCACCAGCGGAGGAGGCTATGAGGCGGATGATCACACGCACACTGCTGGCCGTTGCGGCGTCCGTGAGCTTCGCGACGGCGGACGCGCGGGCGGCGACCGAGCGCTACAACGTGGACCCCGACCACTCGATCGTGGGGCTCAGCGTGGTTCACATGGTGGTCTCCAAGACCACCGGCCGGTTCAAAGACTACACCGGCTTCATCGAGATGGACCCGGACGCCAAGACCGTCAAGGCCATAGAAGCCGTGATCCAGACGGCGTCGATCGACACCAATCACGTGAAGCGGGACACCCACCTCCGTAGCCCGGACTTCTTGAACGTCGAGAAATATCCGACGATGACCTTCAAGATGAAGTCCTACGAAAAAATCGGCGACAATCAGTATATGGCGAAGGGCGACCTGACCCTGCTGGGCGTGACCAAGGAAGTCGTCCTGACCGGGACCTTCAACGGCCTCGTGCCGAAGGACCCGATGGGGAACACGCGGGCCGGGTTCACGGCTCACGGCAAGATCAACCGGCAGGACTTCGGGATGAAGTGGAGCAAGGCCCTCGACACCGGCGGGCTGGTCGTGGGCGACGACGTGGACATCAATCTAGAGATCGAGGTGATCAAGCAAAAATAGGGGGCGAAGCGATGCACGAGACAATTTTCCAAACTGCCTGGGGATGGGTCGGCCTTGCCACGACCGAACGCGGGGTGGCGGCCGTTGTTCTTCCGAGACTGACCAGGCGCGCGGTGGAACGTGAGCTCCGTAGCGCTTCTTCCAACGGCGCGGGTGGAGCCGCTACGATCCACCTGAAAGCGGCCAGGAAAGCGATAACTGCGTATCTGGAAGGGAAGGCGCGGAGCTTCGACCTGCCGCTTGATCTGCAGGGCCAGCCGCGATTTCGCGTGAAGGTCTGGAAAGTGCTCCAAAGCATTCCGTATGGTCGGGTGCGGTCCTACGGCTGGGTGGCCCGCAAGGTTGGCAAGCCTCGGGCCGCGCGCGCCATCGGTGGGGCGTGCGGCGCCAACCCGGTGCCGCTCCTGGTGCCCTGCCACCGTGTGATCGCCGGCGACGGGTCGCTGGGCGGCTTTTCCGGTGGCGTGGGCGTGAAGAAGCGCTTGCTCAAATTGGAAGGGGTTATTTGAGAGCAGTCATCCAGAGAGTCACCCGCGCGTCCGTCGAAGTGGACGGCAAAATTGTCGGGCAGATCAGAAGCGGCCTCGTGGTGCTACTCGGCGTGGCCAAGGGCGACACAGAGGCGGACGTGCAGTATCTCGTGGAGAAGATCCCGGCGCTGCGGATCTTCAGCGATGAGGCCGGCAAGATGAACCGGTCGCTCGCCGAGCTGGGCGGCGGGCTTTTAGCGATCTCGCAGTTCACGCTGCTGGGTGATACCCGCAAGGGGAGGCGCCCCGGGTTCGATCAGGCGGCCGATCCAGCGACGGCGCAGCGCCTGTTCGAGCAGTTCGTCGAAGCCTTGCGCAAGACGACGGACCTCACGGTCGAGACCGGCGTCTTCGGCGCGCGCATGAAAGTGGAGCTCGTCAACGACGGTCCGGTCACCTTCGTCCTCGACAGCGCGACTAGCCGGACGCAGTGTTGAAACTCCGGTAAAGGCCGACTATACTTAAAATTACCGTAGGGAGGCCTTATGGACGGGCGCATACCGGATCACCACCCCTTGCGCAAGCTGTTCGGAACGCTGGCGGAAAAGGCCTTCACGGATAAGCTGGGCTGGCCGGACTTCAACGTCAGCGACTACATCTCCCAGCTCCTCGTAGAATTCACCCACACGGACAATCTCTACCGGATCAAGAGCGCCAAGGGCGAGCGGGGGGAGGCGGTGGTCGACCTGCTCTATGAGTCTGAAGTCACGCACGAGGCCATGTCGTTCGAGCGGGAGCGGGAGGTCCATCGGCATATCGGCGACTTCACGCTCTTCATGGCCGGGCTCTTCCCGGAGTATCTGAAACGGATCAAGACCGCCGGCCTGATCTACCACAAGGACTTCCTTGTGGATTACATCAAGACCGGCAAACGCTCCTACCGCTTGGTGTCCGAGTACATCCAGGGGGCTCCTGCAGCGGCCCACGAGGAGCCCGCGCCGCCTCTGTTCCTGAAGCTATCGGAGAACTTCGAACTCTGTGTGGTGGGGCTCGGGTATATCCGGGGCGACCTTGACCGGATGCAGCACAGCCGGTATCACCAGGCACGCCGAATCCTGCTGAATTGAAACTGCTCTCCGCGGAGTTTGTCGTCAGCGCTGCGGAGCCCGCGCAATTTCCCACCGGAGACCTTCCCGAGATCGCCTTCGCCGGGCGCTCCAATGTCGGCAAGTCCTCGCTGCTGAACGCCCTGTTGGGGCGCAAGAACCTGGCGCGGGTGAGCCAGACGCCGGGCCGGACCCGTCTCCTGACCTTCTTCCGTGTGACGCTCGCAAGCCATGGAGCCAAGGACTCTCCTGATATGTTCCTGTTTGTGGACTTGCCGGGCTACGGCTACGCCAAGGTCGCGAAGACTGTGCACGATCAGTGGGGGCCAATGATCGAGGGATATCTCTCGTCCCGGTCTCTTCTCCGCGGCGTTGTATTGCTGACCGACATCAGGCGGGGCGAGGACGATGAAGTCAATCTGGTCCGATGGCTCGGGGAGCACGGGCTGGGGCTGGTGGCAGTGGCGACGAAAATCGACAAAGTCTCTCGCGGACAGCGGGCCCAAGCGATTCGAGACTTGAAAGCGCTACTGAGTGTCCCCGTGATCGGTTGTTCGGCAACGACCGGCGAAGGTAAGGACGAGGCGTGGAAGGCGATCCGGGGCCTGCTCGCCAGACCGCCCCGCGTGGCCGCGTCTCACAGCCGGATTTCAATGTAGTTCTTGTCCTTCTGCTCCTTGATCCACACGATGTAGGCTTCTTCGGACTTGAGCTGGAACACCAGGTTCCGGACATCCTCCTTCACCTCCTCGAAGGGCCGGAAGTCCGACGGCTTGCGGTCGTCCACGCGGATGATGTGCATGCCGATCGGCGAGGCGATCGGTTCGGTGACCGATCCGAGCGGTGCCTGCTCGATCGCCTTCTGGATCTGGGGCAGCATATCCCCCTGGCGGATGTACCCCAGGTTGCCGCCGCGGCGCCCTTCGGGGCCATCGGAGTACTTGGCCGCCAGCTCCTCGAACCGCTCGCCCTTTTTGACTAGTGCGTACACCTCTTGCGCCTTCTCGCGCACCGCCAGGAGCTCGCTGCCGGGATCCAGGGCGATCAGGATCTGGCTGATGCGGACTTCCGGCGGGAGCATGAAGCGGTCCCGGTGCTGCTGATAGAAGCGGAGGATCTCTACGTCGGACACTAGCAGGGAAGACCGGACCTGCTGGTTGATGAGGTGCAAGGCGGTCAGTTGGTCCCTGATCATCGCCAGTTCTTTGGGGTCGTTCTCGTCGGGGGTCTCACCGAGCCGGCGCAGGCGGACGATCGCGTCCTTCACCTCCTCCTCCGTGACCTTGATCCCGCGCCGCTTGGCAATCTGTACCTGGAGCTTGCGCTCGATCATCCGGTTCAGGCCCATGTAGTCGATCTGGCGGAGGCGCTGGGCCAGCTCGGCCCCGCTGTACCGCTGGCGGGTCTGCGCCTTCACGTCGCCGACTTCCTCCTCCAGCTCGCTGAGGGTGATGACCTCGGTGTTGACCACGGCGACGATCCGGTCATGGAGGTGGGCGGCCAGGACCGGAAGAGCACCGAGCAGGCCTGCCCACAGGGCCAGGACCGCGAAGGCCGTCTGCAACGTAGGTGCTGGCATGCGAGCGTGCAGAGGCGTTACGGCGTGGAGGCCGCGTGACCGGCGGCGGGGATTTCCGAAACCGGAATCGGGATGTCGGCGACGCGGAGTTTAGCTTTTGCACGAAGCGATGCCACAAATTCGTCGTAACGCTGTCGCCTCTTCTCGTTGAGAAGCTCTTCCCGGACCTGCTCCTTTGCCTCCTCGAAGGAGAGAGGAGCGCCGGGGGTGCGTTCCACCAGCTTGATGATGTGATAGCCGAACGGAGTGGCCACCGGCAGGCTGATGTCTCCGACCTTGAGGGCCAGGAGCACCTTCTCAAATTGCGGCATCGTCTGGCCCTTCTTGATGAACCCTAGGTCGCCGCCCTTGTACCTTGTGAAAAGATCCAGTGAGACCTTCCGGGCCAGCGCCGCGAAGTCCTCCCCCTGTGCGAGGCGTTTCTTGAGGTCGAACGCTTCTTCCTGTGTCTTGACGAGGATGTGGCTCGCACGGAACTCGCCGGGCACGGTGAAAGTCGCGGCGTTGGCGGCATAGTAGGTCTTCATCTCCTCCATCGTGACCTTCACCAGGGCGTCTACTTCTTCGATCCTCAGGCGTTCCAAGAGGCTCCTCTCTTTGAAGCGCTCCACGCGTTCCAAGAAGGCGCGGTCGCGATCAAAGCCCCGGTTCTTGGCCTCTTGGAGCAAGAGCTCATGGTTGATGAGCTCCTCCAAGAATTTCCTGCGTCCTGTGGGACCCGCAAAGGTCTTCCGGGCGTAGTCCGGAATTTGGGACCACCGGAGATCGAACTCGCTGGCCGTGATTTCTTTTCCGTTAATGATCGCGAGGGCTTTGGAGGAGGCATCGGGCTTGTCACTGCAGGCACTGCTGACTGCAATGAGGAGCGCGAGGCCGAGTGTACTCTTGATCGTAAGGCCACCCACTGTCGACTCAAGCGGAAGCGGTCGATTTTTTATCATACGATGCAAGGACTTGCAAGACTCTTTTTATTTCCGGGAAGGCGGCTTTCCAGGCGGAGTCCACTCCGAGGAGTTCGAACGAAGAAGGGGTGGTGAAGCGCAGTCGAGTACGATACTGGTCCATGAGCGCCTGGAGGCTGGCCTGCTGAGGCAGGATCTTCACGTCGAAGCCGAAGGCCACGGCCGTCGGGCGAACCTGAATGGTAGCCACGCGCAGCGACTTCGCCAGGAGGCGGATCTCCATCACCTCGAACAGCCGCTCGACCGGCTCGGGCGGCGCGCCGTAGCGGTCCACCAATTCGCCGTGCAGTTGCGCGAGGTCGCCCACCTGGGCGCTGGCGGTCAGGCGCTTGTACAGCGCGAGGCGGTGCGCGACATCGCCGACGTAGTCGTCGGGGATGTACGCCGAGACCTGGAGTTGGAGGTTCGGTTCGAACTCCTCCGGCACGGGCTCGCCCTTCAGTTCGTGCACGGCCTGCTCTAACATCTGCATGTACAGCTCGAAGCCGACCGCGTCGATGTGGCCGGATTGCTCCTTGCCTAATAGATTTCCGCTGCCCCGGATTTCCAGATCGGCTGCCGCGATCCGGAACCCCGAGCCGAGCTCCGTGAACTCCTGGATCGCCTGGAGACGCTTCTGTGCGTCCCCGGTGAGCGTTTCCTCTTCAGCGACGAGGAAGTAGGCGTAGGCCTGGTGGACGCTACGACCGACTCGCCCGCGGAGCTGGTAGAGCTGGGCCAGCCCGAAGGTGTCGGCGCGGTTGACCAGGATCGTGTTGGCGTTGGGGATGTCGAGGCCCGATTCGATGATGGTCGTGCACAGCAGCACGTCCGCTTCGCGGCAGTGGAACTTTAGCATCGTGGCTTCCAGCGGCCGCGGGTCCATCTGGCCGTGAGCGACGACGAGCCGGGCCTCCGGCACCAGGTCCTTCAGCCACGCGCCCATCCGTTCGATGTCCTGCACGCGGTTGTGCACGAAGAAGACCTGCCCGCCGCGGCCCAACTCATGCAAGATGGCTTCCCGGATGATGCCTTTGCCGAAACGGACCACCTGGGTGCGGATCGCCAGCCGGTCCGGGGGCGGGGTCTCGATCACCGACAGGTCCCGGAGGCCTGACAGGGCCATCTGCAGCGTGCGCGGGATCGGCGTCGCCGTGAGCGTCAGAACGTCCACCTGGGAGCGCAACTGCTTGAGGCGCTCCTTGTGACGCACCCCGAACCACTGCTCCTCGTCGATCACGACCAGACCGAGGTTGCGGAACTGCACGTCGCTCTGTAGCAAACGGTGCGTGCCAATGACGATGTCGATAGAGCCCTGCGCAACGCCGCGCAGCGTGGATTTCAGATCTTTGGACGGTTGGAGCCGGCTGACGACGCCCACCGTGACCGGGAACGGCGCGAAGCGCTCCGTGAAGGTTTCGAAGTGCTGCTGGGCGAGCAGGGTGGTGGGCACGAGCACCGCGGCCTGCCTGTTGTCCTGGACCGCCGTGAAGGCGGCGCGCACGGCGACCTCAGTCTTGCCATACCCGACGTCTCCGCAGATCAGCCGGTCCATGGGCTTGTCGGACTCCATGTCGCGGCGGATGTCCTCGATCGCCCGGAACTGGTCAGCCGTTTCCTCGTATTCGAACGCCGCGTCGAACTCATGGGAGAGCATGCTGTCCGGCGAGAACGAGGGCCGCCCGCGCGCCTGCCGCGCCGCGTGGACGGCGATCAGGTCTTTCGCCATCTCCTCGATGCTTTGGCGCACGCGGGCCTTCGTGCGGCTCCAGGCTGTCCCACCCAGATGGCTGAGCTTGGGGATCTGGCCTTCGGACGGCGAGTAGCGCTGGATCTGGCACAGCCGGTCCAGGGGGACATAGACCATGTCCCCGCCGGCATACTTGACGATCAGGTAGTCGCTGTCGAAGCCCTGGACCGCGAGGCGACGGAGCCCCGAGTAGCGGCCGATCCCATGCTGGACGTGCACAACGTAATCACCAACCTTCACCTCTTCGAGGGATTTGAGGAACGCGGCGCTCTTGGAGAGCGACGGGGCTTTGTGCCGCCCGCCTTTGGCGAACAGCTCGTCTTCCACGATGATCGAAAGGGCGAGCGGGGCCGCTCCACCCCCCGGGCCGCGTAGTCCCAGGAGCCCGCCGGACAGCTCGCCCTGCACCAAGGCGTAGGGCGCATGCGCGCCGAGCGTCGTCACGGGCTTGTCGTCCAGCGACTCCGCCGGCAGATCGTGCTCCAGGAAGAGCGCCTTTAGACGATCCACCTGCCCGCGGCTCCGGGCGACGATCACGACCGGGCCTTGGCCCCTGAGCGTTTCGAGGTGGGTGAGGGTCTCGGTGAAGGAACGGCCCTTGACCCCGATCCCGACCGCCTGTGGGCGGTGCGCTTCGAAGTGCAAGACCGGCCCCGATTCGGCGGTCGCGTTGTCGGTTTCGCCAGGCGCGATCGCTTCGGTGGTGACCAGGCAGCACGCGCCGCCGGCTTCCAGAAGATGGGAGAGCGGCAGGAACAGCTCGGCTGGAGGAGACAGGGGTGGCGTGGACGGCTTGAGCCCGTCGTAAGCGGCGCGCGCCTCTTCCTGAAAGTCCTCAGCGTGCTTGCGCAGGTCCTCCGGTTCCTCGGTGACCAATACCGGCGGCGCGGCGAAGTAGTCGAGCAGGGTGTCCATGGTGGGATAGACGGACGGCCCACGCCACTCAGCATCCGGCGGGAAGGGCGCAGCGGCGTCATTACTAACGGGAGGTTCTGGGCGGATCAGCTCGCGCGCGGGGAGAACGCGCAGGGAGGGAGCGCGCCCGGATGATTTCTGGGTGGCGGGATCGAAGAGGCGAATGGTCTCAATGGCGTCGCCCAGGAATTCGAGGCGGCGTGGTTCTTCGTGGGCCGTCGAGAACAGGTCCACGATCCCACCTCGCACGGCGAACTCGCCTGGGTTCTCTACCACCGACACCTGGCGGTAGCCGAGCCACAGAAGCCGTGTGACGAGGGGAGCCCGTTCGATCGTATCCGCCTGCTTCAGCGAGAAACACGCCTCGGCGAACAGGCTCCGGGGCAGGAGCCGTTGCAGGAACGCCGTCACGGGCACGATGAGCGCGAGTCCCCGGTCCGCTCCGCGGAGCCGGTCCAGCACGCGCATGCGCTGTCCGATCACTTCTACGGGGGGCGCGGAGGCGTACGGCAGCACACCCCAATCCGGAAACAACAGGATGTCGTCCGGGGCGGCGCCCTGCAGACGATGGAAGAACGCCACATCGGCATGCAGGCGCTCCGCGGCTTCGTCCGTCAGGGTCACCACCAGTACGGAGGTCTTTCGATCCGCGAGACGCCCCGCCAAAGCCGAGAGCACGAGCCCTTTGGCGGAACCAAAGAGTCCGACCAGCGCCGTCGAACGCCGGCGCTCTTCAATGGCGTCGAGGAGCGGCGACACCACGGCGGACCAATCAGCGGGGATCGTGGGAGCAGGCATCAGGGAAGGGATTTGATGCGGCGGACGAGGCTCGTGGTGGACACGTCAGGCACCAGGGGGATGGTCACGACCTGCCCGCCGCGCGCCTGGACGATCTCCCGGCCCACGATCTGGGCGATCGGCCAGTCGCCGCCCTTGACCAGTACGTCTGGTTGCACCGAGGCGATCAGGCTGCGGGGATCGGGTTCGTCGAAGATCACGACGTGGTCCACGCAGGCCAACGCCGCCAGCACTTCGGCCCGCTGGGCCTGCGGTACGAGAGGTCGCCCCTTCGGCTTGATTGCGCGGACCGAGGCGTCGCTGTTCAGCCCGACGACCAGGCAGTCCCCCAGCTTTTTCGCCTCCTGCAGATAGCGCGTGTGGCCGACGTGCAGGAGGTCAAAGCAGCCGTTGGTAAAGACGATGCGCTCGCCGCGGGCGCGTCGCGCATCGAGCGCTGCCGTGAGGGCCTTTGTGGTGAGGATCTTATCAGGCATCGTGCCGTGCGGGTGGTATCATACCATTCCGCTCGCGGATTCCATACCTGCCTTGTCACCTGGCGCGCGGTTCCTTACAATACACTGCCCGCAGTATGCGGAGGGAATACCGTGGCTGGCGTCCGGTTTGAACGATTGTCAGGCGAAGGGCACCACTATCCGGTACTGTTTCACGTCGGGAATTGCTACGTGCCCGTGACAGAGCAGATCGTGAGCGAGCTGAAGGCGTGCGCCCTGTTGCCGGGCGAGCGCTTCCTGGAAGTGCTCATCGACAAGCTCGGCTATTCGGAGTACCTGAAGGAGCGCATCCGCGAGGAACTCAAGAAGACCGGCGACCCCGTGACGCAGGCGACGGTCCTGCAAGGGGTGGTGAGGGATTTGCAGCCGTCAGTGGGATAGGGCGCCCAATTTGACGAGCACGCTTTGGATCAGACGTTTCTTATCCTCCCGGTCTTCCTTCTGATACGCCTGCTTCAACCAAAGGATTCCTTCGTCTTTCTTGCCCGCAGCTAGCTTGGCCAGCCCCAGTCCGTGGAGCGTTTGCGCATCGTCCGGGTCGTACCGGGCGGCTTTCTCAAAGTTCTCGAGCGCCTGCGGCACCTTGTTCTTGTTGTAGTAGAGCCAGCCCAGCTTTGCGTAGGCCGAGGCCATGGTCGGGGCCAGTTGGACGGCTGCCTCAAACTCACTGATCGCCTCGTGTACCCGGCCCTTGGTCTCGTGCACGATGCCCAAGGCGTAGCGGACCAGCGGGTCCTTCGGGTTCAAGCGCGCGGACTCCTTGTACGAGGCGATCGCCGGCTCGAACCGTCCTTGGTCGGCGAGGGCGAGGCCCAAGTTGTAATGGATGTACGGATCGTCCGGATTCTGTTTGAGGGCCTCGCGATATTGCGCGATGGCGGACTCGAGAATGCCCTGCTCGTAGTAGGCCGAACCCAGGTTGAGCCGCATGCGCACGTCTTGAGGGGCCAGTGTGACCGCTTCGCGATACTCGCGGATGGCCATGTCGAGCCGATCCAGAGTGTGCAAAGCCTGTCCGTGAAAGTAGTGGGGGAAGGGATCCTCGGGCGCAAGCCGAGCGCTTTCTTTATACTCCCGGATCGCGCCTTCGAGGTCTCCGATCTGCGCGAGCGTTAGCCCCAGAAACAGGCGGGCCCCGGGGTTGTCCAGGTGCTCCCCGGCAAGCTGGCCAGCGAACGCACGGAGCGCCGCCCGCGGGTCCTGCTGGACCGCCGTGTCGCCCTCTTCCTCGTCCGGCAGCTTGAACAATCTGTCATGCTGCGCATACGCCTCGCGATAGTCGCCTTTTAGCAGTAAGCCGGTCACCAGGAGCAGCTGGGCGCTCGGCTCTTTCGGCTCGCGCTGGCTCCACATCCGGCCCAGTTCCAGCACCTGGTCCCAGTTTCTCGCCAGGATGTGAGCCCTGGCTTGTGTTTGGTGATCGTGATTGCGCATTGAGCGTAGAATAGAGGCTTCTTGACTGCCCTTGCAAGCGGAGGCTATATCCTTTCTGAGATTTGGATGCGCACGGCCATGCCGCTGGATCAACAGGTGATTGCTGACTTTCGTCGGCGCTTGCGGGAGGCGGTGGAGAAGAACCGCGAGGCCTGGGCGGCCTCCCGCCGGCTGGTCGCGCCGGCCGTCGCCGCCGAGACCCTGCAACGCCTGCATGCGGCGGTCGCCGGCTCGTCTCTCGACCGCGGGATACGCGAGGAACTGCTGCGGGTGCTGGCGCTAGCCGGCCGTGACGGCCTGCAAGCCATTTCTCAGGAAGGACTCCGCGAGTTGGTGGGGCTCAATCCCACCAAGGCGGTCAGGAACTTATGCCTGTTGCTGGGCGTTGGGGCAGGCGCCGTCGAGGCGGGGACTTTCTCCTCGATGACACAGGAGAAAGTCGAAGCGGCCATCCGTGGCAAAGACAATCCTTTCGATCTGCTGCTGGAGGCGGACGTAGCGTCCGTCGTGGACTGCGGCGCCGGAGACCTGACCTTTGAGGAGAAGGTGGTCGAGCAGTACCTGGGCCCGCTGGAACGCGCGGGACGGGTCTTCATTCTGCATGCGTTCGATCGACTCGACCCGCAGGAACCGTTCGGTGCGTTCGTGCAGGCGGATCGTAACCGTCTGCAACGGCTGCGGCGCCATCCATCACCGACCCTGTGCTTCCGGTACGACGGCCACCGGGACATGCTCGACTTGGCAAGTTGGCGGCGGGATTATGCCAGGTATACCATCGCTGCGTGCAACAGCCCGTCGACGCCCACCTTCGCCTACGAGCCGTCCAGGCTCGGGGACGACGCGATCCGTGCTCACCTCCGTCAAACCAAGGGCGAGTTCCGGCGCGTGAAGACCAAGGGGCGAGAGGTGCTCGAGGTCGTGCATGGCGGAGAGCGGCTCACCTTTCCGCCGTGGAAGTTCGATGTCTATGGCCCCCTGGCCTTGATGGATCTGCTGTCGCGCAAGGGCAAGCTGTGCATCCTGTCCGCCGTGGACATGGAGGTTTTCTGCGAAGTCCTCTCCCAGCTCCTTCCCGAGGAGACGGCGCGGCCTTCGGGCGTGTTTTTCACGGAGAGCAACGCGAGGCAGTTTTTCGGGACGGTCTACGATCAATTGTTGCGGCTGAGCATCGGCCAGAAGATGATCCTGCCGAAAGTCCGTCAGGACATCCCGCGCGTGCTGGACGACGAGGACCGGCGCGGTGAGAAGTATAGTTTCCGCTATGTCGAGATCCGGCGCGGCGCGCACTTCCCCGGCGTACCGGCCGGGCGGACGGCCTACTTGTTCGATCAGATGAAGCTGGAGGCGGCGCCCTGGTTCCTGACCTTAGTGCCGGCGAGCTGAGGGACGCGATGGGCGTGAAAATCATTCGTGATCGCAGGCCGACCATATCTGGCCCGGTCTTCACGCCCGATGGGCGCGCCAACGCGCTCTACCTTAACGAGCTCTTCGATGCGGTGGCCAAGGAGACCTCGTCGCGACTTCATCGCAGGTACGGCGCCGACGTCCCGCTGACGGGCGGGCTCTGGGGGGGCTCCTGGTATTTCACTGACGAATGTGGTTACACCCGCGCGCGCTTTCGTCGGCTCTACAGTTTGGTGTGCGTCCCCCAAATCCCAGCTCTGGAGGACGCCAACAATTACAACATCGTGTTCTGGCAATATTCCAAAGTCCTGGCCGATGCCTTTGTGCCGTACGGGATTGCCCTTGGCGAGGCGGAGTGGGGCGAAAGCAGCCCCTACAGCCATCGGCTCCGTCCCACCATTGCTCTCCAGATGTGGGACGCCAACAAGAAGATCGACTTCATCCGGTGCTTCTTCAGCTATAACGCGGCCGAGTGGGAGGAGGCCTACCTCTATGAGACCGTTCGCCTAATCAAGCAGACGAAGGAGCCACTCGACAAGAAGACCCTCACCGAGCCGCCGCACCTAGACGGCATGGCAATCCGGTTTCAGTTGCAGGACCTCGTCATCCTGTATCACACGCTGGAGCCCGTCCTGTCTGAGCAGGCCAAGACTATCGGGGGACCGCTGGTCGGACGCATCATGACCCGGTTCGCGCAGGGCATGAACGACGCAGAGGAAATGAACGCCCTGAACGCGCAGGCCTTCAAATGCGAGCTGATCTACGGTTACGAGGACGCGATTCGGGAGGATTTCGGGAAGGAGGGGCTCGATATCACCCGTATAGAGGAATGGCCCGTGGACCGCATCAACCGGGTGCCGGCCAGCCTCAAAGAGAAGCTCATCCCCCACCTCAAGGGTATCTTCCAGCGGTACCGGGACAATCTCAAAGCGTCAGAAGTGAGTGCGTCGAGCGGGAAGCGCCGGGGCAAGTAAAATAGCGGACGCGATCTTCCAGAGGGGATTAAACGTCATGCCCAAATGGTTGGATGAGATGACCAACGCCGGGGAGCCTGTGATCCCGGCGAACCTCAAGAACGCTGTCTTGGAGCGGGATGAAGGGCAATGCGTCAAGTGCGGCACCAAGGAAGACGTGGACGTCCACTGCGTCGTGCCCTACGCCATGCCGACCGAAGCGAACTGCAAAGTGGTGTGCAAGACCTGCCTATGTGAATTCTAGCTGCTTCCCTCAGCCAGTGTGCGGACGTCTTTGAACGTGTAGGTCTGCCGGCTCAGGACCGGATAGACGGAGAAGATGGGGGTGCTGGCGGGGACGAACGCTGTGTCGGTGTCCGGCAGCAGCGCGAGGTGCATGTTGATATAGTTGAAGCTGAGTCCCTCCTGCCAGGGTTTCTTGGCGGCCTCCGCGTAGGCCGCCACTTTTTCCGTCCCGTAGGTACGAACCACCAGACCGGAGGCGCCCATGAGCCCATACTCCGGCAGGTCTGGCGCGCCCAGCAGGAGCAGCGACACGCTTGACGCATCGAACCAAACCTTCACGTTGCACACGATCTGCACGTAGGGCCCCAGGGTATTAGACCCCTCCAGGAAGGCGCGCGGCAGGCCGACTTCGGGGGGCACATCCGACGGCAGCGCGCGCTCCACGGTTCCTAGTTCGGTCTCCTTGACCTCCGAGGCGGAGACGAACAATAGGTTGGGATCGTCTAGGGCGATGTCCAGCACCTCATCGCCGAAGAAACTGCAGAACTTGCCCATCTCGTACCGCAGAGGGTACGAATACCCCATCTTCGCGTACCAGATCCGCACGCCGGCGGCCAGCGGATCGTCCGGTTTGCGGCTGATCTTCAGGTCGAACGGCAGCATGAGGTGGAATGCATTCATCCGCGCGTTCATGAAGGGCGCGCAGGCGCCCGGAAATTCCTTGTGGACGACCAGGTTTTCAGGCTGGAACTTGCGCTCGGTGCCGGGGTTCTTGAATTGTTGGGCCGTATGGGCCTCCGTCGAGAGCTTGAATTTCCGTTGGTAGTAGGCGGCGGCGCGCTTCTGCGCGGTGGTGAGGAAGTAGTCCGGCAGGTCCGTCTCCACGATGATCTGATGTTTATCGGCCGTTGAGGGTTTCTGTGCGCGGTAGGCCTCGTTATAAATGGCGAGTTCGGCTTCGGTCTTCTGGATCTCCCGCCGCAGCTCGCGCAACAGGGCCTGGTCAGCATGCTTGGACCGGTGCAGCACCTCGACGGCCTTCTGCAGGGCCTCGAGCTTGAACTTGAACCGCTTGGGCTCCTCCGCGAAGGCGTCCGACAGCGCCATCCACAGGTTGAATTGCTCTTCAGGGAGCAGGCCGAGTTTGTCCAGGTCGTTGTTCCTGGCGAACTCAAAGGCCAAGGGGCCGAAGGTCTCTTCCTTGCGGAGGCAGAGGGACATCAAATAATTCAGGTGCTCCCGCGCCTCCTGCGGAGTCATCGTCTGAGCGCCCTGGGACGTCGGCTGGTCCATAGCGGATTTCCTTAGAAAAATCCAAGAGGATAACGGATTGTGGCCGCCCCTGAATTGATTGTCAAGCCGACGGAATAATCCTTGACCGCCATCGCAGGACGGGCCTAAAATTCATATTTGCCCTATGAAAGTCGAGTATGGTAAAGGCGAACTCATCCAGTTGAAGACCCGCCAGACGGGGGCCTCCAACGGGCGGAAGACGAAGGTCCTGCTGGTCTTCCCCCCCGACTGGTACCCCTCCGAACCCTATCTCAGCCTCCCCAGCCTAACGTGCGTGCTCCGCGCCGCTGGCCACGACGTCGTCCAGAAGGACGTCAACTTGGAGATGTATGACTGGTACTTCAGCGAGGACTTCCTGTGTCGCTTCGTTCTCAAGCGGGTGCCCCAGCAGCTCGACCGACTGCGGAAGTTGTCGCGGCTGCGGAGCCTGACCGAGGCCGAGCAGGAGTTGCAGCTCGCCCTTGCCGGGTTGACGCGCGCGCGCATGGCCGACCTGACGGAGAAGGCGTTGCGGGCGAAACGCATCGTCCGGACCCAACAGTTCTACGAGGCAGACAAGCTGGAGTGGGCGATCAACACCTTCCGCGAGGTGACGGATACGATCTCGCTGGTCTATGCGCCAGCCCGGATCTGCATGCCGCCCATGGAGACCGACCTCTCCTACAAGGTATTCGTGTCCGCCGAAGTGCTGGACGCCGTGGAGGACACCCAGGTCAACGTGTACCGCGATGTCTTCGAGCACATCGTGAAGCCGGCGATCGTCGCGGAGCGGCCGGACGTGATCGGGATCTCGATCGTGCTGCAGCAACAGATCTTCTCGACGATGACCTTCTGCAAGCTCATCAAGGAGCAGTTCCCGAACATCCACGTGACCATCGGCGGCAACACGGTAACCCGTCTGCGCGACGTGCTGCCGGAGACGCCGAAGCTCTTTGCCCTGTTCGACAGCGCCGTGATCTACGAAGGGGAGACTGCCTTCCTCCAACTCGTCGAGGCGGTCGGGGCCGGGCGAGACCTCACCGGGATTCCCAATCTCATGTACCGCGACGCGTCGGGGATCCAGACCTCCTCCCTGAGCTGCGCTGAGGACATGGCCGCGCTGCCCGCCCCCGATTTCGATGGCCTGCCGCTGGAGAAGTATTTCGTCCCCGACAGGATCCTGCCTTACCTGGCCACACGCGGCTGTTACTGGGGCCGCTGCGAGTTTTGCGACCACGGCGAGGGCTATACGGCCGGTTATAGGACCAAGAAGATCGACCAGATCGTCGAGGAGATCCGGGGGCTCAGGACCAAATACAACACCCGGTATTTCCACTTCACCGACGAGTCCTACCCGCCGGCACTGTTCCGCAAGCTGACGCGCCGGCTCGTCGAGACCCACATGGACATCGTGTGGACGACCCACATGCGGTTCGAGAAGAGCCTGTCGGACGAGGAAGTCTGGCAGGACGCGCGGGCCTCCGGGTGCAAGTTCCTCCACTACGGTTACGAGTCCGGCAGCGAGCGCGTGCTCAAGCTCATGGACAAGGCGACCACGACGGAAGTGATCCAGCGGAGCCTGAAGCTGGCGGCGGATGTGGGCATCTGGAACCACGTCATGGGCTTCTTCGGCTTCCCCGGAGAAACCCGTGAAGACGCCTATGCCTCCATGCGGTTCCTGGAAGAGAACAAAGACCTCGTCCACTCGATCGGGTTCGGCACGTTCGATCTCAGCAAACACACGCCCGTGGCGAAGAATCCCGAACGCTTCGGCGTGACGCCCTACAAGAACCCTGAATGGGACCTGGCGCTGGACTACTACTTCACAGTGAAGGACGGGCTCAGCGTCGAAGAGGCGGAGCGGGTGTTCGAGGAGTTCGAGCGCAACCACTATCCGGGGTGGGATTTGAAGATCTTCATCCGCGAGTACGTCTTCCTCTACGTGGCCCGTTTTGAAACGAACAAGCTGCCGGCCCTCCAGTTCAGGCCGCCGGAGGTGGGCGCGGGCGACCTGAGCGGCGTCGGGGCCTGAGCGGAATCCGATGGCAGGCGACATCATCCAGGTTGAGAAGTCAACTCTCCCGAAGAGCACGAGCGGCCGGAAGCTGAAGGCGATGCTCCTGTTTCCGCCGGAGTGGGTGCCGACTGCGCCCTACCTCGCGCTGCCCAGCCTGACCGCGGTGTTGCGTCAGCACGGCCACGAGGTCGTGCAGAAGGACGTCAACATCGAGATGTACGACTACTTCTTCTCGGATACCTTCCTGATCTGGGTCATGGCGCGCATGGCCACGCAGCAGCGCGCGCTGGAGACCAAGGAGCTGACCGAGAGGCTAACGGAACGTGAAGTGGCGCAGAAGGCCTGTCTCGAGGCCGCGGCCGGCGTGGACGTGCTGGACCTGGCCGAGCGGGCGCAGGAAGCCAAGCGCATCACCCGCAGCGAGGACTTCTACGACGCAGACAGGTTGGAGTGGGCCCTCAACACCTTCCGCGAAGTCATGCAGTACATCTCCGCGGCCTATTACCCGGCGTCCCTTGTCTTCTACCCCATGGAGAGCAACCTCGGGTACCGGCCGGGCGTGTCCAAGGAAGTCCTCGCCTGTCTGGACGACGAGCAGGTCAACGTCTACCGGGACGTATGCCGCCAACTGGTGCTGCCGGCGGTGAGCCGTGAGACGCCCGATGTGGTAGGCGTGTCAATCGGTACGCAGATGCAGCTCCTCGCCGGCCTTACCTTCTGCAAGATGATCAAGGAAGCGTTCCCGCACATCCACATCACGGTCGGCGGGAATATCATCACGCGGCTTCAGGAGGAGTTCCCCAAGCACGCACGGTTCTTCACCACAGTGTTCGACTCCGCGATTCTGTACGAAGGAGAACACGCGCTGCTGTGGCTCCTAGAGGCGCTGGCCGGCGAGCGGGAGATGGTCAAGGTGCCCAACCTCATCTATCGTGACGAGACCGGGGTCCACGTCAACACCGAGGTCTACACCGAGAAGACTACGGCTCTACCGCTGCCGGATTTCGACGGCTTCCCGCTGGATAGCTATTTCGTGCCGGTGCTGATCCTGCCGTACCTCGCCACGCGCGGCTGCTATTGGGGACGGTGTACCTTCTGCGATCACGGGCAAGGCTATTTCGACCAGTACCGTGGCATGCCGGCGCACGAGGTGGTCCGGCAGATCAAGGCGCTCAAGGAGAAATATCACGCCGAGCATTTCCTCTTCGCCGATGAGTCCTACCCGCCCGCACTGTTCAAGAAGGTCATCCAGTTGCTGGTGGAGCAGAACGTCGGCATCAAATGGACGACGCTGATCCGGTTCGAGGAAACGCTTCAAGATTCGGAAATCTGGAAGATTGCGGCCCAGTCCGGCTGCTGCACGCTGTACTACGGGATGGAGTCGGCTAATGAGCGCGTGCTGAATCTCATGGACAAGCACGTCAAGCAATCCGTGATCGTCAACAACCTGCGCGAAGCCGCCAAGGTCGGAATCTGGAACCACGTCATGGCCTTCTACGGCTTCCCCGGGGAGGCCCGCGAAGAGGCGGAAGAGACGCGGCAGTTCCTCCTCGACAACAAGGAGCACATCCACTCCGTCGAGCTTTTCTATTTCGTGGCCTACCGACACACGCCCATGGTGCGCAGCCCGGAGAAGTTCGGGATCACGATCCACAAGCAGGAGGAATACGACCTGCCGCTCGATTACTACTACACGCTCAACGAGCCGGGAGGAGTCACCTGTCTGGAGGCCATGCAGCTCTGCGAGGAGTTCTATCAGAACGACTTCGCGCCGTGGGCGGTGCGGGTCAACGCCCGCGAGCATGTCTTCCTTTACATCTCCAAGTTCGGAACCAACCGGCTGTCGCAAATCTATGCCAAGGCAGCCAAGGTTGGTGGCAGCGTCTCTGGGCTGGTCACTTGGCCCGTCGCCCGCGGCGA
>JACXTT010004277.1_pt1 | contig 21282 bp, 22 predicted proteins | sample 9270951 | NCBI WGS metagenome assembly JACXTT01 (sample SAMN15532306, study PRJNA645909) | rock metagenome | isolation source: weathered quartz diorite | place: Puerto Rico | collected 2017-06-21
TACTGTTGGGTTTGGTGTTGTACTGGCTCGTGAACAACATTTTTGCGATGGCCCAGCAGTGGCGGATTACCCACGTGCTGGAGCGGGCGAAGACCGCTCATGGCAGAAGCTGACGTTATCGCGGCAATCGCCACGGGGAGTGGCCGATCTGCGGTGGGAATCATCCGCCTTTCGGGACCTTGGCTTCCTGGGTTCATGCAGCCGTTGTTCGGCCGCGCCATAGAGGCACGACGCGCAGTTCTGACCGACTTTTTGGATTCCGGCGGTCAGGCTCTGGATACGGGGATCGCGTTGTTCTTCCCCAGCCCCCATTCCTACACGGGAGAGGACGTCCTCGAATTGCAAGGTCATGGTGGTCCTGCAGTGCTGCAGGTCTTGCTGCGCCGATGCCTGGCAGTCGGTGCGCGCCTGGCGCAGCCAGGGGAATTCAGCAAACGCGCTTTCCTCAACGGCAAACTGGACCTGGCTCAGGCAGAGAGTATCGCCGACTTGATCGAAGCCAACTCGGAGGCGGCGGCTCGCGCGGCGATGCGCTCGCTGAAGGGTGAGTTTTCTCGGGAAATTACGACGCTCGTTTGTGAGCTCACAGCCCTGCGTGTCCAAATCGAAGCACGTATCGACTTTCCCGAAGAAGACACGGCCACGGATCATGACCCGGGGGCGGCGCCGACTCTGCAAAGACTTCGAGAGAAACTGGCCTCAATACAGGTGCGTTGCACTTCTGGGAAGTTGCTGCGCGATGCCGTGCAAGTCGTTCTAATTGGGGCGCCAAATGTTGGGAAATCCAGTCTACTCAATCGGTTGGCTGGCGATGAAGTGGCGATCGTCACGGAGGTCCCTGGAACAACGAGGGATACTGTGCGCACCGAGATCCTGCTCGATGGGATGGCGATCCAGCTGATCGATACAGCGGGCTTGCGGGAGACGCAGGACACCGTTGAGCGGCTGGGCATCGACCGGGCTCGGAAAGTGGTGCAGGAGGCAGATTTGTTGTTGCTGGTTGACGACGCTGAGCGTGGTAAGTCTGTGGATGTAGATTGGACCGTGGCTGAAATCCCACCTGCCGCGAAACAGATCAAGGTCTTGAATAAAATCGACTTAGTTCATCGTCAGCCGGCCCAACGGCAGTTGGACAACGTAATTGAGATCGAAGTATCTGCAAAGACAGGCGCCGGACTTACCCTCCTGCGTTCGGCAATACTCGAAACGGCCGGCAGATTGCCTGAAGCCGAGGGGGTGTTCCTGGCTCGCGAGCGGCACCTTGAAAGCCTGACCCGGGCGGCTGCACATCTGCAAAACGCTGAGGGTTCACTTGGTCAAGTGGATCTAGCCGCAGACGATCTTCGCCTCGCACAGCTAGCGCTGTGTGAGATCACTGGCGCGTTTAATGCCGATGACCTGCTCGGCGAAATCTTTTCGAGGTTCTGTATAGGCAAATAGTTGAAATTGTTCCACGTGGAACCATAAACCGAAAGTTGGTTCCACGTGGAACATCGCGCGGGGCAAAATTCGCCAGCCACGGCGGGTTAGAGTATATTGCGCCCTCGCGAGCCATCCCCATGCTTCTTCCGCAAGAACTGGACGTCATTGTCGTTGGCGGTGGCCATGCTGGCACCGAAGCGGCATTGGCTTCCTCGCGCATAGGCCAGCGTACTCTCTTGCTGACCCAGAGCATCGAAACCTTAGGGCAAATGTCCTGCAATCCTTCTATCGGTGGGATTGGGAAGGGTCATTTGGTTAAGGAGATCGATGCGCTAGGGGGGGCCATGGCCTGCGCGACTGATGAGGCCGGCATCCAGTTTCGCATCCTTAACGCTAGCAAAGGTCCCGCAGTTCGGGCGACGCGCGCCCAAGCGGATCGCCTACTTTACCGGCAGGCCATTCGTAGGCGTCTGGAAAGTAGAGAGAATCTGTGGCTTTTCCAGCAGAGTGTGGACGATCTCCTGTTGGAACATGATCGCGTAATCGGGGTCATCACCCAGCTCGGTATCGAGTTTCGTGCGCGAGCGGTCGTCTTAACGACGGGAACATTTCTATCGGGGTTGATGCATATTGGGCTAAAACAGCACCAGGGTGGACGCGCTGGAGAACCTCCATCTTTAGGACTTGCGAAAAGACTGCGGGAGCTTGCACTGCCGGTGGGACGCCTGAAGACCGGCACCCCTCCGCGCCTGGACGGCCGAACCATTGACTATCGTAACCTCACCGAACAGCCTGGCGATGATCCAGCACCGATTTTTTCCTTTCTAGGTCGCCGTGAATCGCATCCGGCCCAGGTCTCCTGCTGGGTCACGCACACCAACCCTCAGACCCATGCCATCATCCGACGGAGTCTGCATCGCTCCCCCATGTATACCGGGGCAATTGAAGGTTTGGGCCCTCGTTACTGTCCGTCCGTTGAAGACAAGGTAGTACGCTTCGCAGGGAAGGACAGTCACCAGATCTTTCTGGAACCTGAGGGTTTGACCACCCATGAGATCTACCCCAACGGCATCTCGACTAGCCTGCCATTCGATGTCCAAGTGGAATTGGTTCATTCGATACAGGGGTTGGAGCACGCCCACATTACGCGGCCGGGATATGCCATCGAGTACGACTATTTCGATCCGAGGGGGCTGAAATCGTCGCTCGAGACTAAAGCAATACACGGGTTGTTTTTCGCCGGCCAGGTCAACGGAACAACCGGGTATGAAGAGGCAGCCGCCCAGGGACTTCTTGCCGGTATCAACGCCGCGCTCCAAACACAGGGATGTGCGGCTTGGTGCCCTCGGAGGGACGAGGCTTATCTCGGGGTGCTCGTCGACGACCTGATCACTCGCGGTGTCAGCGAGCCTTATCGCATGTTCACCAGCCGCGCCGAGTATCGCCTAAGCCTGCGAGAGGACAATGCAGATCTTCGCCTGACGGAGGTCGGACGCCGCCTCGGTGCCGTCGACGACGCCCGGTGGATGGCATTCCAGCGTAAGCGCGAGCAGATTGAACGAGAGACTGAGAGATTGCGCGCCACGTGGGTCAATCCCAAAGTGCTGACGCGAATCCAAATGGAAAGCGTCTTCGGCGGCACCCTTGAAAGAGAGTACACAGCAGAGGATCTGCTTCGGCGGCCGGGGGTTGACTACCGCTCACTGATGACCCTGCCCGGAGCGGGGCCGGGATTGAGCGACGAGGAGGCTTCGCAGCAGATTCAGATACAAATCAAGTATGAAGGTTATATCAATCGACAGCGAGAGGAAGTTGCCCGTGGCCAAGCGCATGAAACGACTCAGCTTCCGCCTGATCTGGACTACACGACCGTGCGTGGGCTCTCGGTGGAAGTCCAACAGAAGTTGAATCTGCACCGGCCCGAGACTCTAGGGCAGGCTAGCCGCATCTCCGGCGTGACACCTGCCGCAATTTCTCTGTTGCTTGTGCACCTTAAGCGTGGCCTTCTCGCTCCTTCGGAGTTGGTGGTCAAATCTGGCGGGGTGGGCCCGCTCTCTGGACGGCCGAGGCAGAACGCCGGGCAGGAATGAGCGCCGAAGTCCAGCTCGACCATGGTCTCATCGGCCTAGGTCTGACGCTGACAGCGGAGACCCGCAGCCGTTTCCTGCAATATCTCAGTCTGCTGTCAAAATGGAATCGCACCTATAACCTTACCGCAATTCGGGAGCCGGCTAGATTAGTGAGTCATCACTTACTAGACAGCCTTGCCGTGTTGCCCTACCTCGATGGACCTTCGGTGGTGGACGTGGGTAGTGGGGCGGGTTTGCCGGGGATACCTCTGGCCCTCGCCAGGCCGGGATGGGAATTTACGCTTCTTGAGAGCAACCACAAGAAAGCTGCGTTTCTCCGGCAAGCTGTGCTGGAGCTGCGCCTTGAGAATGCGCAGGTTGTCATGGATCGCGCGGAGCGCTGGCGTCCCGCGCATGGTTTCGACATTGCCATTTCCCGGGCCTTCTCGGATCTGCCCGGTTTCGTGGGAACGGCACAGCATCTGTGTCGTCAACGAGGCCTCTTGGCAGCGATGAAGGGGATTTATCCGGACGAGGAGTTGGCCCAGCTAGGCCCAGAGGTGCGCATACAGAAGGTTGTAGCTCTAAATGTTCCCGGCGTGGGCGCCAGCCGGCACCTCGTTCTTCTACAATCCGTAACCCAGGCGTGATGGCGCGCATCCTTGCAGTCACCAACCAAAAGGGTGGAGTGGGGAAAACCACCACCAGCATCAATCTGGCCGCCAGTCTGGTGCTCGCCGGGCGTCGTATTTTGTTGATTGACCTGGACCCGCAGGGCAACGCGACTATGGGCAGCGGAGTGGACAAACGCGGAGTACGCGCGAGTGTCTATGACGTCCTGCTTGGAGCGCAACCGCTGCGGGGAGTGAAGCTGAAAGTCAGTGCCAACTACGACCTAGTGCCCGCGAACCGCGACCTTGCCGGGGGGGAGGTGGAGGTGGTGATTATGCCGGGGAGGGAAACGCGGCTGAAGGAAGCCATCAAGGAGACTGAGGATCACTATGATTTTATCCTGATCGATTGCCCGCCTGCACTCAATCTCTTGACCGTCAACGGTCTTTGCGCTGCTCATGCCGTGATGATTCCCATGCAGTGCGAGTATTACGCGCTCGAGGGGCTGTCTGACCTGGTGCAGACAATTAAAAAGGTGCGCGTTCACCTCAATCCGAACCTAGAGATCGAAGGTCTGTTACGCACTATGTACGATCCGCGCAACACGCTCGCCCAACAGGTATCCGATCAGCTGCAGCAGCACTTTGGTGACAAGGTTTACCGGACCGTGATCCCGCGTAATGTGCGACTGGCCGAAGCTCCGAGCCATGGAGTCCCGGTTATTGCTCTCGACCGGCAGTCCAAAGGTGCGCTTGCGTACCTGGCTCTCGCGGGAGAGATGTTGTCCAAACCAGCCCGCACTGTCCATGGTTAAAGTCAAGGGCCTCGGCCGTGGCTTGGATGCGCTGCTTGGCGGGGACGAGGCACAGCCGCAGGAGCAGCTGATGAACGTGGCACTCACTCAGTTGCGCCGTGGCAAGTATCAGCCGCGGACGCAAATGGATCCGGGCGCGATCGCTGAATTGGCGGAATCGATTAAGGTCCAGGGTGTGATCCAACCCATCCTCGCGCGTCCTCTCAGTGATGGACACTTCGAGATTATCGCCGGTGAGCGCCGCTGGCGAGCAGCCAAGCTTGCTGGTCTCGACTCCATTCCGGTGTTGGTGCGGGAAGTCCGCGATGAGTTGGCCTTGGCTATGGCGTTGATTGAAAACATTCAACGCGAGGACCTCAATCCGATTGAAGAGGCGGCGGGCATCCAACGCTTGATCGACGAGTTCGGCATGACCCACGAGGCGGCAGCAGAGGCCGTCGGTCGCTCACGCAGCAGTGTCACCAACCTTCTTCGTCTACTATCCCTGGCTAAGCCAGTCCAAGATCTGATGCTGCGCGGCCGGCTGGACATGGGGCATGGACGCGCGCTTCTGGCACTGTCCGGAGCCAAGCAAATCGAGTTAGCTAATCTGGTGGTAGCGAAGGATCTCTCGGTGCGGCAGGCCGAACATCTCGTTGGGCAGGCCCTAGCAACACCGAAATCCCGCAAGAGTCCAAGACGCGACCGCGATCTGGTTGCGCTTGAGGAAGAACTCTCCGAGCATTTAGGGAGCAGGGTATCAATCGTGGCGCGGAAAAAGGGTGCGGGTCGACTGATAGTCGAGTATGGGAGCCTGGATCAGCTCGATGTTGTGCTCAGCCGTCTGCGTAAATGACGTCGTCGACGCTGTCTGTTGCGGCGCGAGATTGCGTTGACGGGTGTAGAGCAAGCTGATTACAATCGCCAACTTTGCGCTGGGGCGGGCTAGAGTCGGAACATGGTTCTCGTGCAGAACAAGGTGATCCGAACCGTCCTGCGCTGGCAGATCATTGCGACCGGTGCCATGACGCTGGTCTTGGGCCTGCTAACAAGCGTTCACGGTGCCGTGTCCGCGATGCTGGGCGGCTTGGTCAGCATCTGTGCCGGAATATCGTTCTCGCTCGTTGTCTCCTTGAGCCGATCGAACTCGCTTGCAGGGACCCTCACTACGGCTTTACGAGCGGAGGCGGCCAAGGTCTTCGTCGCTGTGGCTTTGTTGTGGGTCGTCTTTGCAACGTACAAGGACGTCGTCGCGGTAGGTCTCATTGGATCGTTCGCCATTTCGATCCTGATTTTCGGGATGGCTTTTTTTGTGCGGGAAGCGTAATTCCTTTACATCGCGGGCCGAACCGGCGTCGATAGCATGGCAGCAGAAGAGCACCTCACAGCCACCAGCTACATCAAGCACCATCTGACCAATCTGACCCACCCGATCGGCCAGGGCGGTTTCTGGACCCTGAATGTCGACACCGTGGTGGTCTCCGCGCTGCTGGGCATAATCGGGTTCGGCACCCTTTGGTGGATCGTGCGGGGCGTGACCTCCGGCGTCCCGAACAAGCGCCAGGCCTTCGTCGAGCTCGCGTTCAGCTTCGTCGATGACCAAGTAAAAGGCATTTTCCATGGCGACCGGCATGCTTTCATCGCACCGCTCGCGCTTACGGTGTTCGTCTGGGTTCTACTTCTGAACGCCATGGATTTTCTCCCGGTGGATGTTACCGGTCTGTTCTACGAGCACGCGCTTCACTTGCCTTATTGGCGGCAGGTCGCCACCGCCGACGTCAACACGACCTTCGCCCTGTCCCTTTCGGTCCTCTCGCTGATGATCTTTTTCAGCATCAAGGTGAAGGGGCTCGGAGGTTGGATGCACGAACTTTTTTGCACACCCTTTGGCTCTAATCCCCTGTTGTGGCCCGCCAATCTGCTCTTCAACCTGGTAGAGTATCTATCCAAACCGTTGTCGCTCTCGTTGCGCTTGTACGGGAACATGTATGCCGGCGAGATTATTTTTTTGCTGCTGGGTTTGTGGGCAGCGACCGGTCTCGCGGGGACATTCTTCGGTTCCCTTCTTGGTGCCGGCTGGGCAATCTTCCACATTCTGATCGTCGTGCTCCAAGCCTATATCTTCATGATGCTGACCATTGTTTACGTGTCAATGGCGTACGAGACTCACTGATTTGCTTTGATCACTTCTAACCTTAGATCCAGAAAGGACGCAAACGTGGACAAACTGCAACTGTTGGCGATGATCCAGGCGTACACCGGGGTTGGTATCGGCCTGATGATCGGACTGGGCGCCGCCGGCGCTTGTATCGGCGTGGGCATCATGTGCAGCCGGTTTCTCGAGGGCGCAGCGCGTCAGCCCGAGCTCATTCCTCAGTTGCAAGCTAAGGTGTTCCTGTTGCTTGGCTTGATCGACGCCTCGTTCATCATCGGCGTCGGCTTGGCGATGCTGTTTGCGTTCGGAAACCCGCTGCTTGCCGTCATCACGCAATAGCGTTTGTCGGCCGTCAGGACCCAGCTCTAAGCCCAGCCATGAACATCAATTTGACCCTGCTCGCCCAGGCCGCCGCTTTCGGGATCTTCATCTGGTTTACGGCCAGGTTTGTGTGGCCGCCACTCCTCCGAGCCATCGAAACGCGGCAGAAGCAGATCGCCGACGGCCTGGCCGCAGCGGAGCGCGGACGGCAGGACTTGGAGTTGGCGTCTAGACGCGCCGAGGATATCGTGGGGCAGGCGCGCGAGCGGTCGCAGGAGATCCTCGCGCAAGCCGAAAAGCGTGCCGCCCAGATCGTCGACGAAGCGAAAGTCCAGGCGAAGACCGAGGGTGACCGGATCATTGCGGGTGCCAAAGCCGAGATCGACCGGGAGGTCTTTCGTGCCAAGGAAGCGCTGCGGGCGCAGGTCGCGGTCTTAGTGGTGCGGGGGGCCGAAAAGATCCTTCGGCGCGAAGTGGATGCCAAGGCACACGCTGATCTGCTCAATGCGGTGGCGGCAGAGCTCTGAGTCACCGAATATCATGGCCGAACTTGTCACCATCGCTCGTCCCTACGCAGAGGCTGTATTCAGTCTGGCGAAGGAGAAAAGGCAGCTCGCAGAATGGTCGGAGACGCTGCAGTTCATGACGGAGATCTGGAGTAACGACCGGACGCAGGGGGCGTTAGCCAATCCGAAGTTCACAAAAGACGATGTCGAGCGCTTTCTGCTTGGCATTTGTGGAGAACGGCTGGACGGCGTCGCCCGCAATCTACTCGCGATTCTGGTGCGCAATGATCGCCTGCCGGCGCTGCCGCATATTGTCCGCCTGTACGAGCAGTTGCGCGAACAATACGAGCACATCGTGGAAGCGTCGGTCGACTCTGCTTTCCCACTGTCCGACCAGCAGCTCGGGAACCTGATTGCCAGCCTGGAGCGACGCACCGGGCGCAAGGTGCAAGCAACAGTCGCCGTCGCGCCGGAGCTGATCGGTGGTGTCACGGTGAAAATTGGAGATGACGTTTGGGACGCCTCTGTACGTGGCCAGCTCAACAACATGGCTGCGGCGCTGACCAACTAGGAGAGGGTAGGAGCCAAAAATGCAGCTGAACGCTTCCGAGATCAGCGAACTGATCAAGAGCAAGATCGAAGATCTCGCTGTCGGCGCGGAAATGCGGACGCAGGGAACTGTAGTTTCCGTGACCGATGGCATCGTCCGTATCCACGGGCTGGCCGACGTTATGCAGGGCGAGATGCTGGAGTTCCCAAACAACACGTTCGGTCTCGCCCTGAATTTGGAGCGCGATTCCGTGGGTGCCGTGGTCCTCGGAGACTATGAGCACATTATCGAGGGCGACACGGTCAAGACCACAGGTCGTATCTTGGAGGTGCCGGTCGGCCCGGAGCTGCTCGGACGCGTCGTTAACGCCCTGGGTCAGCCCATCGACGGCAAAGGCCCGATCAACGCCAAGCTTGCCGACGTGATCGAGAAAGTGGCGCCGGGCGTGATTTGGCGGAAGTCTGTTTCCCAGCCCGTGCAAACCGGCCTCAAAGCCATCGACGCGATGGTTCCTGTAGGGCGCGGGCAACGCGAGTTGATCATTGGCGATCGCCAGACCGGAAAGACCGCTGTTGCCGTAGACACGATCATCAACCAGAAGGGTAAAGATCTGTTCTGTGTCTACGTTGCCATCGGTCAGAAAGCGTCCACGATAGCGAACGTGGTCCGCAAGCTGGAAGAATACGGGGCCATGGCCTACACGGTGGTCATCGCTGCGTCGGCGTCGGAGTCGGCCGCCATGCAGTACATCGCGCCCTACTCTGGCTGCACCATGGGCGAATACTTCCGCGATCGCGGACTGGACGCGCTGATCATCTTCGACGATCTGACTAAGCAAGCGTGGGCCTATCGTCAGATCTCGCTGTTGCTACGGCGTCCGCCTGGCCGCGAGGCTTATCCAGGCGACGTATTCTATTTGCATTCCCGTCTGCTGGAGCGCGGCGCGCGCGTAAACGAGCAGTGGGTCGAGCGCTTCACCAAAGGCGCGGTGAAAAACAAGACCGGTTCGCTCACCGCGATTCCGATCATCGAGACGCAAGCCGGTGACGTCACCGCGTTCGTGCCTACCAACGTCATCTCGATCACCGACGGCCAGATCTTCCTTGAGACCGATCTGTTCAACGCCGGCATCCGTCCTGCGATTAACGCGGGAATCTCGGTATCGCGGGTGGGCGGCGCAGCGCAGACCAAGATCATGAAGCGGCGCGACACTGGCGGAGGCGTCCGGCTGGCGCTGGCCCAGTATCGTGAGCTCGCCGCCTTTGCGCAGTTCGCATCGGATCTCGACCAGGCTACGCGTAAACAGCTCGAACGCGGCCGCCTGGTAACCGAACTCATGAAACAGCCACAGTACTCTCCGCTGCAGGTATGGGAGATGGCGTTGACTCTGTTCGCCGTCAACAACGGCTACTTCGATGACATCGACGTGAAGAAAGCGCTGGCTGCCGAGCGCTCGATGCGCGACTACATCAAGAGCAAGTACGCTGAGCTGGTGGCGCGGATGGAAGATAAAAAGGACCTTTCCAAAGAGGACGAGGCGCTGCTCCACGAGGCCATTAAGGACTGGAAGAAGAACGGAAGTTATTGATTGAGCGCTGTCGCGCGAGTCTTCCGCCCACGCTAGCGCGGGCGACTGTAGGGGAATATGCCAGGCACCAAAGAAGTCCGGATGAAGATCCGGAGCGTTCAGAACACCCGGAAGATCACTAAGGCCATGGAGATGGTGGCGGCCTCGAAGATGCGCAAGGTCCAGGAGCGGATGCGCGCCGCGCGGCCCTACGCGGACAAGATCCGCAACGTCGCGGCGCACATCAGCCATGCCAACCCCGAGTACCGCCACCCCTTCCTGGTGGAGCGCGACACGGTCAAGCGTGTCGGCATCATCGTGATCAGCACGGACAAGGGCCTGTGCGGCGCCCTCAACACCAACATGCTGCGCATGGTGCTTAACCAATACAAGGAGTGGCAGGGCCAGGGCGAGGAGATCGATGCCTGCTGCATCGGCAACCGAGGGCTTGGTTTCATGCAGCGGCTGGGTGCCAACATTCTCTCGCACGTGACCAACCTCGGCGACAGACCGCATCTCGAGATGTTCATTGGTCCGGTCAAGGTGATGCTGGACGGTTACGGCGGCGACCGTTTCGACCGCCTCATGATTTTCTATACGCGCTTCATCAACACCATGCGGCAGGAACCGGTGATGGAGCAGCTCTTACCGCTGACGGGCGAGCGTCTCGGAGCACCCGAAGGCGCCTGGGACTATATCTACGAACCTGAAGCCAAGGGTGTACTGGACTACGTGCTCACGCGCTACGTCGAAGCGTTGATCTATCAAGCCGTCGCGGAGAACATGGCATCCGAACAATCCGCCCGCATGGTGGCTATGAAAGCGGCTTCCGACAACGCCGCGACCCTTATCGACGAGTTGACGCTGATCTACAACAAGAACCGCCAGGCGGCGATTACCAAAGAGATCGCCGAGATCGTCGGCGGTGCCGCCGCAGTCTAGGTAATCCGGAATCGATAGCGCAGGAGCAGTCATGCAAACGCAGCAAGCTGAAGGAACGATCGTGCAGTGCATCGGCGCGGTGGTTGACATCGAGTTTCCCCGCGAGGCGATGCCCAAGGTCTACGATGCATTGGTGCTGGAAGATTCGGGAGACAGCTTTGCGGAGCGCGGCCTCACCTTCGAGGTGGAGCAACAACTCGGCGATGGCATCGCGCGTTGTATTGCGCTCGGTTCGTCCGACGGACTGCGCCGCGGGATGCGAGTCAGAAATACCGGTGCCCCCATTTCCGTGCCGGTCGGCAACGGCACATTGGGTCGCATCATGGATGTGCTGGGCCGGCCCATCGACGAGGTCGGTCCGATCCGATCGGATGAGCGACGTGCGATCCACCAGCCGGCACCCAAGTTCGACGAGCTGTCTCCTTCGATCGAGTTGCTCGAGACCGGGATCAAGGTGATCGACCTGATCTGTCCCTTCGCCAAGGGCGGCAAGATCGGTCTGTTTGGTGGTGCCGGCGTCGGCAAGACAGTCAATATGCTGGAACTGATCAACAACATCGCGAAACAGCACAGCGGCCTGTCGGTATTCGCAGGCGTAGGCGAACGCACCCGCGAAGGCAACGACTTCTATCACGAGATGTCCGAGGCAGGTGTGATCAAGCTCGACAATCTGTCCGAGTCCAAGGTGGCGATGGTCTTTGGTCAGATGAACGAGCCACCCGGCAACCGGCTACGGGTGGGGTTGACCGGCCTCACCATGGCCGAGCGCTTTCGCGACGAAGGCCGCGACATTCTGTTTTTCATCGACAACATCTACCGCTATACGCTGGCCGGCGTGGAAGTGTCGGCGCTTCTGGGTCGCATGCCTTCGGCGGTGGGCTACCAACCGACCCTGGCCGAAGAGATGGGCAGGCTTCAGGAGAGGATCGTGTCCACCAAGGTGGGCTCCATCACCTCGGTCCAGGCAATCTACGTCCCTGCAGATGACTTGACGGACCCGTCGCCCGCGACCACCTTTGCACACTTGGACGCCACGGTGGTTCTCTCGCGCGATATCGCGGCGCTGGGTATTTACCCGGCTGTCGACCCGCTCGACTCGACATCGCGTCAGGTCGATCCGAACGTTATCGGCGAGGAGCACTACAGCACCACGCGTCAGGTGCAGGCCACTCTCCAGCGCTACAAGGAATTGCGCGACATCATTGCCATCCTGGGCATGGACGAGCTGTCGCCCGAAGATAAGCTGACCGTTGCGCGGGCGCGCAAGGTCCAGCGCTTCCTGTCGCAGCCGTTCCATGTGGCTGAGGTGTTCACCGGCTCCCCGGGCAAGTTCGTGCCGCTCAAAGAGACGATCAAGGGTTTCAAGATGATCGTAAATGGCGAGTGCGACCAATTGCCTGAGCAGGCTTTCTACATGGTTGGGCCGATCGAGGAAGCTTTTGAGAAGGCGAAAACACTTCAGTAGCGGTACCGTGGAGAAATTTCAGAAACCGCGCTGAAAGGATGCGATGCCCAACACCATACATGTGGACGTGGTAAGCGCCGAGGAGTCGATCTTCTCCGGCGAAGCCGAGTTTGTCGTCCTCCCAGGCGAGGCGGGTGAGCTGGGTATTTACCCCCGGCATACGCCGTTGATCACCCGCATCCGGCCTGGGTCGGTACGTATCCGGGTGCCAGGCGAGACGGAAGAGCAATTGATCTTCGTCGCCGGCGGTATCCTTGAGGTCCAGCCCCATGTCATAACGGTGCTGGCAGACACCGCGATCAGGGGCCGGGATCTGGACGAAGCCAAGGCGCGGGAAGCGCTGCAGCGCGCGGAGGTGGCGCGCCGGAACGCGAAGGATAAGCAAGAAATCGCGGCAGTGGAGGGCGAACTCGCCACGCTGGCGGCGCAGCTCGCAGCGATTCGCCGGCTGCGGAAGAGATAACTACACAGAGAGCAACAGGAAGAAACAACAGTTGACCCGGCCTTGTGCCGCGAACCACAAGAGCAGCTCCGGCTGCTTTTTTGTTCTCGCCGCACGCGAGGCTCTGGGTGACGAGCGCAAACGTTGACAAGCACGGCGGGAGTCCATAGCCTCGACGCCGTTGGTTCGCAAAGGATCGAAACGAGGGCAGCTGCCGTGGTGAAAGCGCAGGATGCGGTCCAGCTCACCAGAGAGTTGGTGCGGATGAATACCGTCAACCCGCCCGGACGCGAGGAACCTTGCGCGCGGCACCTCGGTGCTCGGCTCGAGGCGGCCGGCTTCCAGGTCAAGTACCATAGTTTTGGCGAGAGACGAGTAAGCCTTATCGCGACAATCGGTAGCAGCGATTCGAAACTCCCCCTTTGCTTTACCGGCCACATGGACACGGTACCGCTCGGTGCGGCGCCTTGGCGCGTGGATCCCTTCGCGGGCGAAACCAGCGCGGGCATGCTGTACGGCCGCGGGACCAGTGACATGAAATGCGGAGTCGCCGCGTTCACCATCGCCGCGCTAAGCATGGCGAAGCATCTCGCGAGCACCTGCGGCGTGAATCTGGTTATCACTGCCGGAGAGGAGACGGGTTGCGAGGGCGCCTTTCGTCTGTACCGCGATGGGGTGCTGGGTAAAGCCGGTGCGCTGGTTGTGGCCGAACCCACGTCCAACTACCCGTTCGTCGGGCACAAGGGCGCGCTCTGGCTCAAGGCGAGGACGCGCGGCTTCACCGCGCACGGCTCGATGCCCGAGAAAGGGGTGAATGCCGTGTACAAGGCGGCGCACGTGGTCAGCAGATTGGAACAGTTCAGCTTCCCTAACGCGCCGCACGCACTGATGGGTCAAGCAACGCTCAACGTCGGCACGTTCCACGGTGGCCACAACATTAATTCGGTGCCCGATCAGGCGGAGATCGGCGTCGACATCCGCACGGTGCCTACTGTCGATCACAAGACGCTGATTGCTGTTCTAGCGGCGCAGCTGGGCGCCGATGTGGAGCTGGAGACGTTGATGGACCTGGAGGCGGTTTACACCGAACCGTGGAACCCGTGGATCCAGAGCGTTTTCGACGTTATGGCACCGATTCTGGGCGAGGCCCCGGTGCCGCGCGTAGCAACCTACTTTACCGATGCTGCAGCGCTAAACCGGGCCTACAGCGATTCCCCCACTGTCATCCTCGGCCCGGGGGAGCCGCAGATGGCGCATCAGACCGATGAGTACTGTGTACTTGAGCGCGTCGAGAAATCCGTGGCGGCTTACCAAGAGATCATGCGCCGCTGGTGCTTCACTTGAATGGAACGATTCAGCACCGCGACGCATTCGGCGCGCGTGAACGGGCTGCTGGACCCGGGGAGCTTCGCGCGCCTCGGTGACAGCGGGCCGAGCATCACGCTGCTATGCGGCGGTGGTCGTCTTGAAGGTGAGCGAGTATGGATTGCCGCCACTGACCCAAGCCGAGCGCGCGGCGCGTTTGGCGTGGCCGAAGCCGACGCTCTGTGCGCCCTGTTTCAAGTTGCGCAGCATGAGCCCCGCCCGCTTCTGCTTCTGATCGATTCGGCTGGCGCCAAAGTCGACGAAGGGCTGGCTGCGCTAGGCGCTTTTCGTCGGCTGTTCCGCGAAGCCCTTTCGATCCGACTCGCGCACGTCCCCATGCTCGCGTTGCTGGGAAAGTCCTGTTTCGGCGGTGCCAGCATGCTCGCGTGTGTCTGCGGCCTGCGCATATACTCGAGTCAGACTCTGTTCGCGGTTTCCGGTCCAGGTGTAATCGAAGCCTTGCACGGCAAGAGTGAGTTGGATGCGGCTGATGCTGGCCAGGTTCGAGCTCTGATGGGAGGAGACGCGCGGGTCCGTCTTGGACCGAGCGAGCGTCTGGCGACAGACAGTATCGCCGCGTTCCGCGACAGCGCGGCGCGGTTGCTGCATCAGGGCGCTCTGTGGAACGGCTCTGTCGACGTGACCGCGGAGCACTCTGCGCTGGGTGAGCGACTGACGCGGCGCGCGCGCCAACCCGAAGTAAGTAGCGCCGAGCAAGACGCTTCCATCAAGCGGCTCGAACAGCTTCTGCCCACAGGTTATGGACCTATGGCGTGCGGTCCCGTATGCAAAGCATTGCCGAAGCCGGGCTCGGAGCGGCCGGCGTTCTTGGGCCTCTTGAATGGAGGCGCGGTAGGTGTGGATGCTTGCTGGCAGCTGGCCCAAGTGCTACTAGACTTGCACCGTTCGAACCCCAAGAGCCCGGTCCTGCTGCTGCTGGATGCAGTCGGACACGCCGCCACGCGACAGGACGAAGCAACGATGTTGTCTGCTTATTTGACCCACCTGAGTCTGGTAGGCGGATGGCTGGCGCAGTGCGGGCATGGGGTGTCGTTGTGGATCCCAGGTGCCGCGGCAGGAGCGGTCTACGTGGCATTCGCTGCCCCTGCCAAACATGTGGCGGCCCTGCACAGTGCGCGCATTCGGATCTTGCCGGAAATCGCGGTACGACAGATTCTCGGTGCGAGCGCGGAGCAGTCGGGCGACTCGGATGTGCTGCTGGATACCGGCGTCATCGACGCTTTCCTCGACCGTCGGCTCGAAAGCTACGCTGCAGTCGCGAGGTCGGATTGATCATGTCGAACCACAATGTTTACGCTGCGTTCGCGGACAGCTTCGCGCTCAACGCCTCGCGCTTAGCCCTGGAGACCGATCTCGGTCGCAGCTGCACCTATTCCCAGCTCGATCGTGAGACGGCCCGCTGTGCGGCAGCCTTGAAGCGTTTGGGGCTCAAGCGCGGGGATCGCGTCGCAGTGCAGGTCGAGAAGTCGCCGCAAGCGCTGTTTCTGTATCTAGCATGCTTGCGCGCGGGTCTGGTCTTTCTGCCCCTGAACACCGCGTATCAGTTGGCGGAGCTTGCCTACTTCCTGGCGGACGCCGAGCCCGCGCTGGTAGTGTCTACCCCAGCTGCCGCGCGTCGTGTCAGGCGAGTCATTCGAACCTGCAACTCGAGCGCACAGGTGGCTACGCTCGACGGCAGCGGCCGGGGCTCGCTGGCCGAAGCCGTGCGGCAGGCCTCTGCCGAGTTCAAGATCGAAACCACGGCACCGGACGAGCTCGCGGTGATCGTCTATACGTCCGGAACCACGGGTCGTTCCAAGGGGGCAATGCTGACCCATCGCAACTTGATTTCGAATGCTAGGGGACTAGTCGACAGTTGGGGTTTCAGCAACCAGGATGTATTGTTGCACGCGTTACCCGTCTTCCATGTGCACGGTCTGTTCGTGGCCAACCATTGCGCGCTGCTATCCGGAGCGAAGCTGATCTGGAGATCCAGGTTCGACGCCGAGGCAACCTTGGTCGACTTGCGGCACGCGACCGTGATGATGGGCGTGCCAACGTACTACACGAGGCTGCTGAACCAGCCAGGTTTGACGCCGGAGGCGTGCGCCAACATGCGCCTTTTTATTTCAGGCTCGGCACCCTTGTCGCTGGATGCGTTCCGAGAGTTCCGCGCTCGCACCGGCCATACCATTCTCGAACGCTACGGGATGTCGGAAGCTGGCATGATCACCTCCAACCCGCTCGTTGGCGAGCGCCGCGGTGGTACCGTCGGTCTTCCTCTTCCTGGGGTGTCTGTCCGCGTCATGGACCATCGGCACCGGCCGGTGCCGCAAGGAGAGCGAGGTGCGATCCAGATCCAGGGCGACAACGTGTTCGCCGGCTACTGGCGCAATCCAGCGAAGACGCGAGAGGAATTTACCGCAGACGGCTGGTTTCGCACAGGCGACGTCGGCGTCGTCGACCGCGATGGGTATCTATCTATTGTCGGCCGCGCCAAGGACCTGATCATCACCGGCGGATATAACGTTTACCCGAAAGAAGTCGAACTGGTGATCGATACTATGCCCGGTGTCCTCGAATCCGCGGTGGTCGGGCTGCCGCACCCTGATTTCGGTGAAGCGGTCACCGCGGCGGTGGTCTTGAACGGAGACGCCGAGGCGCCCAGCGAGTCTGCGGTGATTGCGCACCTAAAGACCCAACTGGCAAATTACAAAGTCCCAAAACGGATACATTTTCTCTCCGATCTTCCACGCAACGCCATGGGGAAGGTGCAGAAGAGCGTACTGCGCGAGCAGCTGGGCGAGCGCACGAAACATGAAAACGGCGGCGAGTCGCCAGCGTAACGGCTATGCGATCGGAGTCGTTTCCCCGCAGCTCCCGGATTGCCGCGTTGGTGGGCATTCTTGGCGTGCTCGTGTTGGTTGCCTCTGCCGCTTTCGTGGTTTGGGTGGTTACGGTGGCAAAGGCCCCGGGGCTGGACCGATTGGAGCAGGTGACCGGTCGCGTCAAAAGCGCAACCTGGAGCGACGGACCGTCGACCGGGCGAAGGTTGACACTCGTGGTCACGACGGAGGGTGTCGATTACGAGCTGACCCTACCGCGAGCCGAACAGCTGCCCGTACGGGACTGGCCTTTGGAGTCCATCATTGCGGGAGCGCCTGTGGTCGCTTGGTATATCCCGGATGGAGGCACCAAGTTCAGGGGAACACTCTGGCAGCTTCACCGCGGACGGCAACGCGTGGTGGCGTTGGAGGACACCGGTGCGCTGTATGGGGACTGGGTCCACAAGACCCTGCCGTGGTGCGCCTTGGGCCTGCTTTTGGGGTCGGTGTTGATCGCGGTCGGCTTCGGGAGTCGGAACCAGGCTGCGCGGGTCGGCTAGACCAATGACACGAGCATTTTTGTCGCCAGGGCAAACAGAATAACGGCAAAGACGCGTCTGAGAACGATCACCCGGGTGCGGTGGGCGACGTGCGCCCCGAACGGCACGGTGACAAAACTGCCGACCACCAACCCCACCAGCGCGGGGACGTATATATAACCCAGGCTCAGCGGTGGTAGTTTGGTCTGCCCTAGCCCGGTGATGACATACCCGAGGGCGCCGCCAATCGAGATGGGAAGGCCGAGCGCCGCCGAAGTCCCGATGGCATTGATCATCGGTACGTTGCAGATGGTCATCAACGGAATCACGAGAATCCCGCCGCCCACCCCAACCAGACTGCAAAGCGCCCCGACCGCAAAGCCCGCGGTTGACAGACCGGCCTTCCCGGGCAGAGTGCGCGTCGCCAGGGGTTTTTTGTCTACCCACATCTGAAGCGACGAAAAGAGCACGAAGACGGTGAAGATGACCGCGAGATAGCGCGATGACATCCGATCGGCGAACACAGTCCCGACCAATGTGCCGGCTACAATTGCCGGAGTAGCTGTGCGTACGATGTCCCAGCGTACACCGCCGCGAAAGTGATGGGCACGCAGGCTGGACAGGTTGGTGAAGACGATGCTGGCGAGCGAGGTGCCGAGAGCGAGGTGGAGTACGCGGTCCACCGCGAATTGCTGGGCCGTGAACAGGAACACCAGCAGCGGCACGATGATGACGCCACCGCCGATACCGAGCATCCCGGCAAAGAGGCCTACGAGCAAGCCAAGCGCCAGATACGCAAGCCACCACCACTCGGGCGACCAAGCTTGCAAAGCCCATCACTCCGCTTCGGAACGGTCCAGAAGTTTCAGGATGAACTGCCACTCGGCGCGCTCTACGGGAGTGATCGACAGTCTATTGCCCCGCTGCAGCACGCGCATGCCGGCCAACTTGGCATGACGGCGCAGCTCCTGGAGCGCGAGTAAGCGGGTTTTGCGTACCAATTTGACGTCGACGTTGAACCAGCGTGGGTTCTCCGGCGTGGCGGCGGAGTCGTAGTATTCGCTGCGCGGATCGAATTGCGTTGCGTCGGGATACGCCAGCCGCGACACCTCAACGATGCCAGCAACACCGGGTTGCGGGCAGCTGGAGTGATAGAAGAAAGCCTGGTTGCCGAGTTGCATCTGATCGCGCATAAAGTTGCGTGCTTGATAGTTGCGCACTCCCCACCAAGCTGCCGTCCTTCCCTGCGCACGGGCTAGGTCATCGACGCTGAATACGTCGGGCTCGGATTTCATCAGCCAGTAGCGCATGGGAAACGGGGCTCCAACCGGCCGGCACCCTGGCCGCAACGAACGGAGAACGGCACGAAAGGGCCGGGAAAAGAGAAAGAGCGGCTCGGCCGCTCCTCCGAATAGGGCCCCCCGCAAATGCCGTCAGGCCGGCTTCTTGAACCTGAGGTTCAAGGTGGTCGCTTTCCGAGCACATCAGGCGCTTCCGGGTCGGACGCGCACAACAGCGCTACTTTAGGCCGCAACCAAGCTTACGACATTGGTTCACAGAATTTACGGCCTGGACAAACACCGCAGGGGATAACTCTGACTGCTTGGCGGCAACGAGGCACAACCTTCACGCTGGCGTGCCCGGCCCGCCAAGCAAAACCTAGAACAAATCTTCTTGCGCGGACATGGCCTCATCGATCGCTGCCGCCATGCCGCGCATTCTACGCTTCAACTCCGGCATGTCAAACCCGGTGCCAAGCCCGGTCGACAGTAATTCGTGCGCGATGTTGAGGGCGGCAAGGATAGCGATGCGCTCACCTCCGATTACCTTACCGCTGCCGCGGATCTCGCGCATCTTGGCGTCCAGATACTGTACTGCCTTCAGAAGATCGTCCCGCTCCTCAACCTTACAGGCGATGCGGAGCTTTCGATCGAGGACGGTGACTTCAATGCCTCGCCCATCCGATTTCACCCCCCGTCCTCGGGTAGCCGGCTCAGCAGACTCTCCAGGCGTGCCCGAGCGGTCTCGATTTTCTCTTTCAGCTGCTTGCTTTCGTTCTGCGCCGCGGCCAGCTGTTGACGTAACTCGTGGTTGTCTTTGCGAAGACGATGGCATAGCTGTACGAGCTGGTTGAGTTTTGCGTCGAGGGAATCAAGCTCCGCTTCCATCGGCACACTATAGTTATAAAAAACTTGATAAGTCAACTGTTAACAGTTTTTTTTGAATGTTCTTTGGCACATCGCTCGCTCGCCATCACGGCCCCGTTTTCCGTTGCCCGCGAAAGCCCGCGCCTTTGCGCACAAGATGATCGGCTGTCGGGCCAACCGCTTTAGGCAAAAGACGAACCAGGTACTGCCTCCGCTGCGGCGAGCGGCGGCTTGCTGGTATTTGCACTAGACGCAGCAACGTCCGGAGTAGGGTCGATTCCGCTGTTGGGGAGGGGAGGAAAGGGTCGGCTTCGCCCTTTGCCCCTGCAAGTTTGAAGCCCGAGTAACGCGGTAAGGACGTTCAGGGTGCCGCTCCGTTGCCGTTACAACCCGGAAGGTTGCTCATGATTCCGGCCAGTGCTCGATGGAAGTGCCCATACCTCTGCGGTGTACATTGGCATTGGTACAAGATCATGAAGCTGCTGGTCCCTACTCAACTTCCAGCTTGGGGACCAGGCGCCGCAACTTGGAGCGCGCGGCTTGCTACAATCCGTGCGCTTCGTCGGTGTCGCCTGCGCTGCTGCCGGCACCGTGGCAACGCGGTGACCGATGAGTGCGAGTCCGCGGCGTGGCGGAAAGATTGTGTCAATCGCTGTCAGCGGGGGTCAAGTCCGGCCCATGGTGGAAGTATTGTAGGTCATGTCGGCATAAGGCTGAGCAGACTAAGGGTGAGAGCAAACTCGTTGTCTAAGGCATTGGGCGCATTTTCCGTGGGCCTTGCGGCTGTCCTGGTCGCACAGCCATGGGCGTTAGCTCGGATTGAGAAGATTGGAAAGAGCGAAGGCGCGGTGGACATTCTGGCGTGGCCCAGCTATTTGGAACGGGGGGAGACCGACAAGAACTATGATTGGGTCACTGATTTCGAGACGAAGACCGGGTGTAAGGTCAACGTCAGGACGGCTACCACATCGGAGGAAATGCTGACGCTGATGAGCGAGGGCGGCTTCGACCTCGTGACCGCCTCAGGAGACGTAAGCCTGCGCCTGATTGCTGGTGGATATGTGCACGACGTCAACACTGGCCTCATACCCAGTTACGCGAACATCGACCCGCGCCTGCAAAAGGCGCCCTGGCATTTCGTCAATGGAAAGAACTTCGGAGTGCCGTATCAGTGGGGCTCGAACCTGCTTGCCTACAACAGCAGCGTGTTCAAGGCGCCGCCAAAGAGCTGGGAAGTGGTGTTTGTCCCCATGCAACTACCCGACGGCAAGTCGAACCAAGGTCGGGTCCAGGCTTTTGACGGTCCCATCTATATCGCCGACGCCGCGCTGTATCTGATGTCCAGTAAGCCGGAGCTGGGTATCAAGGATCCCTACGCGCTGGACGAAAAGCAATACCAGGCTGTTCTCGAATTGCTGCGCGAGCAGCGCAAGCTGGTAGGACGCTACTGGCACGACGCCCGGATCCAGATCGCCGACTTCCGCAACGCCACGGTAGTCGCTTACTCTTCCTGGCCGTTCCACGCCAATTTTCCGGCTCCAGAATGTAATCCGTTCTGCAGC
>JACXTT010004278.1_pt1 | contig 21272 bp, 20 predicted proteins | sample 9270951 | NCBI WGS metagenome assembly JACXTT01 (sample SAMN15532306, study PRJNA645909) | rock metagenome | isolation source: weathered quartz diorite | place: Puerto Rico | collected 2017-06-21
CTGCTGCAAGCCGACGCCGCTCAGCGCCCGGACCTGATGCTGATGGACCTGCACATGCCGCAGCTGGACGGTTACGCCGCCACCCAGCAGATTCGCCAATGGGAACAGGACAACGCCCGGCCTCGCCTTACCATCATTGCGCTCACCGCCGATGCCTATGACGAAGACCGCCAACGCTGCCTGGCCGCCGGCATGGATGACTTTCTGACCAAGCCCATTGCCATTGATGCACTGCGCCAAGCGCTGGCGCAATGGCTGCCCAAGGCGGCAGCGCCACTTTAGCGACAAAATTCCTCAGTACTTGCACACGCCATCATGCGCGCCCTATGGACCCCATGGACACCAGCCTGCAACCATCCATTCGCATACTGAACCGCTTCTATGCGGTGTTTGCCGTGTACTGCTTGTTGCTGCTGTGCATTGGCGTACCCTTTATTTTCGTCAGAAAGCTGGTCTCCGGGCTGTTCCTGCTGGTCTGCTTGGCCGCGGTGTTGACCGCCTGGTACGCCAGCCGCCGAGGGCGGCCCAAGCAATCGCTGATCTATTTCTCGGCCAGCATCTGGCTGGTGCTGGTGACCACCGTTTTTATCGGCCTGCCGCCCAGTGGCGGCGCGGTGGTGCTGGCATTGGCGCTGATGCTGTCGGTGGTGGTGTCGCGCCGGGTAGGCATAGGTTTTGTGGTCCTGTACCTGCTGGCCTGGCTGGCTTTCATAGTGCTGCAGAACATGGGCCTGACGCCCGCGCCTTACTTTGTCAACAACCCTCTGAACGGATGGGTCATACTGACCGGGGCTGCTTGGCTGATTCTGATACCCATACCGCACATGGTGCGTGCGCTACACCAGGGCGCTGCGCTACAGCAATCGGTGTTTGAGGCCACCTCGGATGCGTTGATGGTCGTCAACCGAGACGGCAAGGTCGACAGCTATAACCAAAAGTTCATCGACATGTGGGGCATTCCCAGGGACCTGGAAGACGGGCGCAAGGATGCCGCCATGCTGGACTACGTACTGGCCCAGTTGCAGGATCCAGCGGATTTTCTGCAACGCGTGCAGGAGATCTACGCGCAGGAAGAAATGACCAGTGTGGACCAGATCTTTTTCAAGGACGGCCGCGTCATAGACCGCTATTCGCACCCCAACTTCATGGGCGAACAGATCGTCGGCCGGGTCTGGAGCTTTCGCGACGTGACCGACAGCCACCGCGCGCAGTTGGCACTGCGCTCCAGCCAGGCCATGTTTCAGGGCCTGTTTGACATGTCACCATTAGGCATGGCCCGTAACGACTTGGATGGAAATTTCCACGAAATGAATGCCGCCTTTTGCCGCATGTTGGGCTACACCAAAGAAGAGCTGCAGGCGTTGAGCTATTGGCAGATTACGCCCAAGGACTACGCGGAGCAAGAGAAGCTGCAACTGCAAAGCCTGCGCACCCGAGGCACCTATGGCCCCTATGACAAACATTACATCCACAAATCGGGCGAACATCTGGCGGTCCGGCTCAACGGCATGTTGATTCAGAATGTTGGCGAACAAGCCTTCATATGGTCCATTATTGAAGACATCTCGGCGCAAAAGGCCCATGAATAGAGCCTGCTGCTGGCCAAGAAGAGTGCCGAAGAAGCCTCACTGGCCAAAAGCGAATTCCTGGCCAATATGAGCCACGAGATTCGCACGCCGATGAATGCCATTTTGGGCATGCTGCAGTTGTTGGGCAACACCCAGCTCAACGCCAACCAATTTGACTACCTGAACAAATCGCAGGGCGCGGCGCAATCCCTGTTGGGCCTGCTGAACGACATTTTGGACCTATCCAAGATTGACGCCGGCAAGATGGAACTGGACGTGCACCCGTTTTCCGTGGACCAGTTTCTGCGTGACCTGGCCGTGGTGCTCTCGGCCAGCGTAGGCAACAAGGCCATTGAAGTGCTGTACGCCATAGACCCGGCTATTCCAACCCACCTGGTGGGCGACGCGCTTCGCTTGCAGCAGATCTTGATAAACCTGGGCGGCAACGCCATCAAGTTCACCAACGCCGGGCAGGTGGTGGTGTCGCTCAAGCTGGTGGCAGGCACTGAAACGGCCAACGCGGATATGGCGCATATTGAATGCGCAGTGCAAGACACCGGCATTGGCATCGCGGCAGAAAACCAGAATCGGATTTTCAACGATTTTTCACAGGCCGAATCGTCCACCACAAGGCGCTTTGGCGGCACCGGCCTGGGCTTGACCATCACCAAACGGCTGATCGAGATCATGGGTGGCCAGATTTCACTGCGCAGCACCTTGGGTCAGGGCAGTACTTTCAGCTTTGTGCTGCAACTGCCGGTCGTGCGTGAAACAGCTGCCCTGGGCGCGGCCCGGCCCGCACAAGCAAGGGAGGCACGCCACGTTCTGATGGTTGACGACAACGCACTGTCCCGCCGGTGCATGGCCGATATGCTGCGTGCGCGGGGCTGGACCGTAGACCTGGCCGACAGCGGCCAGCAGGCGCTGGACCAGGTACAGGCGCGCGCGCAGGCGCAGTTGCCGCCCTACCACGGCGTCTACATCGATTGGCAAATGCCCGGGCTGGACGGCTGGGAGACCATGCACCGCTTGATCGCGGCCCATAGTGGTCATGGCCATGACCCGCGCCCCCTGCCCCGCTTTGTCCTGTTGTCGGCCAACGGGCGGCAAAATCTGTCACAGCGCACACAACAAGAACAGCAATTGCTCAGCGCCTTTTTACTGAAGCCCGTCACCGCGCAGATGCTGGTCGAAGCGGCTGAGCGCCCAATAGCCAAACCCGACAGCATGCGTAAAGCGCCGCGCAGCAGCCAGCGCCAACTGGCAGGCATGCGCATTCTGGTGGTGGAAGACAATGCCATCAACCAACAAGTGGCCGAGGAACTGTTGGGTTTTGAAGGCGCGCTGGTCTCCATTGCATCCGATGGTCAACAGGGCGTGCATGCCGTGGCCTCCGCCAAGCAACAGTTTGATGCGGTACTGATGGACATTCAAATGCCCGTCATGGACGGCTTTGCTGCAACCCGCGCCATACGCGAGCAACTGCAGCTGACCCGGCTACCTATCATAGGCCTGACGGCCAACGCCATGGCCTCAGACCGCGAGGCCTGTCTGCAAGCCGGCATGAACGAGCACATTGGCAAGCCCTTTGACCTGGCACAGTTGGTGTCCTTGCTGATCAAGCTCACGGGCCATCAGGCGCCCACGGCCAGCGCCCCCCTATCGAGCCCCATACAGCGCGCCACACAGAGCGCCACCAAGGGTACTTTGCCAAACGACATCCACGTTGCGGCCGCGTTGCAGCGCCTGGGCGGCATGCAAGACCTGTATGTGGACGCCGCCCGCCAATTCCAAGAGCCGCTGGCCAGCCTGGTGGACGACCTGTTGCAGTTGCTGCACACGGGGCAATTGCAGCCATTCAAGGCCGCACTGCACACACTCAAGGGCAACGCCGCCACATTGGGCTTGGATAGACTGGCCAACGCACTGCGCGACATGGAGCAGCTTAGCAAAACAGGTGCAGACGCGGCGCAACTGGAGACGCCCGTGCTGTCGTTGACACCCTTGGTTCAGACCGCGCGGCAGGCCTTGGCACAAGCCATTGCAGAGCTGGCGGACGCTGCATTGCTGGCTGCGCACGCAGAACCAGTGCGCAGCACAAAGCTATCGGCCACAGCAAGTTCAGCAGCTTCAGCGGCCGACGTCAGCACCGCGCGCGCGCAGCTACAGTCGACGCTGGTACCGCTGTTGCTGGCCAGCGATCTGGGCGCCCTGAAGGCGTTTGAGCTGATGCAAGGCGCCTTGGCCAGTTTGCCGCCAGACCAGGTGTCAGCGATCGCGCTGGCCCTGAAAAATCTGGACCTACCCGCCGCACTGGAGGGCTGCCGCAGGATTCTTGCCAACACCACCACGCAATGATGATTACTCTTTGGCGCCAGCCTTGACGAGAATGTCTTCGATGTCCTTGTAACCGCGGGTGCGCGCGTATTGCAGGGCGTTAGAGGTAGGCTTGGCGCCTTTGGACATCAAGAATTTAACCATCTCCAGCTTTCCCCGGCCCGCAGCCACGCCCAGCGCAGCGCCCCCGCCAGCGTTCACGTCCATGCCGCCATCGAGAAACAGTTTGACGGCAACCATGTCGCCGGCACCGGCAGACGTAGCAAATTGCTGCTCGGTGTATTCAACGCCGGTAGCTTTCAATTCAGCTCGGGCGGCGGCGGCATCTGCCGCATGGGCGGTCACACCCATACCCAGGGCACAGCAGGCCACCAGCGCGGCCACAGCGGGCCGCCAGGCGCGGCGAGAGCTTGGCAAGACAGGTTTCGTCATTTTCTTCACCTTTCAATAAGATCTGAGCAAAGCTCTTACAAGCTTACGGATCCTCTGTCGTCCTGCATGGCGTAAAGGTTCAAAGCGGTCGCCACGGCGCTCATTTTCCAGCCGGTGGCTGCCACAGTTCGACCTTGTTGCCCTCAGGATCCAGCACCCAGGCAAACTTGCCATATTCCGATTCGTCGATTTTGTCGAGAACATTGCAGCCCTCTTCCTTCAGCGCCTTGACCAGCGCGTGCAGGTCTTCCACCCGGTAGTTGACCATGAAGCTGGCCGCGCTGGGCGCAAATTGATCACTCTCCATGGGCGCAATGGACCAGGCCGTGGTGCCACCCACCGGCTTGCCGTCTGCATCACTCCAGGAGAAAGCAGCGCCGCCCCATACCTTCACATCCACGCCCAGATGGTTTTTGTACCAGGCCCGCAACGTGGCGGGATCTTTGGCCTTGAAAAAAATACCGCCTATTCCGGTAACTCGTTTCATCGTCATCATGCCTCCGAATGCAAACGCGCAAATTTAGTACGCATAGAACGGCCCGGTGACCGCACCGGTGTTCTTGCCTTCCAGACCTATGAAAACCCGGCGACCAAAGAAGAAAGGCAGCCCCCAATCAAAGGTCTGCGAATCGTTGACAGTGCCGCCCAGTTGCGGAAACGCTGTATTGGCCAGATTGTTGAACTGTGTAGACGCATTGTCCACGGCAAACGACACAAATGACTGTGCGCCGTTGGCCCCCACATTGATGATCGTGAATGGAGTCGATGCGGCCGGGCAATAGAAAGACGAGAAAGACGACGACCCGGAACCGGTGCACTTGGAAAGTGAAGGCGTATCGAAGTACAGTCCGTTGGAGCCCGTGTCTATGAAGCTGGTTTTCAGGTTCCGGTTTTCAATGGATGTCGTGATGTAACCATTGGCGTCTGTTGTCTGCACGCTGGCAGAAGCCAGGCCGTTGTTGACCTGCGTGCCAATGCCCAGGTACAGGGCCCCGGTTACCGTATGGGCTCCCGTTGCGCCAACGGGCGGCAAGTCGATGACGACTCCATTGTTGTCATGGCTGAGCAGGCCTGCAAGATTTTGCAATTGCTGGGCTTGGCCCGCAGTAGTTGCCACGGCGCTCGTGCAAGCCGCAGTGCTACAGGTGAAGTAGATGCCATTTTTCAACACTTTGGCACAACCTGCACCACAGTCTTGCTGAAAGAGACCAATGCCCAATATGCCCTTGGCACCGAGCTTGGCCACCGTATCGTTCGCATTGCCGGTTGCGCAAGTACCGGACAATGCACTGTATTGGGGGCTGCCAACAACCTGAATGGGCAAGCTGGCAACCGAGTTTCCGCCAAGGCTCACGTCAGCGCTCACCACAGGTCCCCAAGTGAAGCTGTTGTCCAGATACTGCCCGCAATTGAGCAGCGGCAATCCGCTTGGGGAACTGACAGAAGGCAGGTTGATCGACGAAGACAGCACAGTAGACAACACACGCAGCCCCGTGGATCCCGTGTCCAGCAGCAGATGGTCAATGACTTGGCATTGCGCCTGATTACCAGGCTGGCACACCGTGACGCTGACAAACGGAACATTGACGCTATTGTTGGTAGGCCCGCTATCTACGGTGATGGGAACGCTATTGCCGACCGCGGTGGCCGTCTTGCCAGCCGCATTGAGCGTATAGGAGTCAATATGCACCCGCACGTTGTTATACGTCTGGCCCGCGGCGACCACCGTGCCCATGGTGAGCATATTGGTGCCGGGGTCAAAGCTTTCGGCCACAGGTGGGCCACCGGCCACGCTCAGCTGTGAATAACCCCCAACCGTGACACTGGCGTTGTAGTAATTCTGGCCTGCAACGGAGACGGACTGCAACGTCAGCAGATTGGTGCGGACGTCGAAAATATCAACAGCCTGTGCGCCGGTTGACGCCAGTGCGGCCAACAGGGCCAAGGCAAGGCTAGCGAAGCGTTTCATCAATATTTGTACCAGTACGTGTTGCAGACAGTCGATCAGCGTTGGGCCAGATCAGCGTGGGTCTCGATGATACGAGACGCAATGCCATACTCAATGGCCTCGCCCGCATTCATCCAGAAGTCGCGTTCAATATCGGTCATGACCGTTTCCAGCGGCTTGCCCGTTTGCTTGGCAATGACGCGGGCCAGACGCTCGCGCACGCGGATGATTTCCTTGGCCTGGATGGCAATGTCGGTGGCCTGGCCACCGGCGCCGCCGGCCGGCTGGTGAATCATGAAGCGGGTATTGGGCAGGCACAGACGGCGCTCTTTGGGCGGCGCCAGGAAGATGTGGGCGCCGGCACTGGCCACCCAGCCGGTTCCAACCGTGGTAACAGGCGCAGACACAAAGCGAATCATGTCGTGAATGGCGTCACCCGACTCGACGTGGCCGCCTGGAGAAGACACCAAGACCGTGATGGGCGCGTCCGACTCTTCGGCCAGGGCCAGCAGGCGACGGCAAGTGGCACGTGCCAGCGTGTCGTTGATCTCGCCAAAGACCAGCACAAAGCGGGACTTGAAAGACAGCCGCTCTTCCAGGCGGTCGTCCTTCTCGGGAACCGGGGCTGGCGTCTTCTCATCAGTGTCGTTCAGGTGGATATTCATGGTCATTCTCCAAATTGCATAGTTGACGAAGTCTAGCGCACGGCGCGTTGCGGCCGCCCGGCACTTGTTAATTCCTGTAAATGTGCGCTGTTTTGCGCGCGCATTGCACACGCGCCTATTGCGCCAGGTAGATGCAGGTAAGGCGTAAAGCCTCTCATTCCAAGCCCGGCGCATGCAATGTGTCACTCGGGCAGTCTTGACGAGCAGAGTCCAACACCGAATGCATGCGTGGCGCAGCTCCACTGTTACAGCGGCGCCAGGTAAGCACAGACCATGCGCGCCAGCTCGCGCCTGAGCGCGGCGGACTTCTGGTTGCCGTTGCGCACCGCGCTGTGGATGACGCCCTCCATCGCCGCACTCAGCACCTGCACCACCACGTCACGCTCTGCCTTGCTGCGCGCGACAGGGCAGGCAGCAACAATGGCGCGGTAGCGCTCCAGATACAGGGCGTTGAACCCCGCCTGCGACGCGCGGGCACCCGCATGGGGTGGCGCTACCTCCAGCAGCACGTGGTGCAACTGGGGGTGCAGGCTGTGTGCGGCCAGCAAGCCGGCCACCAGATCATCGACCAACTGCGCCACCGCTACCCCGCTGCTGGGTGGCGGTGCCAGCGCAGCCAGGATGTCGTCCAGATGGCGTTGGCGAATGGCCTCCACCAGTGCCTCTTTGTCGGGAAAGTATTGGTACAGCGAGCCAACGCTGACGCCGGCTGTGTCGGCCACCTCATTGGTGTTGAAACCGGCCCAGCCACGCTCGCCCAAAACGCGAGCACCGGCCTGCACAATGGCCTCTACCGTGGCTCGTGAACGGGCTTGCCGCGGCACTTTGCGCATGGCAGGGCGTGGGGCTGGAATGCGAGTAGCCAAAATCATCCTCTAAATTGAAAATATGAACAAATTACTCGCATTTTCACCCACTTCACCAGAAAGACCGCCCCCCATGACTGCCTCCGCCATGCTGCGCACCATGTTCAACTACCAGGCCTGGGCCAACGACGAAATGTTGCAAAAAATGCGGGGGCTGGATGCACCGCAACACGCCCAGCAGCGCCACACCGCCCTGCGCCTGATGAACCATTCCTACGTGGTGGGCCAGATTTTCAGCGCCCATCTGACGGGCTCCGCGCACAACTACGCCACCGACAACACAGCAGAGACCCCCACCCTACCCGCCTTGCGCGAGGCCGTTACGGTATCCGACCGCTGGTACCTGGACTATGTGCAGGCCGCCACGCCGGAGCTGCTGGCCGAGTCTGTGGCATTTGGCTTTACCGATGGCGACAAAGGCTATATGTCGCGGCTGGAAATGCTGACCCACGTGGCCACGCATGCCATCTACCATCGCGGTGAGGTCGGCCGCATCCTGACGCAGTTGGCCCTGCCCATGCCATGGGACACCTTTGCAGTGTACCTGCATGCCAGTGAGCCCGCACGCCGGCACATGGCTTGAAACAGCGCGGCAAAGCCTGTGCGGTAATATGGGTTTGGCACTTCAACAACCCCAACCGTGAGACGACTATGACGCGAACCACCGCCCGCCAGAACTTGCACCACACCAAAGCCCTCACCCGCCACATGGGCGCCAGCCTTGCCAGCGCACTGCTGTGCCTGTGCAGCATGTCGGCCCATGCCGATGACGTCATGGAGACGGCACACCTGGTGGTCACTGGCGGCCCGAATGCCGGCACCTATGACGCGCAATCGGACAAAGGCGGCTGCTCCGCCGGCCTGACAGGGGCTGGCTCCTGGGGCAACCAGCTGTCGCAGCCCAAGGAAAAAGACCCGGCCAAATTCAACAGCCTGCAGCTGATTGTTCCCGATGCCAAGAAGGCTGCGTCCGGCGGCAAAGAATTCTTCATCATGTTCCGCTTTGGCTCCATCATGGGCAAGAACACCGAATACACGGTTGAGACCCGCCCCGCAGAGGCCAAGAAAAAAGGCAGCGGCACCGTCACGGTGGAAGACAAGGGCGCCACCGGCAAGGTCAGCTTTAGTGTGACCAGTGCCGAAGGCTACAAGTTTGAAGGCGCTATAGACTGCAAGTCTGTGATGCGCGGCGGTTAAATGCTTGGGCTCAGGACACTCGCCGCGCTGCTGCTGAGCCTGCAAGCGGTCCTGCCCGCGCGCGCCGCCCCTTTGCAGCCAGCGACGTGGGACACAGACATTCCCAAGGCCATGGCCAGCGTGAATGCCAAGGGCCTAGCCGTTGCCGTCATCGATGAAGGCAAGGTGGTCTATGTGCGCAGCTTTGGCCAGCGCAATGCGCAAGCGCAGCCGCTGCAAACCGACACCGTGATGACCGCCGCCTCACTGACCAAGCCGGCCTTTGCCTATGTGGTCATGCAACTGGTGGATGAAGGCAAGCTAAACCTGGATACACCGATTGCCAGCTACCTGCAACAGCCCCTGCCCAGCTACCCTGCTGAGCGCCCCTATGCCGCGTGGGACGGCCTGGCGGGTGATGACCGCTGGAAGAAGATCACGCCGCGCATGCTGCTGAGCCACCGCGCGGGCTTTGCCAACTTCCAGCGCCTGGAGCCAGACCGCAAAGCACACATCCACTTTGAGCCCGGCACGCGCTACGCTTACTCGGGCGATGGCATCAACCTGCTGCAATTCGTGCTGGAGCAGGGTCTGGGGCTGGATGTGGCTGCTGAAATGCAAAAACGCGTGTTCACCCCCTATGGCATGGCGCGCAGCACCATGCGCTGGCAAGCCGACCCAGCCGGCAACCAGGCCGAGGGCTTTCTGAGCAACGGCCAGCCCCATGCACACGCGCACCACACGCTTGCCGCAGCCGCCTGGTCCATGGACACGACGATAGACGACTATGCCCGCTTTGCCGCCGCCTTTGTGCGCGGCGATGGCCTGGTCAGCGCAAACCGCGCCAGCATGACCACGGCGCAGGGGCCTATCTCCACAGCCACGCAATTCCCAACCTTACAGGACGAGTTGCCACCCGAGCGGCGCCGAGCCGACCTGGCCGCCGGACTGGGCGTGGTGGTGTTCAAAGGCCCGCAAGGCCCTGGCTTCTACAAGGGCGGCCATGACGATGCCACGGGCAATATGTGGGTCTGCCTGAACCAGCAGCAGCGCTGCGTGCTGCTGCTGTCCAACGATGTGCGCAGTGAGAAGGCATTCCCCGGCATCGTGCAGCGCATACTGGGCGACACTGGTGTTCCATGGACATGGGAATACGGGCCCTGAACACGCGCATGCACGGCACGGTGTTTGCACACATCGCGCGCTGCTTTGCCGCATGCCTCGTCCTTCTATTGGCTGCCGGCCTGCCCGCTGCAGCCATGGCAACACGAGACGGCCCCATCATTTCTGCCCAGGCCCGGGCGGCCCTGCTGCCCTTGGTACCGCAGGGCTACACAACCGGGGCGGTCATTGCCTGCGACTTAGGCAAACACCACTCCGGCCGCTATGTGGCCGCCCTGGTCGACACCAACTCCGGCACGCCCGAGGGCTTGGCCGACATGCCCGAGCGCGTGGTGCGCCTGCTGTACCTGGCCTGGGACGGTGCGCGATGGACCGTGCTGGACGATATCGCCGTGGCAGGCCAGCGGGCCGATCTGGCGCCACAGTACCTGAGCGGCATGTCCGTGGTGACGGTAGGCCAGCACCCCTTGTTGTACGTCTACACCACCTGGTTTGGCGGCGGCTCGGGCAGCGAGCAATACTTTCAGTTGTTCCAGGCCAAGGGCCGGCACTTGCAGTTGGTGCACGGCTTTGAACACAGCCGCATGGAACGCGGCTTCTTCACGCTGCACAATGCCCGCGTCTACGACGCCGACGTGGCCTGCAGCCGCGGCCCTAAAAGAGGCCAGTCCTACGTGTATTCCTGCTACCTGGACGCCAAGGAATACGACTTTGACGGCAACACACTGGTGCAGACCCGCCGTGAAAAAGTGGAGCCGCGCACGGGCAACCGGTTTCTTTTTGAGAGCTATAGAAACGAGTCGCTGCACACAGTCATACTGCGCGATGGCTATTTCTCCAACCCCAAAGCCGCGCCTGCAGAGTAACGGTCCATAGCTGGCCACGCAGTGCCCCGCGACCCGCGTGCTAGGTATTGGCTGTAGGGAAGCGCGCGACCCCTGGTTCCAATGGCAGGCGCAGGGCATTGGTCAAGTAGCTGACCGTTCTATAAAACCCTGCCACCATCAGCAGCTCCAGCATGGCCTCGTCGCTGAAATGCGTCTTCAGTTCAGTCCACAGCACGTCGTCCACATCACAGTGCTGGTCCAAGGCGTCGCACAGCCGTATCAGCAAACTGTCTTGTGCAGACCAGCAGGCATCGCTGGCAGTGCCGTTCACGGTGGAATGTATTTGCTCGGGCGTCAGCTCGGCGGCCTGTGCAAACACGCTGGCATGCACGCCCCACTCGTACTCGGAGCGGCACAGCGCCGTGGTGCGGTCGATCACAATCTCGCGCTGGCGCAGTGTCAGGTTGCTCTTGTCCAGCAGACCGGACGAAAAGAACTTCATGGCCAGCCGGGGGTCGCGCGCCAAGGTCGTAAAAAGCTGCAAAGGCGGCTTGCCCCGCATGACTTGCTCAATGCTTGCACCCACTGCAGGGTCAAATGGCGGCGTAGCGGCTTGTATGCGTGCGGTCATCGTGTGTTCTCCAGGTGTTGGCAGTACAGTAAGGCCGCATCCTAATCTCATTGCTGTATAAAGTAAAGCATGAACATTCCAAGCATAGGCAAACCCGTACGGGGTTCCCGCACCGGCCGCCCCATCATGGTGGCACTGGACCTGCTGGGCCGGCGCACCACACTGCGCCTGTTATGGGAACTGCGCGGCGGCCCCTTGACCTTTCGCGGCCTTCAAGATGCCTGCGAGACCAATTCGCGCCTGCTCAATATGCGCTTGGCGGAACTGAAGGAGGCCGGCATCGTGGAGCACGACACCGGGGGCTACCAGCTGACGTCGCAGGGGCAGTCACTGGTCAAGGCGCTGCAGCCGATGTTGAAGTGGGCTGAGGGGTGGGCGGCAACCCAGGATAGCGGTAGTTGAAGCGTCATCTCAATGCAAGCGCGCCCAATACGGGTAGGCTACGTCCGACTACACGCTATAGTGCATGCACTGAATCAAATGGGGGCGCGGCAGCTTTCATGAAAAAGCTTTTATCTCAGTATTTAGACAGCACATAGACCCCAGAGAAAGCCTTTAAGCATCCAACATGAAATTCCCTTTTTTCGCCATCATCGTCACTTTGCTGTGTCTGAACGCTACCACTGCATGTGCCGATGATCTCAGCGCACAGCTTATCTTTCGGGGAACGTTCCGCGGCCCGTTCGAAAAGCAACCCATAGGCGAGCCGCTGCCAAACGTGAGGTTGGGGCATACCTGGATCGGGCCCAGGCCTCGACAAGAAACTGGCCAGGTTACCGGAACAAGGGGACTTCAGTTTGGGGTATTGTTCATACCGCGCGATTCCAAGCCCATGGCAACACCCGTCTCGTTTCGGTATGTGATCCGCTATCCCCAGCCGGGAGTAATCCAGCCTGGAAGCGCAGTGCCTTCGCTATCAGCCGAAACAAAGGTTGATTGCTTGGTTGGTCTTGCGTGCATCGCTACCTATACTTTCGACAATGACTGGGAAATCGTCCCTGGGACCTGGCGCTTCGAGATCTACGACAAAGACCTCAAGATTGTCGATGAGTCCATTGAAGTACTGGTTCAAAAGACCAGTCAGTGAATGGCCCTGTAGATGTCTAACCCTCCATCGGGTTGACTTGCCAGGGAAAGCCGACCCCGCGCTCCTTGCCCTCCACATTAGAGCACTCACATGCCAGTCACCGCACTCCCCAGCTCACCGATAGCAGGCATCACGACGATCGAACTGTCAGCCGATCGTGCGCCCCTCTTGCAAGCGTTCTTCGACGAGAACCCGGCGTACTTTCTCGCAACCTCCGGGGAGCCGGCCGGCCCAGGCGAAGCGCTTGAGGAGAACACTAGTACCGTGCCGGCCAACATGAGCTTCTCGAAAAAGTGGGTCATAGGCTATGCTGATGACCAGGGAAAACTTGTCGCCATGGCCAATGTGATCACCGACCTACTGGCTACCTCGATCTTTCACATTGGCACATTCATTGTCGCAACGAGCCGACACGGAAGCGGCGATGCCCAAGTCCTGAACCGGGGACTGGAAGACTGGGCACGCGCCAACGGCGCGGCATGGATGCGCCTGGGTGTCGTCGAGGGCAATGCGCGCGCTGAGAGATTTTGGGCGTCGGTGGGTTACAGAAAAGTCCGCGCACGACCCGGCATTGAAATGGGCTCACGCACCGTCACCGTGCAAAACATGGTCAAGCCACTTCTTGCTGGCTCGCTGGAACAGTATTTCACTCTTGCACCACGGGACGATCCAGAGGGCGCCCGCACCGAAGCGAAGCAACAGTTGAACATAACTTGACCCCGTCATTTAACGGCTAAGTTACTCCCCCCACATACGCCTGCAACCCCTTCAGCAAGGCATCAAACGTCACCTTGCACCGCGGGCTATGCCGCAGGTCTTCGTGCATGGTGAGCCAGGTTTCCAGGCCCATGTTCAGGCTCTCGGGCAATAGGCGCACCAGTTGCGGCTCGCGGGCGGCCAGTGCGACCTGGCATATGCCTATACCCGCTCCCGCGCGCAGCATGGCCCATTGGGCCATGTCGCTGTCCGTGCGCACAGAGAACGCGTCGCGGTTCCACAGTGGAAAGCCCTTGCGCGCCGCGCGTATGAAGGCCGTCTCTTCGTCAAAGCCTATGAGCGCGTGCCCCGCCAGGTCGGCCAGCGTGGCTGGTGTGCCGCGTTTGCGCAGGTATTTTTTGTGGGCATGCAGCCCCAAGTCGACCTGACCCACGCGCCGTGCAATCAGCGACTCCTGCTTGGGTTGCGTCATGCGCACGGCAATATCGGCCTCGCGCTTGAGCAGGTCTTGCACGCGGTTGCTCAAGACCAGCTCCACTTTCAGCGCCGGGTGTTCAGCTTGCAAGGCCGTGATGATGGGCGGCAGCACTTCCACCCCCACCACCTCACTGGCAGTCACACGCACCGTGCCCTTGACGCCGATGCCCTGGCTCTCGGCCGCACGTTTCAATGCTGCGGCCGAGCTGCTCATGGCCTGGGCGAAGGGCTCCAAGGCCAACGCCGCCTCGGTGGGCAGCAAGCCCGACTGGGAGCGGGTAAACAGCGTCACGGCCAGCGACTTTTCCATGGCTGCAATGTGACGGCCCACCGTGGGCTGGGCTATGCCCATGGCGCGGGCCGCGCCGGATAGCGAACCTTCTCTCAGCACACTCAAATACGAGCGGTAAAGCTCCCAGCCAATATCACCAGCGATGTTGTTAGTCATGCATAAATGTATAGCGTCTAGTACATGTTCGTCAATTGCTTATTAACGGCGCCAGGCCCAGAATTCATCCCATCGCAACACACTTTGAAGGAGTTTCAACATGGACAACAGCAAGACAGCATTGGTATTGGGAGCAACAGGCGGGATTGGTGGTGAGGTGGCGCGCCAGCTGCGCGACGCGGGTTGGACCGTGCGGGCACTGCGCCGGGGCGGCGAGCAAGCGCTGCAGCGGCGCGACGGCATGGTCTGGGTGCGTGGTGACGCCATGAACCGGGACGACGTAATGGCCGCCGCCGTTGGCTGCTCGGTCATCGTGCACGCCGTCAACCCACCGGGCTACCGCCGCTGGGCCGAACTGGTCATGCCGATGGTTGACAACACCATTGCCGCTGCCAAGGCCCAGGGCGCCACCATTGTTCTGCCTGGTACCGTGTACAACTTTGGCCCCAGCGCCTTCCCTTCGCTGCGTGAAGACTCGCCACAAGATCCCGTGACACGCAAGGGTGCCATTCGGGTCGAGATGGAGCGGCGCCTGCGCGAAGCCAGTGGCGACGGCTGCAAGGTCATCGTGGTGCGGGCTGGCGATTTCTTTGGGCCAAAGCCGGGCAATAGCTGGTTCTCGCAGGGCCTGCTCAAACCCGGCCAAGCCGTCAAGCTGATCCAGTTGCCAGGTGCACCCGGCGTGGGCCACCAATGGTCTTACCTGCCAGACGTGGCCCGCACCATGGTGGAGCTGGTGCAGGTGCGCGACACGCTGGAGCCCTTTGCCGCCTTCCACATGGCCGGCCACTGGGACGCCGATGGCACGCAGATTGCCGCAGCCATCAGCCGCGTGGTGGTGCGCCAGGGCGGCGCCAGGCCTGCAGTGCGCGCCTTCCCCTGGTGGCTCACCGCGCTGGCAGCACCTTTTGTGCCCACGCTGCGCGAATTGCGCGAAATGCGCTACCTGTGGAGCACCCCGGTCAGCCAGAACAACGCCAAGCTGCTGGCCGTGCTGGGGCACGAACCGCACACCCCGCTGGACACGGCCATTGAAGCAAGCCTGGCTGGCATGGGCTGCCTGGCAGCGGCTTCTTCTGCGCCCTCTTCAACGCCAGCTGCCGTTCGCAAGAATGGCAGCCTCGCGTAGAACGCTTGACAGTGCCGACCGCAACAGCCGCCCCGTGCGGCTTGTTGCGCTGCAAAAAGATTCCGCTAGGCAAGTGTTAGCATGCTGCACGCCTCAGGTGTCCACCTACTAACCACACACTACTGCCAACCATGCGACCTACCCTCCCCTTGCAAGCCATAGCATTGGCCGCGTTAAGCCTGTCTCTGCTCAGCGTGAACACCTTCGCCGCTGACAAAGCCGCGCCGCCAACCGAAAGACAGCTTGTAACTGACAGCTACGGCGACGTGAAGGTAGACGACCCCTACCGCTGGCTGGAAGACGCAAAAGACCCCAAGGTCCACCAGTGGAGCCTGGCGCAGGATGCGCGCACCCGCCACTACCTGGACAAGCTGCCCAACCGCAAACCAATTTTCAACCGGCTGATGAAGCAGATAGCAGCGGCATCCAGTTCCTACTTTGGCTTGCAGACGGCGGGCGACAAGGTGTTTGCGCACTACAACCAGCCCAGCAAGCAGCAACCACTGATCGCAGTGTTTGACAACAGTGCGGACCCGAAGAAGGCCCGCGTGGTGCTGGACCCCAACAAGATCAACACCAAGGGCACCACGGCCGTGGACTGGTTTGTGCCCTCGCCCAAAGGCGACTTGATTGCCGTGTCCATGTCAGACAACGGCAGCGAAGACGGATCGCTGCATGTGTTCAATGTGGCAACCGGCAAGCCGGTGGACGCCGTGATACCCCGTGTGCAATACCCCACCGGCGGCGGCAGTTTGGCCTGGCGAGCGGATGGCAAAGGCTTTTGGTACACACGCTACCCCGGGCCGGAAGAAGCCGCCGACCGTGCACACTTCTACCAGCAAATCTATTTCCACACGATTGGCGACGAGCCCGCCAAAGACACGTATGTAGTGGGCAAAGATTTCCCCAAGGTTGCCGAGATCGCACTGGTGGCACAGTCCTACACCGACAAGGTGGTAGCGGCCGTTGCCAATGGAGACGGCGGCGAATTCGCACACTATGTGCTGAGCCCGGACGGCGGCGTGCAGCAGGTCACACACTTTGCCGACCAGATTTCGGTCGCAACCATTGGGCCTGACAACGCGATGTACCTGGTGTCGCACAAGGACGCACCACACGGCAAGCTGCTGAAGCTGCCCATGGGCGACCTGGATGTGGCCCACGCCAAAACCATCGTTCCGCAGTCCGATGCCGTCATACAGGGCGGTGGCGAGTTTGGCGGCGCCCCGGTCGTCATCACCAAGAACGCCGTCTATGTGCGTGAGCTGGTGGGTGGCCCGTCGCGCGTGGCCATCTTCGACCACGAGGGTGCAGCAAAAGGTGTGCTGCCGCTGCCCGACGTTGCCGAAGTCGATGAAGTGGAAGCTTTGTCCGATGGCAGCCTGCTGTATTCTGTCAAGACCTATCTGCAGCCGCCCTACTTCTCGCGCTATGACGAAGCCACGGGCAAGTCCGCCCCTACCAAGCTGGCGCAAACCAGCCCCGTGAAGTTTGCCGACACCGAAGTGGTGCGCGAATTTGCCACATCCAAAGACGGCACCAAGATCCCCTTGAACATTGTTCGCCGCAAAGGCACCAAGCTGGACGGCAGCCACCCGGTGCTGCTCAATGGTTATGGCGGCTATGGCGTGAACCAGACCCCCAGCTTCCTGGGTGCACGCACCCGCCTGTGGCTGGATGCAGGCGGCATCTTCGTGGTGGCCAACCTGCGCGGTGGCGGAGAATTTGGCGAAGAGTGGCACAGCCAAGGCGCGCTCACCAACAAGCAAAACGTGTTTGACGATTTCATCGCCAGTGCCCAGTACCTGATAGACCAGCGCTACACCGCGCCCGAGCACCTGGCCATACTGGGTGGCAGCAACGGCGGCCTGTTGATGGGGGCAGTGCTCACGCAGCGCCCGGAACTGTTCCGTGCCGTGGTGTCGCAAGTGGGCATTTATGACATGCTGCGCGTGGAGCTGGACCCGAATGGCGCTTTCAACACCACCGAGTTTGGCAGCGTCAAAGACCCGGCGCAGTTCAAGGCCCTGATGGCCTACTCGCCCTACCACCACGTGAAGGAAGGCGTGGCCTATCCCGCCATCTTCATGGCCACCGGCGAGACCGATGGCCGCGTCAACCCCATGCATTCGCGCAAGATGATTGCGCAGCTGCAAGCCGCCACAGGCTCGGGCAAACCCGTGCTGCTGAGCATCAACTCCCATGCCGGCCACGGCATTGGCAGTGCCTTGGGCATTCGGGTGAACCAGCAGGCCGACCTGTACGGCTTCCTGTTTGACCAGTTGGGCATGCAGTTTCCGAAATAATGAGAAAGCTCACAATCTTCGCGCACATCTCGCTGGATGGCGTGATGCAGCATTCGGCCGATGGCGATGATTTTCCCTATGCGGACTGGACCGCGCCCTATCGCACCCCGGCCGGCCGAGACGCCATCATGGCGGCGCAGGGCACACGCTTCGATCTGCTGCTGGGCCGCAGGACCTACGACATCTGGTCCGGTTTTTGGCCCCATGCTCCGGCCAGCCCCATGGCGGATAGCCTGAATGCCGCCACCAAATACGTGGCAACCCACAGGCCGCAAAGCCTTGGCTGGGGGCCGTTCCAAGGGCTGGGCGCGGACGTTGTCGATCGCGTTCAACAGCTCAAACAGCAAGACGGCGAAAACCTGGTCCTCTGGGGTAGTGCCACCCTGGCACAGACGCTGCTTGAGCAGGGGCTGGTGGACGAGCTTGCGCTGGCCGTGTATCCGGTGGTGATAGGCAAGGGCAAGCGGCTGTTTGCGCAGGGGACCCCTGCTTGCGCGTTGGAGCTGACTGGCTCCACAGCGTTTCCGTCGGGGGTCGTGTTCAATACGTTCAAGTTGGTTGGGGCTTTGAAGTAAGCGCAGGTTGTGCGTCTACCAGAAAAGGCAAAGCGTGACATGGCAGCCCCTGCTCCGGCTCTAGTGCCTTGCATTTCAATGTTCAGCTCATCACCCAGAGAAAGTCGAAAAAATGCCAGCCACACAGGAAACAATGCAATGGCTGCGCCTGCTTGGCATCTTGCTGACCCTGTGCGCATGCATGGCCAGTGACACGTATGCTTGCTCTTGCCGCTTTGATGAGCAAGAGGGATTCATCCATGCAAAGCGCAATGATGGGTCTTCAGCACATTTGCCCGCAAACGCACGTGGTGTGCTATTCCTGGTAACACAGTACCAAATGAAAAGCAGGCCTCCTTTGCAGAAGGAATTCTTCTCGATCACAGAGGGTGCGAAAAAAAATGTGTTGAAGGTTGCGATTCAGCGCATGGACCTACCGGGCCTACCTGATGATTTGCAAACAGTCTATCGCGTTGGCCCCGAAGATGGATTTCAACCCGGCAAAACCTATACGATTCGCGAGCGCGGTTGGCGGCAGATGACAGTCGTGATTGATGGACCTCTGGCGACATCGCCAACGGATCGCTTCGAAATCATTCTAGATGGCGCACCAAGCGGACGTGCTCTCCATAGGCCAGCTGGAGGTAGCTGCACACAGCTTTACCCACAGATCGTGCAAGACCTCCGCTACTCGATACCCCAGGCATATGCCCCGTACAACTATGCCATGCTGTATTTTACGTACCAGCAGTCTGGCGATAGTGAAGCAAATCCAAGTGATCCCAAAAGCAAGCTTTTCACCCCTCACGCCTACACACCTTCACTTTGCAGCCTGGTGCCCTATGGTGGCAGCAACAGGGGGCTTGGAAGAGAGTTGGTTTTCACCGGTTGCCAAGCCAAGGACTCGGACTTGGCAGCCATGACAACACAGGTAAAAGGCTTTGTCGGACTGCTGGAGATGGACGATCAGTTGCATGAAACGCCAATCGTAACTGTCGATTTTGCCAAGGCTGGAAGTGGTTCTTGTGATGTTCAACCGCTTCCGCGAGACCCTATAGAAATCAAAGGCGCTGAGACGTCTGTCCTGGACAGTTGCGACATCGGGTATCAGAGATGTCTCTGAAATGAACGATGCACGAAACAACAGAAATCCAGCGTGATGCAGTTCAACCGGCGCCCCAACGCTGACTCCCCCACACCGTAAACTGCCAGCCTCATTATTCAGGGACAAGTGCATGCGTAAATTACTCATTGCCTCTCTACTATCCATAGCCAGCCTATCCGCGCTGGCCGACAATACGGCCACGGGCCACACCTTTTTATTGCCGGAAGCCTTCGTTGCCAATGCCACTGGCCCCTTCCTGAAACTGACCGCGCCCGAGGGAAATGCCAGTATCTTTCTAGTGGACCTGGATGCAGCCAAGGACGCCGATGACGCGGTCGCCAAAGCCTGGGCACTGGCGCAGGCAGACTTCAAGCGCAACCTGCGCATTGCCACGCCCCGCCCGGCCCGCAATGGCTGGTTAGATCAAAAAGTATTCGACTATGAAACATCCCCCAACGAGAAGTTGACGGTGCAGGCCATGGCCCGCAGATCCAGCGTGGGTGACGGCAAGGCCTGGGTCGTCACACTGCTGCAGGCAGACGATGCCACTTTGGAAAAGCGCGGTGCACCGATTGGCAAGTTCCTTGCCAGCCTGCGCCCGCAGGGTTACCAGCGCGAATCGTTTGCCGGCCGCACGGCCAAGCCGCTGACCCCGGAGCGCATTGAACAACTCAAGGCTTTCATCGCCAAGGGTATGGAGCAGTTGGACGTGCCGGGCGTGGGCCTGAGCTTCATCGATGGCAACAAGGTCGTCTGGGCTGGCGGTCTGGGCGTGCGGGCACAAGGCAAGCCGCAGCCCGTGGACGCCAATACCTTGTTCATGGCCGCCTCCAACACCAAGGCCATGACCACAGCCCTGCTGGCACGCGCGGTCGATACCGGCAAGCTGCGCTGGGATCAACCCGCCGCACAGGCCTACCCCGGATTCAAGCTGGCCGATGGGGATGTCACCAAGTCGGTGCAAATCCGCCACCTGGTGTGTGCCTGCACTGGCATGCCGCGCCAGGACCTGGATTGGATATTCGCTGACGGTGCGGCCCCTGCCACAAGCACGTTTGACCTGCTCTCTGGCATGAAGCCCACCAGCAAATTTGGTGAAGTATTTCAGTACAGCAACCTGATGGTCGCCGCCGGCGGCTACATTGCCGCCAACACGCTCAAGCCCGGCCAGGAAGTGGGCGCCGCATACGACCAGGCCATGCAGGAGCTGCTCTTCAAGCCACTTGGCATGCAGCGCACCACCTTTGACTACAAGAAGGCGCTGAGCTCCAACCATGCCATGCCGCACGGCGATGCCTTTGACGGCAGCACCAAGCCGGCCAGCATGGACCTGAACTACACCATCATCCCCGCCCGCCCCGCCGGCGCGGTGTGGACCACACCCCATGACTTCAGCCAATGGGTGCTGATGGAGCTGGGCAAGGGCCACGCGCCAGACGGCACGGTGCTCATTTCCGAGGCCAACTGGGCCGAACGCTATGTACCGCAGGTCATGGTGGGTGAAGACATCACCTATGGCATGGGCCTGATGGTGGACAAGCAATACGGCATTACCGTGGCATCCCACGGTGGCGACATGATTGGGTTTCACTCCAACATGATCTGGCTGCCCGAGTACGGCGTAGGCGCCACCATACTGACCAACTCAGACTCTGGCTATCTGCTGCGCGGCCCGCTCATGCGCAAGCTGCTGGAAGTCGTATTCGATGGCAGGCCAGAAGCGGATGAGCGGCTGCAGGTGGCTGTGGCCAACCGCAAGGCCCAATCTGCCAAGACACGTGAAAAGCTGACCCTGCCCGTGCCCGCCGATGCCATCAGCAAGCTGGCAAGGCAGTACGCCAATGCAGAGCTGGGGCCCATTCGCATCCAGCACACGT
>JACXTT010004279.1_pt1 | contig 21271 bp, 22 predicted proteins | sample 9270951 | NCBI WGS metagenome assembly JACXTT01 (sample SAMN15532306, study PRJNA645909) | rock metagenome | isolation source: weathered quartz diorite | place: Puerto Rico | collected 2017-06-21
ATGGGACAGCCGTCCCGCAAGCGTTCTTTGCGTCGTTCAGTTCTTCATTCAGTCGTAGCTTCAACCAACGTTTTCAGGAAGAGCTCCAGAAAAATAACGAAAACGCGACTTTTTGGAATCGGATCAAGACAATTGGGGTAGAAGGCAGCAAATTGATTGTCAAAACCCAACCGAAGTGAAGTAGTTCCAGACGTCAGAGGTCGGACGTCTGAGGTCAGACTTCCGATAGTTGGTAGTTGATTGCTTGCCGGCCACTTTCGTAGCCGAGAAGTTTGCAGATTTCACTTTTCAGTGTTTCACCGCAGGTGACCCGGCTTGCTTCCGACTTCGGCGTTGGACGTTGGGCGTTGAGCGTTTGCTTCTTCTACACAACTCTCAACTAAAGCGCCCGGCCTGTCGCCCGTTCTATCAACTCTCAACTTTCCATCCGGTGCCCGCGCTCCCTGCTCCCGGCTACAATTTGCTTCGATAGTAAGGTCTATCCCGATTTTTACTCCCAGATGCTCGCCGCTGCTTCATGAAAAACATTGACGCTTCCCCCGCCGACCGATAGCCCATTGGGAAACGCGATCCTCCCCCAAGCTCGCACAAGTAAACCACGCTCGTTCAAGAAGGGAATGTTTACGGGCTGAATGGGCTGAATCAAAAAAAGGAGTCTCATGAAAAAGATAACACTCACCCTTTTGGCAATCGGCGGTTCAGTTAGCCTCGGATATGGCCAGACCTCGCCAACGGCAGGGTCGTCTCCGGCTTCGGCAACGGTCGCACCGCGACCAGAAGTTTACCACGTCATCTTCATGCACGCTGCTCCCGGCAAGGTGAGCGCGCTGGAAAATTGGGGGAAGAAAGCAGGCGCGAATGGTCCCATGCCGGGGCACGCATTGTTCCTGCGACACGAGGCCGGATCGCCGTGGGATTACGTCGGAATTCAACATATCGGAACCAAGGCCACCATCGAAGCCGCTGGCAATCCGCAGGGCGCGGCGCTTCGGCCATTGATGGACTGGCACGACGACACTTTCGTCAATGGCCCGGCGTGGACTGAGTTAGCGAAACAAATGGGCCTCGATGAGTCATCGGGTAAACCGAAGAGTAACGAGGACGTGTATGTCGTCTCGGTTTATCGACCATTAGTCGGCCAGGATGACGCGCTGGATAAATTCCTGAGCGAACCTCCGTCCTCTTCTGGCGACCTCGCTGTCGGGACAGTTCTGCTTCAGCACCTTGAAGGCGGCGCCTGGCGGTTCCTTACAATCTCGCGCTACAAGAACTACCAAGACTACGCCAAAAGCGAAGCCGCCGCTGTGGCGCAGGTAGCCAAAGGGAGCGGCGGCTGGTTCCGCTTGCGCGAACTCACCTCGTTCCACAACGACACCATCGCGGTTCACCTAGCGCCCTGATCGTAGGGAGAGGCAGGCTCGCCACGGGATGAGTTTATTCCGTTGGCGGAAAGATTGTTTTCGTGCTCGCGTCGGCGAATATCATAAGCCGCTTACGATGCATGAGGACAAAGGGCGATGTAGCCACGGCAGCCTGCTCAGTTTACCCGCCGCGGGTGGGCGAAGGCTTTCGGGGCTGCGTCGACCGTGCTCGTGCTCGCGTCGGCTTCCGATCATAAGCGGCTTTTGATGCATGATCCGCATCGGTCTAATCGGTTAGAGACGTGCCAGGCGGATCGAAGACTCGCCATGGAGAGCTCCGTGCGTGTACTTTCCGACATCTGAGGAAAGCCCGGTAACATCCAGTCCATTCGGATCGTGTAGGTAAATTTGAAGATCATTTCGTCAACGAGCTGATCCGTTCCAACGGTGCGTGACGCCGGTGTCATTTCCGTGTCCGGCGGCATCTGCGAGATGAATCGCTTGAACTAGAACTCGCGCAAGGCGTCCTTACCAACACCGTCGGTCAGCACCGGAATTTGGTTGACGTAGGCGTCGTCAACCCTGGTGGCGAGGGTCTCCTCGGTATCATGCGTGGCGAACTCATGGTGGATATGTTCTTCCCAAAGATCTTCCAAAAACTGCCGGCGATCACTCGGTTCTGCTTCTGGATTCTCGCTCATAGATATTGCCATTACCTAACGCAGAGACAAGAATCGTGAAACGGTGAATAGCGCGGAGCATCCGCCTTCGCGTGAAGCTCGTGCGAAAGCTTTCGCCCGCTACGGTCGCCGCGGCGACCGTGGCGGGCAGGCTTTGACCAGGACGGGCCGTCTGAGCCGGCGACGTGACCTGCCTTCGTTCGACTCCGGCACGGCAAGCAAGAAAGCTGAAATGCAGGAAGGCAGGCGGCGTTCAGACGTCAGACATCGGATGTCAGTAGTCGAAGGCTGAAGGGTAGAGGCCAGCGTCAGCGTTTACGGCGCCGTTTAAGCAATTTGCGGAGACGGCGCGTGGTGCCGTCGCGGTCGAGCTTGCTCGCGGCTACATCCAGCACAAAAGCTTCCCATTCATCGCTTGGTAACTTTTCTTCCCACAGCAGGTCGTTCCTTTCCAGAAAGACAAGGCATGCCGCCAAAGCTGTCCTTTTGTTTCCATCGATGAAGGGACGATTGCGGCAAAGATAAAACAGGTAGGCCGCTGCGATCTCAATCGGATCTGAGATTAGCGGTTTACCCATCATTGTCGCCTGGGGCGCGGCGATAGCGGATTCCAGCAATGTCTCATCGCAAATTCCTGCGGCTCCACCATGAGCAGAGAGCACTTCGCGGTGGATCGCTTTGACAGCTCCAACGTCAGGTGCTTGAGCGACTTGCTCAAGACAAGCGTTTGAACAGTGTGGCGTTCTTCTTGATCAAGTGCCTCGCAGCGGATGCCGCTTTTTCAGAATCGATCGTGGGATGAATTGGCGTCAAGACGATCGAGCCGCCCGGGTGCACCGTCACGTTGACTTTGTCTCCGACTTTGACACGGGCAAGATCCATCAGAGCGACATCAAAGATGATGCCTTGAGAATTGCCAACCTTGGTGATCGTCTTGGTCACGTTGTGCGCGGTCAAACGAAAAATTTTTGCAGGCGAGACGCCTGCCATCACCGGTTCGCGTGACGCGGACAGGCCTTTCCGTGCTATCGTAAGAAGCGCGGAGCACGGAGCTGGGAGCGCGCGCGCTGCACGGGTTATCGGTTATCAGGGGAATCGGAAGGCTACGAAGGCAGACCTTTGTGGGCAATGGCTTCGATTTCTTCGCAGAAACGGTCAAGCTCGCTCAGCGTGGTGTAGACGTTTGGTGTAACGCGGATGCCTTGGAATTCGTCGTGCAGGATCGGCGTGGTGAAGATGCGGTGTTTGTCGAATAGATATTTTGTCACGGCGTCGGGTTTGGTGCCGTCGATGTGAACGTTTCCTATCGCGCACGATTGGTTTGGATCGAACGATGTGTTAAAGCGGGTTTTCGGCACGTCTTTGAGCCGGTTCATCCAGTAACGAGATAAGTAACGCAACCGCGCTTCCTTGCGTTTGCCGCCGATGCCGTTGTGAAAGAGGAGCGCTTCACCGATCGCGAGCTTGGGCGCAGCCGAGTGGGTGCCGATCTCTTCGAACTTGCGGATATCGGACGCCTGCCTGGCTTCCGCCGCCATGAGCGGCCAGAGTTTGTCGATCTTGTCGCGCTTGACGTATAGCATGCCGGTGCCTTTGGGCGCGTACAACCACTTGTGCAGGCTGGTGCCAAAGTAATCGCATCCGATGTCCGGCTGTTTGAAATAAAACTGGGCGAAGGAATGGGCGCCATCGACGATAGTCTCGATGCCTTTGGCGCGCGCCATTTCGCAGACTGCTTTCACCGGCGTGATCTGGCCGGTGATGTTAATCTGGTGGGAGATGAGGATGAGCCGAGTGCGGTTGGTGATTCCTTTTTCGAATGCGGCGGCGATCTCGGTGAGGTTCTTCGGCGGAATCGGAATCTGAATGAGCTTGAGATTTTCCCTTTTTTCGCGCTGACGCAGGGTGGTGAGCATGCGCGGGTAATCCTGAGTGGTGGTAAGAATTTCGTCGCCGGGCTTGAAGTCCATGCCGTCGAGCAAAACCTCGAGCGACTCGGACGCGTTGCGGGTGATGGCGATCTCTTCGCGGTTGCATCCGAACAATTCGGCCAGGCCGGTGCGGATAGTTTCCGATTGTGGCTCGAGGATTTCCCACATCGTGTAAGCGGTGGCATCTTCTTGTTCCCAGATGTAACGGACGAGCGCCTCGGTCACGATCCGCGGGCTGGGCGAAACGCCGCCGTTGTTCAGGTTGATGATGCCGCGCGTAACGCTGAACGAGTTTTGGATGGTGGCCCAGTAATCTTCGTCCGTGGCCGCTTCTTCTGGGGTGAGATGCGCGATGGTCTTGGTCGCTGCTTCAACATCTCTTAATAGCGACGCGACAGCTGACGAAGAAAACGCGGCCAAACCGAGGCTTTTGCCGGCGAGGGAAAGAAAATCGCGTCGGGTGCGCACGTCTGGGAGAAAGTAGAAAGGAGAAAGGAGGAAGTAGAAAGGAAGAAAGTTCGGAAAGCTGAATGGAGCTTGTGGGCCGAGCGACTCGAAGCTAAAGCGACGATGGTAGGCGCGAGCGACCGTGGGCAGAGAGCGAGTTTCAAACGCTGAAACGCTGAAATGCAGAAAAGAACAAGTTGAGGCGTTAAGGTCGCAAGCGAAGCGTCTTGGCCTACAAGCTAAGAAAACCTGACATGCGGAACGGCTATCGCGTCTTTTTCCAAATCACATCTTCGTTGTTGCGTCTATCGATTAGCGAGTCTACACGGCCCGTAGATCCATAATGGAACAAAATGCGGCCTTCGACGCCCTTGCGGAAGAAGAGATCGCTCGATTCCGGAAGGAGTTCTTCCTTTTTGCCGTTCCGTTCCACAAACAATTTTCCGTTCTCACCGGTGACAGTCCGGGTATGACCGGGCGCTAGTTCGTAGGTCCCTACGTAATCGGGAAACTTCTTTTCGTTCGCTTTGCCGGTCGCCGGGTCTTCATAATAACGGTGGGCCTGACTGGCGATAATCTGCCAATTGCCGTTGCGCCGGAGCCAGGTGTCGGTGACGTGATAACGTGCCCTTAAGTTTTGGCCGAAGATGGTTTCGGTTTCGTTGGCGTCGTAACTCAACACTGCCGTGTCGCAAACGATCCGGCTGATGACGTTCTCGATTTTGATCGACCCGGAATAACCCCTTGGGAATGGGGTGATGTCGGCGACGAGTTTGGTTTTATCGAGTGTCCGGCCTTTCTCATCGGAAAAGGTGCAATCGTCCGCAAAATATTTTTTCCACGGCGCTTGGTTTCCGGGAACGATCGAGTCGTACAATTCCTGGGTGTGACGGACGAGCTCCTGTTCTGTGATCGTAGGATCGGCGGCTGTTAGGGAGGCGATTGGTGAGAAGTGAGAAGTGAGAAGTAGAGGGATGAAGGCGAAGCGCATGAAGGAATTGTTATCGGTTGAAGAAAACATCGAACGCCGAACGCTCAATTGGAAAGAACGCTAGCGCTTTAGTTGATCCGCCTTCGTGAATCTACGGCGCGGCAGGCAAGCCGGCGTGACAAGGAGGACGGCCGTCGGATGTCGGAGGTCAGCAGGAGAAAACGCTCAACGTCGAACACCGAACATCGAATGCGAAGACGGAAACAGCAGAAAATTTGACACCCGCTCTCAACCCTTAGGACGGACGCTAGAAGTCGGATGACGCGCACAAGGTGATTGGTGAGAAGTGAGAGGTGATTGGTGGAGTTTCGCCGCCATGAATCGTTAAAACGTTGAAGCGTAAATCGGGAACAAGAGAACGATAGACCAACTGCCCTCCGGGCAATTAACTATCGACAATCAACCATCTTCAATGAGAGGAACGCTTAGCGCTTTAGTTGAGAGAACGCCTGCGATTGCGGGGGCTTTGGTTGAGAGGAAAAGATCCCTCCGCTCTCAACCCTCAACTCCGTAAAGGAGCGTGCCTCCCACGGGGCTTTACGCTCTCAGCTATCGCAAGTCAGCGGTTCGCCACGGCGAATCGGTCCTTCGGCGGATCGGATGTCCACGAGAACGGTTGAACGGTTGAAGCGGACACGAGCGCGCAGAAGGCAGCGGTCGAAGTCGCTGCCGCAATGGTCGAGGTTACCGCTAATCAATTAATCATCGTCCCCACCGTTGTCCTCGATGTCAGTGACGCCGTTATTATTATTGTTGTTGTTATCGTTCTCCATCTCATTTTCGTTTTCGTTCTCGCTCCGGGAAGCGTTGACCTTGCCGTTAACGGTGCCTTCTTTGGCGCTGGCGTTGCTAGTGCCGGACATGCTTCTGCGGCTGCCGTTGACGTTCGCGTTGCCGTTTACTCTCTGGCTCCGTTGACGCTGTGTTGCGGTATGCACGCGATGGCCAGTAGCGCGGGTCCCATTTGCGACGTGGTTCTTAGCGCCGTTGCGTGCACTCGATAACCCGGCCCGTCCCGTGTGCTTCGAACTCCTAGTCATGCTAGATCTGCTGCTGTGAGTTGAATGTCGGGTTACGGTTTGGCTCCGGCCGCCTCCGCGATTCATGGACCGGAAATTGTGCCCCCCGCTGCCCCTGTTCGCTGAAGAGAAGTGGTTCCCGGTTGCGAATCCGCGGGCGCTCCCTCCCCCAGCCATACCGCTGCCGCCACCGTGATGCGCGTGAACCGCGGTCAAACTGAAGAAGGTGGCTGCTGCGAAAGCCAATGTCGTCTTAGTGATGCTCATATTACCTTTCGTGTTTGAAGTCCATTTTCTTTCCTTCGTTGACCGAAGGGTTCTCGGAGCCGTGCCAGTTAGCCCAGCCGTTTTTCACTGGAAAAGGCGGGGTCTCTCTAACTACGGACGATCCTTCAGTCCCTCCTCCAAGGACGAAGGTTTCTTCGAATTTCGACGTGGCAAGCGGAACATTGTTCAATTTTTCCGATAGGGTGTCCCGAAAATCCCGGTCCGGACGTCGCCGCCGCTAAAATAGAATATCGCCGGAAGACATCGAATGCCGTACCACAATCCGAGATTGGGATTACCATCCAGTTTAACGCGAGCGACCTTCATACGATCGCGCTTTTATAACTAATTGACGCCGCTAAGCCGCAACCAGGTCGCGTTCGGCCGATTGGAAACGATCGATCAGTTCGGCGAGTCGTCGCTCGTAAGAGTCGCAGGTGGGGCAATTGCCATTGGGCTCGATCCATTCCGGATGCTGGACGCGCAGGTCCTGGTGGATCTGTTCCCGAAGCTCGCTGTAAGAATGAATTTGGTCGGACATGTTCATACCCTCCGAATAAGGTTTAAGTCAGATAGCGTTCGTTCACGCCGACAGGATACCGTTTATGGACAGGCTGGCGCGACTGCGCGTGAGTTAGATTTTTCAATGCCACTTTCGAGGGAGGGCTGACGGCTGACAGACGTCAGATGTCGGAAGTCGGCTTGCCAAGCCGTAGCCTCTCGACACGCCGAAGCCTCGTGCGAAGGCTGGTTGGCGAAGGCTGGAGGCGGAGGGCGGCAGTCGGTGAAGAGTTGAAGGGTTGAAACGTTCATTCAGAAAACGCCGAACGCCCAACGCCGAACGCCCAACATCGAATGCAAAGAGATTCAGCATCGAGCATCCAGCTGAACATCAAACTTCAAGCCTCAAACCTCAGAGAGCCGGTCTTCAATCAGGCGTTTGAAATTGTGCAGATATGCATCGATGCGATGGGAGAGAGAGTCGCCAAACGTGGACATCATGGTTAGTCCGACGATTGTGCTTTGATCCGGGCGAGGCGTAAAGGAGACGACACCCGCGGCGGGTCGATCTCCGAGAGTGCGCCAGACGAGTCTTCGTTCCGGAATGCGCAGCGTGATCTCCAATACAGCTTCATTCTGTTGACCATTCAGAGTTATCGATACGGCAAAATGATTGGCATCGAGCCGGTTTGAGCTCGTGATCGCGGGAATGAACTTGGGGAAGTCTTCTCCCGTGAGCCATTGTTGGTATACTTTGGCTACTGGCGCCTTGACGATAATCGATTTCCGCGCCGCGTTCATTCGAGTTAGTCCCCTGTTTCCCGTTGCTGAGCTGCTGATCATGCTCCAAACCGCGCGTAGTTATTTTTCGAGAAGATGCGGCTCCATCCATCTGTATAGTTAAAAAACGACATGTTGAGCACGAGCATCGGATCGTGCGGTCGCATGCGGCGGCGGAAAATCCGCCGTAACCTGCTGCCAAAACCTTGCTCTTTCGTTTTCATAATAGGAATAGGGTGGGGTTGCCCTGAAAAGCCGGCTATGAAGCAGTCGCGGGATTTTTCAGTCCCACAGCAGAGGGAGCACCGGCCACCTCTTTTGAGGGATGAAGGAAAGCTGGCAGCACGAATCGACAACGGTTAAACTTTTCGATTGCCGTTGACCTGAATCAGACGCGGCGAATCACACTCTTTCATGAACTCGGCCGTTGACCTGGGAACAGTCCGTTTCGAATCGGTGACAACGTCGCGCCTTTTTGAGCGCGCCACTGTCCGGTATGAGCTGGCGGTGGTGTCCGTTGCCGCTTCATTGCTTTTGACTCTGTCGCTTAAGGATTACACGTTCCGCACGCCGCTATTCTTTCCGGCCATTATCTTGAGCACCTGGTTTGGCGGTACTGGCCCGGGGCTGCTCGCTGTCCTGCTGAGTACGTTGTCGATCCATTACTTCATCCTGGAGCCAAAGTTTACCTTTTCACTTAATTTTCAGGATGTTGTTCACCTTGCCGTTTTTCTTTTTTCGGCCTTGCTCATCAGCTCGTGGGGTTCCGCGCGGAAACGGGCTGAGCATTCGTTGGAGCGAGCGCGTGCCGGGCCGGAGGGCAAGGTTAAAAAGCGAACAGCTGAGTTGACGCACAGCAACGAGCAATTCCGTAACCTGGTTAATACCGTGGGCGGCATCGTCTGGCAGGCTGACGCCGAAACTTTTCAGTTCACATTTGTCAGCGAGCAAGCTGAGCGGATCCTTGGTTACCCGGTTGAACACTGGTTAAGTGAGCCAACCTTCTGGCGGGATCACCTTCACCCAGACGATCGCGAGTGGGCTGTTCAATTTTGCTTAAACGCAACGGCCGAAAAACGAGACCACGATTTCGAATACCGCATGATCGCTGCCGACGGGAGAACAGTTTGGCTGAGAGATGTGGTTACCGTGATGGTAGAGAACGACCGTGCGACCAAGTTGCGCGGCGTGATGGTCGACGTCACCAAGCGCAAGCTCGCGGAAGAGCAACTGACAAAGACGGAGGAGCGCTTACGAAATGTAATCGGTAACGCACCGGTCATTTTGTTTGCCCTGGATCGTTCGGGAGTCGTCATGCTGTCAGAAGGTAAAGGCCTCGACGCGTTTGGAGTCGAACAGGGACAGCTCGTCGGCCAATCGATCTTTGATCTCTATCACGACTCGCCGGGCCTCCATGCCAATGCCAGGCGCGCGCTGGCTGGCGAAGCAGTGACTTTCGTCACGGAAGCGAACAATCAATTCTTCGAGATCCATCTCATCCCGCTTCTGAATAAGAATCGAGAGGTCGCCGGCGTTACTGGAGTTACCTACAACATCACCGATCGGAGGCGGACCGAAAAAGAACTCCGGCTCGTGATCGATACCATTCCGGCGTTGTCGTGGTCCACCTTGCCCGACGGCGCAAATGATTACTGTAGCAAGGGCTGGCTGGAATACACCGGAATGGAATCCGGTGCCGAGTTTAACTGCGGCTGGCTGGATGCATTCCATCCTGAGGACAGAGCGAAGCACATGGCGAAGTGGCGCGCCTCAACCGAGACGGGAGAATTGTTTGAGAGCGAAGCGCGGATACGTGGCGTTGACGGTCAATATCGCTGGTTCCTGACTCAAGGTGTGCCATTGCGAGATCAATCACGCAAGATAGTTCGCTGGTATGGCACGTGTGTCGACATCGACGAGCGCAAACGCGCCGAGTCTTTGCTGGCCGGAGAGAAACGGCTTCTGGAGATGATCGCCAAGGGCGATTCGTTGCCCGCTATTCTCGATGCCCTCTGCCGGTTGGTCGAACAACAACTGCCTGGAGTTCTCTCTTCCGTTTTGCTTTTGGACGGAAATCGCGTCCGGCATGGCGCAGCGCCCAGCCTGCCCAAGAGTTATAACGATGCGATCGATGGTCTCGTTATCGGACCGTCGGAAGGTTCCTGCGGGACGGCCGCCTACCTGGCCAAGCCGGTAATTGTTTCCGATATCGCAACCGATCCGTTGTGGGCGAAATATCGCGATCTGGCTTTGTCATATTCGCTGCGCGCTTGCTGGTCCACTCCGATTTTCTCGTCTGAAAACAAGGTGCTGGGCACTTTCGCCATGTACTATCGGGAGCCGCGCAGGCCCGGGCGGCGGGAACGGGATCTGATCGAACAGATCACGCATCTTGCCGGTATCGCCATTCAGCGTAAACGCGCCGAGGACGCGCTCCGCGAAAGTGAGGAAAAATACCGTGGCCTGATCGAAACGTCGCCGGACGCGATTTATGTGACCGACGCGTTGGACGGCACGTTTGTTTTATCGAACCCGGCAGGCGTGGAGCTGGCGGGCCGCCCCCAAGACGAACTCGTCGGGCGCCCGATGACCGAGACCTACCTACCTGAAGAACGCCACTTGTTTCTGGAACGAATCGAAAAATTGAAGACGGAAAACTCTTTGCGATTCGAGCGAAAGTTCGTGCGGAACAACGGTGACGTGGTTCCGGTAGAAGTCTCGGTCTCGGCGCTGCATGGCCGATATTTGCAAGCGATGGTGAGAGATATCACCGAGCGCAAGCGAGCGGAGGCGCTTTTTGCGGGTGAGAAGCGCCTGCTGGAGATGATCGCGACCGGTGTTGAGCTCCGCGAGATCCTGAATGTTTTATGTCTGATAATAGAGGAGTACCACAGCGGCACGCTTGCTTCCGTCTTGTTGCTTAATCCGGATGGGCGTCATCTCAACTCGGTGGCGGGACCGAATCTTCCCAAAAGATGGGTGAAGCAAATGGAAAGTTTGCCAATCGGACCGTGTGCCGGCTCTTGCGGGACCGCGGCATATCGGGGATCACCAGTCATAGTCTCTGATATTGCGACCGATCCGCTTTGGGAGGTACCGAAGCACCGCGCCTCCGCATTAAAGCATGGGCTGCGAGCTTCGTGGTCGAATCCAATACTATCTTCGGAAGGAAAGGTGCTGGGAACGTTCTGCCTCTACTCGCGCGAACCGCGAAGTCCGGATGCCCATGATTTTGAGGTGATCGAGATGGCGACGCACCTGGCTCGAGTGGCGATCGAACGGGACCGGGCCGAGGAAGCATTGCGAGCTTCCGAGCAGGTGGCGCGCGGCCAGGTGGAAGCGCTCACTTTTAGTTTGGACGTTTTGGCGACCGCACCGGAGCCGGAAAAGTTTATTGGCAAGATGCTGATCACGATCTGCCGGTTGCTGAATGCGCAGGGCGCGTTCTTTTTGTTACTGGATGAAGCGACTGATTCGCTGGTTTTGCGCGCCTGGGTGGAAGGTGAAAATAGCTCGGCTGTGACGACCCTGGCGAACGCTGACCCGGAACATCCCTTCGTTAAGGATCCTTTGGCGTGGAAAACCCATCCGGTAATGCAGGAACTGCTTTTCACCCAAAGCCCCGTCATTTGTGAGGATGTGGAAACGGATCCCCGGATTGATTCTGCGGGACGTAAATATTGCAAACGAAAGGAAATCAAAAAGTTCCTGACTGTTCCGGTTCTGGGAGGCGGACAGGTCAAAGGAATTGTCACCGTTCGTCATGGAACGCGGCCGCCTTATCGACCAGAAGAGGTAGAATTAACCCAGGCGCTCGCACATCAGGTCATGCTTGCGATTCAACTGACGGAATTGGCCGAGCAAAGCCGAAAGGCAGCGGTCCTGGCTGAACGAAATAGAATGGCCCGGGACATTCACGACACCCTGGCCCAGGGTTTTACCGGCGTCATTGTGCAATTGGAAGCGACTGAGGATGCCATTGCATGCTGCCGGCGCAAGGAAGCGAATGAACATCTGCAACGGGCCAGTGAATTGGCCCGCCAAAGTCTGACCGAGGCGCGTCGGTCGGTCCACGCACTGCGGCCACAGGTTTTGCGGGATGGGAATTTTTGGGACGCGTTGAAGGGTATTATTAAGAACACCACTGCCGGTAGCGCCATCAGTACCAAGACCAGGTTGCGAGGGAAATTGCCTGAGCTCCCTCTCGATTGGCAGCAAAACTTGATGCACATCGGCCAGGAAGCTCTGACCAACACACTCAAGTACGCTCACGCCGACAATTTCGAAACGCAATTGACCTGCAATGCAAAGGGGCTTCGTCTGGAACTCCGGGACGACGGCGCCGGATTCAAAGTGAAGGATCACCACGACGGTTTCGGTCTCGCAGGCATGCGCGAGCGCGTCGAACAAATGGGGGGCGAACTGAAAATCGCCAGCTCGCGCGGTAAGGGAACGAAGATCAGCGTGGTGCTGCCTCGTAATGGGGGAACGATGTCATGACATCCAAAAAGAGAGCGGTCAGGTCTGCGAAGCCGGCGAAGAAAGTGAAGTCTGCTGGGAAAAGAACGCCGAGAGTCCCGGAAGCAAAGCCTCGCATTGGCGTGCTCATCGCCGACGACCACAGCGTGGTGCGCGAAGGCCTGGCATCCTTGATCGGCCGCAGAGCGGACATGACCGTCGTCGGAGAAGCGAGTAACGGACGCGAAGCGGTAGACCTCTGGAGCAGACATCGACCAGATGTGGCGCTGCTCGATTTACGTATGCCGGAGCTCGATGGAGTGGGTGCGATCAAGGAAATTCGAAGTGGCGACCAAAAGGCGCGGATCATCGTGCTCACGACGTTCGATGGCGATGAAGATATCTACCGTGCGATCCAGGCCGGAGCGAAAGGTTATCTGCTGAAGGATGCACCGCGCGAAGCGCTGATGGATTCCATTCGCCGAGTTCATGCGGGTGAGACCTGCGTGCCTGTGCACCTGGCGGCCAAGCTGGCGCAACGCGTCAGCGGCGAAACCTTGAGCGAACGAGAAATCGATGTGCTGAAATTGATGGCGCAGGGGAAAAGTAATAAGGAAATCGGTTCTGCGCTCTTCATCAGCGAAGGAACGGTCAAGTCACACGTCAAAAGCATCTTCGCCAAGATGAATGTCATTAGTCGGACAGAAGCTGTCGCCAACGCCACGCGGCGTGGTCTGATTCAGTTGTAGCACTCTGTCTGCAGTCGATGCCGCCGCCGGTTTACGCTGGATGACCCGCGAAAACTGCGCCGCCTTGTCGTCCGATGGTTGAGCCGCGCTTTCAGCGCTCGTTTACGGTACGATCGGAATCCTAGGACGCTGTCCCTAGTGTGAGATTGCGCCTTCGGCGCAGTAAACAGATGCAACGAGGACCGACCTTGCTCCAGCTCGAGAACGATCAAATTTGTCTCTGAGAATTAAGTCGTGAATGCGGATCACGGCGCGACCACGGGTTTCGTTGAGCGTTGGATGTTGGACGTTGAGCGTTTGCTTCTAGTGGCGATTGTCAAGCCATACCGGTTACCACAACACTAGATAGCTACTCATCCGCGCTTTTCGCCACACTCGGTTGATGTTCCGGCCAAAGCGCCACAACTGCGAGAGCAACGAGGATCCCGACTGAGACTTCAATGAATCTATGCAGAGCGATGATCCACGGCGCGGGTGAGCGCGGAATGAGAACGATGATCGCGAGAGTAATGCTCGCGTAGCGATACGCGGTCTTCTCCAAACGAAACACAATCGAGAGCAAGCCAATCAGAAAGATGGCGAGCGCGAACGCGACCAGGTTTCCACCGAAGTAATTCGCTTCGAGTGCTCCAACCGATGCACCGACCGCGGTCGCGACAATCCGCTCGATCGAGAGTGCCAGGGTCGCGCCGAGAGTAGATTGCATCACGACCAAAGTGGCGATCGCGGCCCAGTAAGCCTCAGGCATTTGCACAAGGCGGGCGATCAAGACTGAAACCGTCGCCGCGACGCCGGTGCGGATTGCATGTGTGATGGAAGGAAGATTTTCTTCCTTCCAAGTCCAGAATTTCATGGGCGAATCATGTTCGCCGCCGATTCGCGTTGGCAAGATCACAATCCATTGAGTGTTGAGCATTGGATGTTGAGCGTTGGACGTTGCCTTTTTTAGCGCGTCTGCAAGATCCAGGCTCTAGTTGTGGGGCTGCTGGCCAAGGACTGCGCTTACTCTACAAAGCGAGCAGGCGCTCAACGCCCAACGCTCAACGCTCAACGTTCAACGTCCAATGACGGAACTCTGATGAAGACGCCACGATAATATCCTTGGCGCCCCTTATGGCCTTTGTCTGAATCTTTGGGTCTCTACCTCGAAAGAGGGAGTCGGCATCAGCTCATACGTGGTATCGAAAAATCCTACGCTTGCGCAATCGCGCCTGACTCACCTCGGGCGGACAGATTTTGATCATGAATGAAAGCAATGCCGGACTTAACAGGTACATGCGAGAGATCGGGCGATTTCCTCTTTTGCAGCCGCATCAGGAGATCGAGCTGGCCCGAAAGATCAAAAAAGGAAATGCCAAGGCGCGCGAGCAGTTAATTAGCTCGAATTTGCGCCTGGTTGTGGTCATCGCGCGCGATTATACCAATCTTGGTCTCCCAATGCTTGACCTGATCTCCGAGGGCAACATCGGGTTAACCAAAGCGGTTGAGCGTTTCGATCCGGCGAAGGGCGCAAAGCTAAGCACTTATGCCATGTGGTGGATCAAACAATCGATCAAACGCGCCTTGGCGGACCAGAGCAAGACGATCCGGTTACCAGTCCATGTGGTTGATAAATTGGCCAAGATGCGCCTCGTTTCGCGGCAGATGAGAGAAAACCTCGGCCACGAACCGACGGACGGCGAACTTGCCGAAGAACTCGGCATCGATCGGGAAAAAGTCGCACGATTAAAAACAGTCGGTAGTCGTCCGGCTTCGCTGGATGCTCCAGTGACGGGTGAGGACTCAACGGAGTTCGGTGAAATGATCGGCGACGAGGAGGCGCAAACTCCTTTCGAATTGTTGCGGGACGAGAACCTCCGCAACGAAGTGGATGGCCTACTTGAAGTTCTCGATCACCGGGAAAGAAGGATCATCTCTGAGCGTTTTGGCCTCAGTGGCGGAAAGCCAAAAACTTTGGAGGACGTCGGTAAGAATCTCGGTGTTACGCGCGAGCGTATTCGTCAATTACAGAACGTTGCTCTGGCAAAACTGCGTCACGCGCTGAGCAAGAAAGAGGACCCGGTGCCGGTGCTGATCGCAGCTTGAGAAAACAACTGATGGAAACACACGGTCCCCTGGTTACCAACGTAGTCCTGGGGTTTACCATGCTCAGCCCATTAATCATTTTAACGGTCGCGTTTCTGGGCGCATGGTTTTTCGCCCAGCCCACCGGTTAGAAATTTCGTGCGGCAATCGAATGGCGGGAGCCGGAGCGTCTCGCTAGGCGCTGCCGATCAAGATGCCGACAAGGAACACGCAGACACCACCCACGATCACCTGGAATGCTGCGCGGAGAAATGGCGTGTCCATGTAGCGGTTCCGGATCCAGCTGATGACCAGGAGTTCGATCGCAACGACGAGCACCGCGAGTGCTGTTGCGGTGCGGAAATTCGAAATCAGATAGGGAAGCGAGTGCCCGATGCCGCCGGCCGTCGTCATCAAGCCGCAGACGACACCGCGGAGCAAAGGTTTGCCACGCCCGGTCAAGCTGCCGTCGTCGGAGACAGCTTCGGCAAATCCCATCGAAATTCCCGCACCGACGCTCGCAGCCAGGCCGACTAGAAATGCGGCATGGCTACTTTGGGTAGCGAAAGCAGCTGCGAAGACTGGAGCAAGAGTCGAAACGGAGCCATCCATCAACCCGCTTAGTCCCGGCTGCACGATCTGCATGACGAAGAGACGGCGCTGAGCTTTGTCTTCCTCTGCCCTGGCTTCGGTTGTCAGGTGCTCTTTCTGGAGTTCATCTGCTATGACGACATGACCGCGCTCGGCTTCGGCAAGATCACCGAGTAGTTTTCTCGTTGAAGCGTCGCTCGTTCTCGCTGCAGCTCGTTCGTAGAATCGCTGCGTCTCGACTTCCATGCTCTCGGCGTAACGACGCACCTTGTCGATCCCAAGGCTTTGGATGAGCCAGACTGGCTTGCGGTTAATGAACCCCTTCACGTCTTCGCGGCGAATCAGCGGGATGTGTTCGCCAAACCGCCGCTGAAACTCATCGATCAACCTGCGTCGGTGGGTATCTTCCTCTACCTCCATCTCTTTGAAGACCTGAGCCGTTGCCGGGTAGTTATCCTTCAAACGAGCCGCGAAATCGGCATAAATGCGTCCGTCGGTTTCCTCATTGGAAATGGCCAGGGCTAGGATTTCGGTTTCTGAAAGGTCTTTGAAGTTCTTGGCCATGCCGCGTGTGGTCGTTAAAAAGTTAAAAAGGTTAAAGTTAAAAAGTTGAAGAGTATTAAAGCTGCATCACGGATCAAACCAGAAGAAGCTCTTTTGCTTTGCGGACAACATCGAATATTCAACTCATTTAGGCAGATTGGGAGTTCGATGTTCGGCGTTTGCTCGGATCGACTCGCTCCGAGATGGCGGTGGCCTAACGAAGGGCATCGACGGTTCCGCTGCCGTCAAATTCTGCAGGATAAGCTGCTTACGATTTTGGTGGCGACGACGATTGACTCGAAGTCGACGGCGGGACAGGTGCTGCTGCGGCTTTCTTCTTGGCCGCAGCCTCGGCGGCAGCGGCCAGTTTTGCGTCGACACCGGCGGCTTCAGTCGGACAAATCTTGTGGTAGTAATCGTTCGACTTCGAAAGATCGTTCGTGCGGAGAAGCAACGCGTCGAACCGTTCGCGTCGGCTGAGTTCAAATTCCTTGTCCATCTTGATCGCTTCGAATGGACAAACTTCCACGCAAATCTGGCAGCTCATGCACACCGAAATATCAATGTCGAAGACCGCCGGATAAAACTGTGGCTTGCCCATGTAATCGGGCTTTTTGTCTTCGCTCTTGACTATGTAGATGCACTGCGGCGGGCATTCTTTCTCGCAAATCTTGCATGCTACGCAGCGCAATCCCGCATGCGGATCGGTGCCGTCGTAAATTAGAAACGGAAAGTTACGATAGTTTTCCGGTAATGGATTTCGTTCTTCCGGATATTGCACCGTGATGAGGCGGTCTTTCTCGAAATAACTTCCGACAAAGTTGCGGGCCGTGACCGCCATTCCCTTGAGTATGCCTGTGCCGATCATGTGCTCGTTACAAAGGTTACATCGTTGAATCGTTGAATCGTGAATCGTGAATCGTGAATCGTGAAAACGGCAGTATAAATATTACGCCTTACGCGAGGTTTGGCCAGCAGGTTGCGTCCGTTTGCCGACTTAGTGCGCGGCCGCAACGGCCTTGCCGTCGAAGATCGTGTCCAGATCCGCAAGAACTTTTTGCGGACCGAGATTTTCTTTCCCCGAAAATGAGTGGGAAATGACTTTGCCGGCCGCATCGACAAGCACGAGGCATGGAATCGCGTCGCCCGCATATCTTCTGATGGCGGCCGCGTCGGCAAGTTTCTGATAATCTATGGCCGGCCAGGGCATGTTTGATTCGTGCATGTACGTTTCCATCCCGAACTGCGATTTGTCGTGGCTTACGAAGATCAATTCGAACTCTGGATGCTGCGGCACGACGCGATTGTAGTAATCGACGAGCTGCGGCGTGAACTTGCGGCAAGGACCACACCAATGCGCCGAGAAATAGAGCGCAATTAGCTTTTTGTTCTCCAGCACAGTGTCGTCAAAGCGGGTCATTGCGCCGTTTTGCAAGTGCACGAGATTACCTTTAATCAGCTGATAAATTGTATTGCCGCTGGTATTGCCCGGCCCGGTCCGGCTAGCCGCAGCCCGCTGCCGCGCCAGTTGATCCTGATAAAGTGTGTCGAACCTGCGCGATGCTTCCGCTTCCTTCTGCCGACGCTTTGTTTGATCGGCTATTTCCTCCTGAGCGCGCGCAATCGCCTCGGGCGAAAGCGAATAAGTCCCACTCTTCAGAGTTGCGATCAGCTCGGCCGAAGCGCCCGCTTTTACAAGGGCCGATACCTTCGCTTCGTCCAACGCATCCGCGAAATGCCGGGTGGCCAATTCCCGGGTGAGGGAATCGCTCGAATAACCGGTTCGGAGCATAAGACTGATCTCCTTCACGGTAAGGGGCAACTGCCCGGCGTGGGCGGCGCAAATAAAAACGAGGGCAAAAAAGATGCGCCGCATCTCCTGATTTCGAGCAAAAAACACGCCAGTTGGAGGGGCTTACCACGGTGCGTTAGCGCAGAGGGACATGGCCCAGTCGGTTATGCCCTTACGCAATGGAGATCACGGCTCAGCCGCAACTTCGCCAACAGGCCGCAAAAGTCGGCCACGATGGAGTGAAAACTGCTTTCACCGCTTCGCAAGTGCGCTGTCAGATCAACAAGCCATGATATCTACACGCTACTACAGACGCCTTTACCAGATAGAGCATCTCATCTCGGACACCGTCAAATCATGTTATCCTCGTGCCTGGGAGGAGAATCACATTTCATATTCATGGATGGAGGCGCTTAAGCGGCTCACTGGAATAGTGATCGACGATCCTCCAACGCGGTTTTCCGTAGCGTGGGACGCCTACAAGGCGGACGGCGGTCTCGAAGAAGAGCAAGGGGACATCGTCTTTCTCGTGCGGGTGAGCTTTGCACACGCCGGCCACTGCGAGGGCGTCGCTTTCTTGGAGGCGAAGCGCGCCTATCAAAATGGTGCTTATCAGAAAGTAAATTGGGAGCAGCTTCGCCACCAGTGCGCGCGTTCAGCGAACCACAGATTGCTCCTCTACGACTTCGAGGCATCCGCCGATGTCGTCCGCAATATGGTTTCTCAATCCGCCTGTTATCATGACTGGTATCCGCACTGCGTTCCGGCGGCTTTCAACCGCTGCCACGCGTTCACCGGGCCTACCCAACACGCTCTGGCTCTCAACGCGAAGAACCGCACCCTTAGCACCATTTGCTATCCACTCTCGTACCAGATCGTCAGTCGGTATCTGCGCGGACTCGATCTCGATTACACGCCCAATTTGGTAAAAGCTGTTCGGAACGGTGTTGTAGGCGGGATTCGCTTTATTTTCGTCGCTCATACTGCGCTCGGCGGCGATATACAGCCATCAGTCCAGAGCCTCGAACTCCAGTTTGAAGGCTTTTCACCGGTGAACGCCGACCAGCGCCCTGAAACGCCAAATGGATAGACAACAATCGGAAACGCGCAACCGGGCTAATCTCGTTTCTCTCAACTAAGCCTGATGCAATCGTACGTCGACACGGATATCCAACATGGCCGAAAACTGCTTTGGCAGTTAGGGAGCATCACCGGAGGAAGATCCCCATGAAGCGTGCGAGGAACGGCAAAAGCCACCACATGTCATCTACAATTGGTACTACTCACGGGACTATTTAGCTTTTTAAAATCGCGCAAGGACCCAGCCAACGCCGGCGTCGAACTGGAGAACCTTCAGAAGCAGGTTGCCAACCTGATCAGCGCCGGTCGAACGGACGACGCGAAAAACGCCGTCCTTTTCTTTTTGGATAAGTACGCGAGAGAAACAGGCAATGCGGGGACATCCGCGAGCGACTTAGCGCGCATCTCATATTTCCTAGCCTATCTTGCTTTGCCTGATCTCATTTATTCGCGATGGGGTGAGTTTTCACGCTTATGGAATGGTCTAGTGCCGTTCCACATGTATCTAGCGATCAAGGGCGCGAGTGATCAAGGCGAGCCATTTAGTCTTGAACAAATAAACGCGTTCAAATGTTACCAGGGTGTACTCACACCGGACGTCGATTACTACCTCATTGAGTTTCCAGCGCCACCGTCGGTAATCGCCCAACTTGCGCAAGGGGAGAAGGTGTCGCGCGACGCCCTGCCTGTTTTAGGACCGCATTTTGCAGCTGCTTTGCTGAACAAAAAAATCGACGAAAAGCAGCTTTATGTTCTGGGTGAAGCTGTCCAAGGCGCTATGACACTACGGACGGTCACGGCAAAAGGAGAAAATTGTAATTGTGGCCCCGGCCCGGAACCGAGGCTCGATAGCTTTTTGCAAGCTCATGCGACCCAGATATAAATCAGCAAAGGCGAACAGCATAGACTCAAAGGCCATCGCCCCACCGGGAGCCAATAATTCGCACGGTTGCCGACTATTGGACATCCTGGCAGTTTTATTTTCCACCGTAGCGACAGTCGCGCACTGATCAGACTACCGTGTCGGTCATGAAAGCTTACCTCGTAGCGGGTCGACATATCTTGCCGACCAGCCGGCAAAACCTGAGCAAATTGTGCCTAGTCGCCGACTTTTCTCTTAGTCATTGGATGATGCCCGCTATACTTTCAATCGCTTCAACTGTCCGAGCTGCCTCTACCCGTTGTCGCGCGTCTTGTCGCGCTTGAGCGTCTGCCACTTGCAATCCAGCTTCGTAGTCCGCTTTTATCTGTGCCCAGAGGAAATTAATTGCTTCTTGATCGTATTTTCCTTCGCGAGCTGCCAACTCGACTTGGCGCATTCTGGCGTTACACTGCGCGATGATCGGCGCTGACCGAATTGCGAATGCTTCTTCATAATATTGCTGCATTCGGAGCGCAGCCCTAACTTTTTTTCCCTGCTCCGCTGCTTCTCGCTCCTCTGCAATGTCGGATGGCAACTGATTCCTCTGGGCATTTGCGGATCGAATTTGCGTAAGAGCTATCGCTGCCGCGACAAAGAGTGGAGTCAGGATGATTCTCACAGTGAAAAGGAGAGAAAGCAGGTTCCAGTCCAAACGTTTGGGGATCGACACGGTAAAAGCGCCTACAGTTAGTTGGCGGTGTTAGCACGAAGTGCGGCAAAGACGGGGGAACTGGCACCGAACTGACCTACTGGCATTGTGCGTGCTCCCTAATCCGAAGGAAGTCGCTACACTCAGTACCAGCAAATCTACTGATCCGACGGTCATGAAAAGACATTCGATTTTAATGCGTGTTTCTATCACCTGTTCTGCGACACACCTTTTTATCTCTTCGGCAGGCGCCACAGAATTGGATACGCAGCGAATTGCGCGAACATGCACGCCTTCAGTAATGCTTATTATGTCTGAAGGAAGTGAAGAGAGTCTAGCGCAAGGGACGGGTTTCGTGCTATCCGCCGACGGAGTGCTAGTCACAAACCATCATGTCATCGAAGGCGGCAAGCGTTTAGTAGCGAGATCACACACTGGCGGAATTT
>JACXTT010004280.1_pt1 | contig 21268 bp, 16 predicted proteins | sample 9270951 | NCBI WGS metagenome assembly JACXTT01 (sample SAMN15532306, study PRJNA645909) | rock metagenome | isolation source: weathered quartz diorite | place: Puerto Rico | collected 2017-06-21
CGCGCGTCCGCTCCCGCCCGGCGAGCGCACGCGCATGGCAAGCGCGCAGCAGCCGACGCGGCGCCGATCGCCGGCAGCTCGAGAGCGATCGTGTCACGCGCCGGCGCCGCGCGGCTGAACGCGCACGCACGAGACGCAAGTGACACCAGCCTTCGCCCCGTCGCGGTCGCGGCGGCCCATCAAAAAGAAATGGGCCGACCGCGTCCAGCGGCGTGGCTCGGCTGGTCCGGCGGCGCGGAATGGGAACGCGTCGGGTCACACGTTCATGTGCGAAATCGCCCATGCTCCGACATGGCCAGCCGCGCGATCGCGCGTCCTGCGCGATCTGAGCGCGTCACTTTCTGAAGCAAAGCTCTGCGGACCGGCGCGCCGGTCGCTCCGCGGCCGGCGCGCTACTGATCCCAGCAATGCCGCGAGGCGAGATGCGCAAGGCGGCTGGGCGGGCGGAGGCCTTGCGCATCTCGTCTCGCGGCATTACCTGGCCACGTGCGATGCGCGTGCATCTCGCGCGGGTACGTTCGTGCGCCGCGCCGCCAGCCGAGCCGCGCCGCCTGCCGCGGTCGGCCTGATTGCATTGGGATAGGCCGCCGCGGCGGCGGCGGGGCGAGAGCTGGCCGTGCCACTTGCCCCTCTCTCGGCCGCGCTCTGTTGCGCAGCGCCGCAGCGCGAAGGCAACGAGCTCGCGCTGCCGGCGAGCGGCGCTGCGTCAACTGCAGCGCGGCTTGTCACCACGAAGCGATGACCGCGCGAATTTTGCCGGGGCGGGAGCGGCGCCGCGACACGTGGGGACGCGCCGCGGCGCCGCGTGGTGGAAATGAACGCGCTGCGCCGCTGTGTCACTGAACACCATAGCCGGTGCACTCGCCGGCGGGAGCGCGAACAGCGCGTGGGTGGCAGAGTTGCAGCCGCGCGGAACCGGGGTCCGCCCAACACTCGGCTTGGCTGCGCGGCCCCGCTTTAGCCGCTTCGCAGATCGAAACGGGATGCTCACGCTGCTCGAGCGCGCGGAAGCGCGCGGAGCCACGCCAGGCGCGAGGGCCGCGTCGGCCACAGCCGCATGTTGGGCGGCCGCAACGGAGCGAACAACGTCCAGCCGCGCGGGTGGGTGGCGGTGGGATGAGCACCGTTGTTCCCATCTTTGATGGTGGCAAGAAGTCCGCATCGGTCCTATGCTCATCGTTCTCGAATCTCAAGAAAGGAGAGCCACAAATGAGCGAACGATCTGGTGGACGCGGTGGAAACCCGAACAAAGGCCCAGGTAAACCGCCTCCACCGCCTCCTCCGAAGAAGTAATCGCACTCCCCCCTCCCGCTTCGCCGGTCGCCGTCTCGCACGAGTAGCGCCGCGCCACAGCATCGTCAAGGCACTCCGGCCACCCGAGCCGCCTTGACGATGCTGCGTCGCGGCGCATCTGGAGAAGTAAGCCGGCGACCGACGAAGCCGCCGCATCTGCCGGTCGACTTCCGAAGCTTCTTCTTTAGCTGCCTGCTTGTTGCCGTGCGAAAATCGCGGGGCAGCTAAAGGGAAAGCCAGCTTGTCGATGCTCTCGATCCCGCACGGCCGCGCCGCATTGCGCACTCTGTCGAGAATCGGCATCCCGAACGGCATCGCTCTGCTGCTCGCGTTGGCGATCGCGCTGCCGGCGTTCGCGCACGTACCTCGCGCGCACGAGCTCGCGCCGGCGCGAGCGATCGAAGACGCGCCGATCCACCTCCGGCCGATCACGCTCTACGACGCGCCGACCGAGTTCCACGTGTTCACGCGTAGCGAAAAACTCGCATCCGGGGTTCGCGGCGCTCTCGCGGAGAACAACGTCAGCGAGATCAACGAGTTAAGGCCGGAAACGTGGCAAGTCGTTGATAGCATGCATGCGCGCTACTACAGCGCGCTCCAGGGACGGTTCCTCTCGGTGGATCCAAGTCTAAACATGGATCGCGCGATGTTCCACCCACAGGCATGGAATCGCTATTCGTATGTTGAGAACAATCCATTGGGCAAGGTTGACCTGGACGGGCGCGATATATGGGACATCCTGACTGGAGCGTCGAACGCATATCAAAGCGCGTCGGCCGCGGTACAGCCGGTTGCAATTGGTGCGAATTCAGCAGCGCTCGGGGCTAGCGCTTTGCCGGACGGTGGTCAGGGAGTGGCTCAGGTCGCGGGTGTTTTGGATCTCACAGCGAGGACTCTCAATTTGGCGACCGGAACAGGCACGGCTCTTGGCAATAATGGAGACACCTATGCTGTGGGGATGGCCTTCTCGGCTGACCTGATGACCGCGAGTGAATTTACTCTCACGACAGCTCTTCTTGCGAAAAGTGCTGGTGCAGACACGACAAAAGTCGTGCACTTCACTAACGAGCCGGGAGCAGCAGCAATCGAGGGATCTGGTGAATTGCGGGCTGGAAGCTACGTAACGAAACCGAGTCAAGTAAGAGGAATGAACGCTTCTCAAGTGGAAAGTAGGCTCGAGATCGGTCCTGGGAAAGGGCAACGATCGTTCGAAGTGCGCGTTAAGAACGACCAACTTAGAGTACCGAATAACGGCGCGAAGACGTCAGGGAAGGCGTGGCAGCGGCAGACCACGACGCCGTGCAAAGTCGGTGAGTGCGCGAAAACGCCTCAATAAGCGATGGGAAGGACACGCGGACCTTATAACGCTGAGTACCAGACTGGTACGTCGGTACGAATCGAGACGCGACAGGCGCTCGAGGCATTCGTTCGTGAGTGGAAGTGGCACCATCCGCTTCAACCGAATCAGCTCTCATTCGCTGATGCGGTCGCGCGGGTAAAAGAAGTCAGTTTTTACCACGGCGGAGACGAGCTGTATCAGCTGGAGGGTATCCCTGGTCTTTGGCACGAAGAGAATCTCCGGTCGGCGTAGGGCGTTTCGGCGATACGCAGGTGTGAGCAATCGGAAATGGGAGCGAGTGCGCAGACCGGCGGGCCAGATAATCTAAGCGCCGCGCTTGCGGCTAGCGTTTTCGGCGAGCGTATCGATCATCTTCAAGACGGTTTTGCGGTCATGCTCGGGGAGCTGTTCGAGACGCCGGAATCGCTTCCACAAACGGAGACTTCCCGCCGTCATCGGTTCGGCACCTCGGGTGCGATCGACGCCGAGCAGCGCGTTGGTCGTGACCCCGAGGGCTTCGGCGAAGGACATCAACAGATCGGGTGACGGCGAACCGCCCTGCGCCTCGTAGTAGGCCACGAGACGCTGGGAAATCCCCACGGCTTCACCGAGCTGAGTCTGCGTCCACGCTTTCGCCTTGCGGTAGCGACGAATGCGATCGCCGACGGTCTCAGCTTGCGTGGTTGCGCGAACCCGACGCTTCGTTCTGGCCATGGCCACCATCAGATCGATCCGCATTCTAGGCAAGCCTCCAACTTTCGCTTGCAAGTATAGAAAAAAAGTGTATAGACTTGTGCCGTCACTTTTTCTCGCGTTCCCTCTTGACAGGGTTTTGAAGGAGGCAGCGATGAAGCGCAAACGGCAGCAGCGTCGGATCAGCATGCGAACGGCGCGGAGCGTGACGGTCTCGCGGATGTGGCAGCAGAGCGAGCAGCGCGGCGGTTACCCGGTGCCGGCGATCCGCATGCGCGGCGAGTGGTTGGGTCAGATCGGCTTCCGCGAGGGCACGCGCGTGCATGTCGCGGTCGAGCCTGAGCGCCTGGTGCTGACGATCCAGCCGGCGGCGAGTCGCTGACGCCGATGGCGCGCATCCCCGACGAAGAGCTGGAGCGCATCAAGCGCGACGTGAGTCTCGCGGATCTGGTGCGCCGGCGCGGCGTCGTGCTCAAAGCGCACGGCGCGAACCTCATCGGCCTCTGTCCCTTCCATGACGATCACGAGCCTTCGCTCGTGGTCACTCCGTCGAAGAACCTGTGGAACTGTCTCGGCGCCTGCCGCGCTGGCGGATCGGTCTTCGACTGGGTGATGAAGAGCGAAGGGGTGAGCTTCCGGCACGCGGTCGAGCTGCTGCGCGGCGGCTTCACGCCGACGATCGGCGTGGAGGCGATCAAGACATCGACGGTTCGCCGCCTGCCTTCGCCGATCGATGAGGACGCGGACGACGCCACGATGCTGCGCCAGGTGGTGAGCTACTACCACGCGACGCTCAAGGCCTCGCCGGCGGCGCTCGAGTACCTGGAGCGGCGCGGCATCCGAAATGACGAAGCGATCGATCGGTTCGGTCTCGGCTACGCCGATCGCTCACTCGGTCTACACATCCCCGCTGCGAATCGAAAAGCAGGAGAGGCGATCCGCTCCCGCCTGCAGAAGCTCGGCATCATCCGCGAGTCAGGCCACGAGCACTTCAACGGATGCATCGTCGTGCCGATCTCCGATCGCGAAGGCAACGTGGTCGAGATGTACGGCCGCAAGATCAACGACTACCTGCGGCCGGGCACGGCGTATCACCTCTATCTGCCTGGCCCGCATCGCGGCGTGTGGAACCTGCAGGCGTTGGCCGAGTCCAAAGAACTCGTGCTGTGCGAAGCGCCGATCGACGCGCTGACGTTCTGGTGCGCCGGTGTGCGCAACGTGACCACCAGCTACGGCGTCAACGGCTTCACCGACGAGCTACTCGAAGCGATGAATGCGTACGGCATCGAGCGGGTGCTGATCGCGTACGACCGAGACGACGCCGGCGACGCGGCGGCCGATAGCCTCGCGCAGCGGCTCGCGCGCGAGAAGATCGGCTGCTTCCGCGTGGCGTTCCCACGCGGAATGGACGCCAACGAATACGCGCTCAAAATCACGCCGGCGTCGCAATCACTGGCACTCCTGGTGCGGACGGCCGAGTGGGTGAGCGGACCCACGAAGCTGTCCGTTGCGGCGCCGGCATCAGTAGCTCTTCCTTTAGCCGCTCCTCCACCGATCAACGAGCCGCGCGTCGATGAGCCGCCGCGCATCGAAGAACTGCCGACGAGCGAAGAGCCGGCGATCGACGCGCCGGCCGCGAACGCAGCATCGACAGTCGATCCGATCGACATCACCCTAGGCGATCGCCACTACCGTGTACGTGGGATCGAGAAGAATCTGAGCTACGAGCAGCTGCGCGTGGTGCTGCGCGTCGGGTGCGGCGAGCACTTCTTCCTCGACACGCTCGACCTGGTCTCGGCACGCCATCGCGCGAACTACGTCAAAGCGGCGGCCGCGGAGCTGGGCGTGAAGGAAGAGACGATCAAACGCGATCTCGCGCGTGTGCACTTCCAGCTCGAGGAGACCCAGGAGCAGATCATCAAACGAACGCTCACGCCACGGAAAGCAGAGGTGGCCATCTCGGCCGACGACGCGCGCGAGGCGATGGAGCTGCTGCGCGACGCGAACCTCACGCGTCGTATCTTGCGCGACTTCGAACGTTGCGGCGTGGTCGGAGAAGAGACGAACAAGCTAATGGGCTACCTCGCAGCGGTGAGCCGGAAGCTGGACGATCCGCTCGCGATCATCGTGCAAAGCTCATCGGCCGCGGGGAAGTCGGCGCTGATGGAAGCGGTGCTCGCGTTCGTGCCCGAAGAGGAGCGCGTGCAGTACTCAGCGATGACCGGACAGTCGCTCTTCTACATGGGCGAAACGGATCTCAAGCACAAGGTGCTGGCCATCAGCGAAGAGGAAGGCGCGGAGCGCGCGGCGTACGCACTGAAGCTCCTGCAGAGCGAAGGCGAGCTAACGATCGCCTCGACCGGCAAGGATCCGCACACGGGAAAGCTCGTCACGCACGAGTATCGCGTGGAAGGGCCGGTGATGATCTTCCTCACCACAACGGCGGTCGAGATCGATGAGGAACTGCTCAATCGCTCGATCGTGCTGACGGTCGACGAGGACCGCGAGCAGACGCGCGCCATCCACCGTCTGCAGCGCGAGGCGAAAACGCTCGAAGGCTTGCTCGCGCGGCACGATCGCGAGCGTGTGTTGCGGCTACATCGCAACGCGCAGCGGCTGCTCAAATCTCTTCTCGTCGCCAATCCCTACGCCCGCTCGCTGACCTTCATCGACGGCCGGACGCGAGCCAGGCGCGATCACCTCAAGTATCTGACGCTCATCCAGACCATCGCCCTGCTTCACCAGCACCAGCGCGAGCGCAAAACGACGACCCACCGCGGCGAGCGAATCGAATATATCGAAGTGACGCTCGCCGACATCGCCTTGGCGAACGACCTCGCGCACGAAGTGCTCGGACGCTCGCTCGACGAGCTCGCGCCGCAGACGCGGCGGATGCTCGATCTGATCGACGCATGGGTGATGCGCGAGTGCGCCGCGCGGCAGCTCGGTCGCGCCGAACTGCGGTTCTCGCAGCGCGCCGTGCGCGAGTTCACCGGCTGGACGGACTTCCAGGTCAAGACGCATCTGCGCAAGCTCGTCGAGCTGGAGTACGTGCTCGTTCATCGCGGCGGCCGTGGCCAGTGCTTCGTCTACGAACTGCTGTACGACGGCGGCGGTCAAGACGGGAAGCCGTTCCTCTCGGGGCTGCTCGATGTCGAGAAGCTTCGTCCTACCGACAACCGGGAGCATCGAAACAGCGAGTTGGAGCAGCCGGGGAGCGGCCAGGGAGCACCCAAGGAGCACGGTGGGAGCATCGAGCTAACTAGCGAAAAACTGAGTACTGAAGCGGCTCTCCACTTCCCGAAGCCGAAAAGAGCTGAAAAAGCACATCATCCTCTGAAAAGAAAAACGCCCCTTCGTAGTCGTAGTGGTGGCAACGGAAAGGCGGCCAGTCCGTGAGTAGCGATCGCCGGCGCGATCGCGCGAAGCCGCTCGAATCGCTGGTGCCCATCGAGACGGGCACGATCGGCTACTACGTGCGCGGCTATCTCGAACACCTGGCCGTTCGGAACTACTCGCCGCACTCGATCCGTGGCGCGATGATCGCGCTGCGGTTCTTCGCCGTCTGGTGCGACGAGCGCGGACTCAAAACGCCGGCCGAGATCACACTCGCGGTTCTCGAACGCTATCAACGCACGCTCTACTACTACCGGAAGACCAACGGCCGCGGCCTGTCGTTCCAATCGCAGAACCATCGACTCGGAGCGGTGAAGCGCTTCTTCCGCTGGCTCGCGAAGTCGCGAGTAATCGAAGCGTCGCCGGCCGAGATGATCGATCTGCCGCGCGTCGAGCGACGGCTGCCGAAGCACGTGCTCTCGATCGAGGAGACCGAACGAGTGCTAGCCCAACCTGACGTGCAGACGTCGATGGGGCTGCGCGACCGCACGATGCTCGAGCTGCTGTACTCAACCGGCATGCGCCGACAGGAGCTGTGCAACCTGCGCGTGTTCGACGTCGACATCGAAGGCCAGTCGGTGATCGTCCGCCAGGGCAAAGGGAAGAAAGATCGCATGATCCCGATCGGAGAACGCGCGGCGCTCTGGATCGCGAAGTACATCGAAGAGGTCAGGCCGATGCTCGCGATGGAGCCGGACGACGGCGTGCTCTTTCTCACGCGCTTGCGCGAAGGCTTCTCCGGCGAGCGCGTCTCGGACCTGGTGCGCGAGTACGTCGACCAGGCGAACCTCGGCAAGCGGGGCGCGTGTCACATGTTCCGGCACACGATGGCCACGCTGATGCTCGAAGGTGGCGCCGACATCCGCTTCATTCAAGCGATGCTCGGCCACGCCGACATCTCCACAACGCAGATCTACACGCGCGTGGCGATCAGGAAGCTCAAGCAGGTCCACGAGCTCACGCACCCCGGCGCGAAGCTGCAGCCGAAAAAGCGCGATCGCCAGCCGAGCGCCGAATCGCGCGACGAGCTGCTTTCTCTTTTAGCCGCCGAACCGCTCGACGAGTAATCCGCCGCCCACCCGCCCGCGCGGCTGCGCGATCCGCGCACGTTGCGGCCGCCTAATCCCGCGCTGCGGCAGACGCGGCCCTCGCGCTCGCTGGCTCCGCGCGCTTCCGCGCGCTCGTGAAGCGCGAGCTGCGCGCATCGCGCGAAGCACTGGAAGCGGGGCCGCGCATGCCGAACGCAGGATTAGGCGGACCCCGGTTCCGTGCGATCGTACCTGTGCCGCCCACGCGCGCGTCCGCGCTCCCGCCGGCGGCTGCACGGCTGTAGTAACGAGTGATACAGCAGCTCGAATCGTTCGCTCCATCCGCGCGGCCGCGCAGCGCGTCCCCACGCGCCGCGCGTCCGCTCCCGTCCGGCGAGTGCACGAGCATCTCAAGCGCGCAGCAGCCGACACGGCGCCGATCGCCGGCAACGCGAGATGCGTGCGGAGCGCGTCGGCGCCGCGCGTCTGAACGCGCAACCACGGAGCGCAAGTGGCACCAGCCTTCGCCCCGCCGCGGTCGCGGCGGCCCATCAAAAAGCAATGGGCCGACCGCGGCCAGCGGCGTGGCTCGGCTGGTCCGGCGGCGCGAAATGACCACGCTGCGGTGCACACACTCATGTGCAAAATCGCCCATGCTTCGGCATGGCCAGCCGTGCGATCGCGCGTCCTGCGCGATCTGAACGCGTCACTTTCTGAAGTAAAGCTCTGCGGACCGGCGCGCCGGTCGCTCCGCGGCCGGCGCGCTACTGATCCGACCAATGCCGCGAGGCGAGATGCGCAAGGCGGCCGGGTGGTGGAGGCCTTGCGCATCTCGTCTCGCGGCATTACCTGGCCACGTGCGATGCACACGCACGCCGCGCGTGATCGTGCGTGCGCCGCGCCGCCAGCCGAGCACCGCCGCCTGCCGCGGTCGGCCTTATTGCATTGGGATAGGCCGCCGCGGCGGCGGCGGGGCGAGAGCTGGCCGTGCCACTTGCCCGCTTTCGGCCGCGCTCTGTTGCGCAGCGCCGCCGCGCGAAGGCAACGAGCTCGCGCTGCCGGCGAGCGGCGCTGCGTCAACTGCAGCACGGCTTCTAGCCACGAAGCGACGAACGCGAAATCTCGCGCGGGCGGGAGCGGCGACGCGACGCGTGGGGACGCGCTGCGGCGCCGCGTGGGTGGAAAACGAACGAGCTGCGCCGCTGTATCACTGAACACCATAGCCGTGCACTCGCCGGCGGGAGCGCGAGCAGCGCGTGGGTGGCTGACGTGCAGCCGCGCGGAACCGGGGTCCGCCCAACACTGCGCTCGGCACGCGCGGGGCCGCTTCGCGTGCTTCGAGCGATGCACCTGCAGCTGGCGCAGCTCGAGCGCGCGGAAGCGCGCGGAGCCACGCAGGCGCGAGCCCCGCGTCTGCCGCAGCGCGGTGTTGGGCGGCCGCAACGGAGCGATCAACGTCGGGCCACGCGGGCGCGCGGTCGCAAATGCAGAATGAAGCTACCGCGTCACTTGTTCTCCTCAACTCGATGCGAAAACCGCACTGGTTGATCGATGGCAAGCTTCGCGAGGCTCATTTTTTTCTTCAGAAGCTACGGCACGCCAACGAACTCGATGAGGCGCGCTACTACTTCAGCGCCTTCGTCTCTGCCGCGAGAAGCGTTACGTACGCGATCCAGGTGTGCCTGAAACATCTCGCCACTGCCGACGTGTGGTGGGAGCAGCAGAGAAGTCGCCTCAGAAACGATCCGGTCGCGCGCTACTTTCACTTGATCAGAAACGAGACAAACCACACCGGACTGAATCCGCTCCAGGCTCAAGTGCGCGACACGATGCTCTCGCGCTCCGAGTTCCTTCTGGCCGGCGACAAACTCCCGGAAGCTGACGCGGTCAGCGGCCGACCGCTACATGACTCTTCTCGTGGCGATCGCTCGCGAGGGCTTCGGCAAATACTGGACGGTGCTCGATCTACCGCTGGACCTCACGCTTGATCAACTGCACTCACGCGGTAAAACGTTCGAAGACGTCGAAGAGGAGCTCGGTCTTCCACGCGGGTGGTCGGGTGGTGTCTCTGACGAGATGCGGCTGCATCTTCTCAAGCAGTACTCGCACACAGAGATCGAACATCTCGCGCGCCAATACCCCGAGCAACTGAGCGTTCCCCCGCCCGCTTCGCCGGTCGCCGCCTCGCACGAGTAGCGCCGCGCCACAGCATCGTCAAGGCCTCCGTCCACCCAGCCGCCTTGACGATGCTGCGTCGCGGCGCAGCTGGTGAAGTAAGCCGGCGACCGACGAAGCCGCCGCATCTGCCGGTCGACCTCCGAAGCTTTCTTCTTTAGTCGCCTGCTGCTGCTCGTGCGAAAATCGCGGGGCAGCTAAAGGGAAAGCCAGCGTGTCGATGCTCTCGCTTCCGCACGGCCGCGCAGCGTTGCGCACTCTCTCGAGGATCGGCATCTCGAACGGCATCGCTCTGCTGCTCGCGTTGGCGATCGCGCCGCCGGCATCCGCTCACGTTCGCACCTCACCCGCGCCGATCGACCAGGCGCGCGAGCTCGCGTCTGCGCGAGCGATCGATGAAACGCCGATCCACTTCCAGCCGATCACGCTCTACGACGGCCCGACCGAGTTCCACGTCTTCACGCGTAGCGAAAAACTCGCATCCGGGGTTCGAGCGAGGTTGGCGGAGAACAACACCAACGACATCAGCCAGTTAAGGCCAGAAACGTGGCAAGTCGTTGATTACATGCATGCACGTTATTACTCGGCACTGCAGGGGCGCTTCCTGTCCGTCGATCCCAACTTAGACAACGACACGCTGCGGATCCCGCAGAAGTGGAATCGGTATGCGTACGTCACCAATAATCCGCTTCGTTATGCGGATCCGAACGGTCAGTCCGGCTGGGATGCCGCTAACGGATTCTTCAATGCATTCATTAATGATGCAGGTTTAACGCCTCGCGCGACGGGTAACTCCGACTTTGAGGTGGGCCAGTTGAATGGTGACCGAGCGGCCGTGGTTAGCGGCTTCATATTGGCAACCGTCTCGGGTGTGGATGCTGTGATTACCTCGCCGACGGTCGTCGGTGCGGCTGCCTTCGGTACGGTCGCCGTCGCGGGAGCTGCCTTCGCTGTTAACGCTGCGCATCATCTCGCCCAAGATAACAATCCGCGCAGCAGTGGCTCCGATAAGCCACAGTATAAAGAACCAAAACCTGGCGCGAGCGGTAAAGAAGCCGCGAAGGACGCGCCTAGCTGGGCTAAAGGCCAACGCCCAAAGGTCGGCGAAAGCGGAAAAGACTTCGCGAAGCGGTTAATGGATTCGAAGTATGGAAAGGGCAACTGGGAGAATAAAAAGGGCCCGGGCAGTGAATATAACCAGATCAAGAAATACGGTGATCGCGGCTTCCAAGATCCGCAGTATGCAAAGTGAGGCATTTCAGTGGCGACAGAGATATTTCTTGTTCAGCACGCGCATGAATTTGCTGACGGCTCTGAGAGTGTGAAAATCATCGGCATCTACTCATCTCGATCCGCGGCTGAAGCCGCAGTTCGGCGAGCTTCTCGTTTGGAGGGATTTCGAAACAACGAGCCCGGTTTCTCAATCGATTGTTACCTGCTTGATGAAGATAGCTGGCAAGAAGGGTTCTTCACGGATAGTTCGTAGTGGTGGTGTCATCTCTAAACTACATGCATGCACGCTATTACAGCCCGGTCAGCGGAAGGTTTCTCACGCCCGATCCGATCATGAGCGCCGTCCTCAGGAATCCGCAATCGTGGAACCGATATGCGTACGCCCTGAATAATCCGCTGAAGTTCACGGACCCGACCGGGATGTATGTATTCGGAGCCTGCACGGGCGACGAGAAGCAGTGCAAGGCAGATCAGGAGGCATTCGAAAAATCGAGGCAAGATCAGTTGAAGAGCAGCGACGAGAGCGTGCGGAACGGTGCAGCCGCCTACGGCGACCTCGGAGATAAGAACGGTGTCACAGTGACCTTCGCTACCGCGAAGGAGCTCGGTGCGTTCAACGGTGACACGACGGCGCAGCTCGTGAAAGGTGAGCAAGTATCTGCGACGTACGACGTTCGAATCCTGACGGGCACGAGAGGCTCAGACTTAGGAAATGCAACGGTGCATGAGGGTGAGCACGTACGAAACGCCCAGACATTCGTCGGCGCGCTGCAGCGGGGCGTCTACGATGCAAGCCTGAACCTCAGGCTGTACCAGACGGAAATGAATGCTTACATGGTGTCGTGGGCATTCGCTCGCACAAACAACGTAACGCTTAAATACAACGGCATGACGCTGCAGGGGGCGATGCCGCGCGAGCAGTTGCGGCAGTCGATCGATCGGTTCCTGCGACAACCGCCTTACAAGCTGACACCCGAAACACTCCGTTGTCAGTTCTCGCCTTGCGATTAGAAAGCTCTGACGATGCAAAGCTACAGTCTCATTGCTCGAACGCGATCACCGATGCAAACGAAGTTGCTTGCCGTAGCTGCCATGCTCGTTGCCGCTCTCCCGGCCTTCGGGAAATCGGCGCGAACCATTCACCCGCAGCTCGTCGGGGTGAAAACGGTCGCGCTTAACTTTAGTCCCCAAAATCTGCCAGGTCTCGACGCCGATGCGCTTGAACGGGACATTCGAAGCGCACTCGAAAAAGCCGGGATCACAGTTCAACAAGCTGCTCCAGTGACACTGTACGTCGGCGTCACCTACCAGCAGCTCCCAGCATGCCCCGAGTTCGTAGCCTTCCGCACGTACCTGGCTCTCTCCGAGGATGTCCTGGTTCACCGAGGGAAGCGGACCGAGACCGTCTACGTCGACACATGGCATGAGAGCGAAGATGCTGTGGAGCCGACAAGCAGCGCAGGAAAGGCTGCTCAGCAGTCGGTACTTGGTCTGCTGAGCTACTTTTTGGACGCCGCGCAGTACTCCGCTGAGGTTATGAAAAAACAGGCTTGTCAAGCTACGCCTAAACGAACGCAGTAAAGCATCCGCACAACTGGAGTGGTCACCCTCCCGCGGCCGACGTGAATCCGACGCGCGATCGAAAAAAAGTGTTCCGCGAGCTGATGAATCCGCGGTCGGAGGCCACGAATGCGCTCGGCGACCGGAAAAGAAGCGACACAAGGCCAAATCGTTTCGATCCTGAGCGCGCGAATCCGATCTTCGAACACTTTAAAGCAAGCGTCGATCGCATGAATCTCGCCTGGAGGACAGAGAAAGTGCTCGGGCGTCGGATAAAAGTGATCGCGCCGCACGCCGCTGCGTCTCGAGCTCGTCCCCTTCCCCCGCCCGCCCGGGCGAACGGACGCCCAGCGTGTAAATGCGGCCTAAGACCCGGCTGTGGCCGACGCGGCCCTCGCGGCTTCGTGGCCCGCGCGCGTGGCAGCGCGCTCGGGTTGCGCGAGAGCGGAACTGAAGCGCTCAAAGAACTGGAAGCGGGGCCGCGCAGCCAAGCCGAGTCTTAGGCCGGCGTCGGTTCAGTGCGGCGGCGCGCCAGCCACCCCCGCGCTGATCGCGCTCCCGCCGGGCGCTGCGCGGTTCGGCGCTTGAGCAGAGAACATCGCAGCGAGCGGCACGCTTCCGCCACGCGGCGACGCGGCGCGTCCCCACGCACCGCGTCGCCGCTCCCGCCCGGTGCAGCGCGAAAACGAGCGGTCAATCGCAAGCGCGCTGCTGCTGACGCGAGCGCCGCGCGGGGGCAGCGCAGTCGGCACGTCGATCGCGGGCGCTCGCGCAGCAGAGCGCGCCGGGGAGAGGGCAAGTGGGGCCAGCCTTCGCCACGCCGCCGCGGTGCGGCCCATCAAGAAGCAATGGGCCGACACCGCGATCGGCGTGGCTCGGCTGGCGTGGCGAAGCGCGAAACCAACGTTCCCCCGTTCGCCCGCGCGGCGTGGCCCGCGCATCACTCCGTCGTCGCCGCAGGGCGGCGAGTAGTGCCGCGAACGACGATCGTCAAGGCCGCCACCGCCCGAACCGCCTTGACGATCGCCGTTCGCGGCACTTCTTTGATGAATGTAGCGACGACGACGGAGCGACGCGCTCAGACTCCGGAGCTCTCTGGAGTTCCGCCGCCCGACCGATGCGCGTCAGCGGCTCGGGTGGTGGAGCGAGAAGCTCGGGAGGTTGGAGGCAGCGGCCAGGCGGCTCGGTCGGTCGTCGGCTCACCTCACCAGAAGCGTCGCGGCGGAGCATCGTCAAGTCGGAAGCGGCGGAGGACGGACTTGACGATGCTCCGTCGCGGCGCTACTCGTGGCTTGGCGACGACCGACTGAGCCGCGGGCGGGTGGGCGGCGAACTCCCGGGCGTGAGCCGTGCTGCCGGCGCCGGGTGGATGGGAGGCGGAGGCGCCGCGCGCCGAAGGCGCGGCGCAGCTGCCAGAGGCGGACTGCGCGCGGCACGGCGAGGGGGAAAGGCGCGGCCGCGCAGCTATATCACTCAGCACTACAGCGTGAAGTTGCCGGCAGGGGTGGCAGAGGCGCAGCCGCGCGGAACAGCAGTGCGCCTAAACGTAAGCTTGGCCGCGCGCGAAGACGCGTCGGCCACAGCGCCCGTTTAGGCGGCAGCCACGCCAGCGGGAAACGCACGATCGCGCGGGCGGGTGGTGGGAGGGACGGGAGCAATCTCTTAACGCTGCGCGGCCGGCCGACGACGATCGACGACGTGCTGGACTTCGTAGCGTGCGAGCACCGCGTCGATCAGATCGATGACGGTCTGCTGCTCGCTGCGCGGAAGGCGATCGAGAAGGCGCATCTGTTCGAAGAGCCGGACGTTCTCGAACTCCAGCCGCTCCTCGCCTTTGCGATCACCGCGAAGTAGCGCATCTGCTGTCACCCGAAGGATGCGGGCAAGGGCGACGATCTTCTCGGCGGTTGGCGAGGTCTGACCGTGCTCGTAGCGGAGGAGATGACTCTTGTGGACGCCGATCATCTCCGCGAGCTCGGCCTGGCTGAGGCCTCGCTTCTCTCGCAGTCGCTTGAGTCTCGCTCCGAAATCCTTCAAGAGTGTGTTCTCCGCTGTCGCCTTCGAGGTTCGCTTCGCCATCCACGAGATTATCCGTGGCACTGCCAGAAACCGAAGCGAATCAGAAATGCTCTTGCACGATAGTAGCATATGTGAGATCATGGCTGTGCATCACAAATGAGATCGTCGCTTTGCTCTTGACACGATCTCGCGAGGAGGCTTGAACGTGCGCCAGTCAACCCGAAACGCGAGCTCCCCGGCTCCATCCGTTCCCGCGCCGCCACCACAGCCGCCCGGACTTCCCGTGCCGGCGTCGTTGCCCGCGTACCAGCCGTTGTGCCCTCCGCGCCGGCGACGCGCGCCCAAGCCCATCATCATCGAACGCAAGCCGCGGTATCGCCGCAGCGATCGCGGCGAGCGGATGCTGACTGTCGTAATGCTGCCGGAGGGCGATGAGCGGCTGCCGATGATCCGCATGCGCGGCGGCTGGCTCGCGCGGCTCGGCTTCCAGATCGGCACGCGGATCGTGGTGAGCGAAGAGCGCGGGCGCATCGTGCTCACGCTCGCGTCTGAGGATGCGCGTTGATCGCTGCTGAAAAGATCGCAGAGGTGCGCGCGCGGCACGAGCTGGTCGCCTTCATCGAGTCGGCCGGCGTGAAGCTGCGGCGCCGCGGCCGCGATCTCGTTGGGCTGTGCCCTTTCCACAACGATCGCGAGCCGTCGCTTTCGGTCTCGCCGGCAAAGCAGTACTGGTGCTGCCTGGGCGCATGCTCGGCGGGCGATAAGAAGGCTGGCGGCGACGTGATCGAGTTCGCGCGCCGGCTGTGGCGTGTCGGCTTCCGTGAAGCGCTCGCACGGCTCGACGGAGGGACGACAACGAGCGCGGTGCCACAACGACCAAAGCTGCGCGTGGTGAAGAGCCGCGCGACCGATGCGACGCCGCCACGCATCGACGTGCTCGCGCAAGTCGTGGCGTTCTATCACCAGGCGTTCGTCTCGTCAGCCGTGGCGAAGAGCTATCTCGCGTCGCGCGGCATTACGAACCCCGACCTCATCGCGGCGCTCCCGATCGGCTACGCGGACGGCTCGCTGCTCGAGCGCGCGCCGGAAGGAAGCGAGACCCGCGCGCAGCTCGTCGCACTCGGCGTGATCACATCGAACGGCCGCGAGCTGATGGAGGGCTGCATCGTCGTTCCGCTTCGCGATCGCGCCGGCAGCGTGGTCGGAATGTACGGCCGCGCGATCGAACGCGACCAGCATCTGTACCTGCCAGGGTCGCGCCGTGGCCTGGTCAACGCACAAGCTGCGGCGACGACAGGTGAGCTGATCATCACCGAGTCCGTGATCGATGCGCTGTCGTTCATTGAGGCAGGGATCCCGAACGTCGTTCCGATCTATGGCGTGAGCGGCTGGACGGCCGACCACGACGATCTGCTCGACGCGCAGCGCATCCGGCGCATGGTGCTCGCGCTCGACAGCGACGAGGCCGGCGGGCGCGCGGCCGCAGCGATCGCGGAGAAGCTGGCGGTGCGCGGCATCGACGTGCAGCGAGTGAGCTTGCCGGCGAAGGATGCGAACGAGCTGCTGGTGCGCGACGGCGCGGCATCGTTCGCCACGACGTGGCAGCAGCTCCGCGCAAAACCAGCAGCGCCGGCAGCGAAAGAGAAGAGCAGCAACATCGCCCTCGACACCGATGGCGGCAGCTACGTTCTCGCGTTCGATCGGCGCACCTGGCGCGTGCGCGGACTGTCGGCCTTCGGCATCGACCGGCTACGCGTGAACGTGCGCGTCGAGCAAGACGGCCGCTTCCATGTCGATACATTCGACCTGTACGCTGCACGCTCGCGCCGCAACTTCATCGAAGGCGCGACGGCGGCGCTCGAGTGCGAGCCGTCCGAAGGGCTGGCCATCGGGCAGGAGATCGCTGCTCTGATCGATCGGCTCGAGGCGGAGCGCCTCGCGCTGCGCGCGAAGGGGAGTAGCGACGCGAGCAGGCAGGCGATGTCGGCCGCCGAGCACGATGAAGCGCTCGCGCTGCTGCGCGACGCGAAGCTCATCGATCGTCTGCGCGAGGACTTTGCGGCGATCGGCTGCGTCGGTGAGACCGACGCCATGCTCGTCGCGTATCTCGCTGCGCTGTCGCGCAAGCTCGATGAACCGTTGTCGGTGGTGTTCTGCGCGCGGAGCGGCGCGGGGAAGTCGAACCTGCAGGACCGCACCACGGAGCTGGTGCCGCCCGAGGACCTGGTGCGCTACACGCGCGTCACCGGGCAGGCGCTCTTCTACCAGGAGGAAAACGCGCTGCGGCACAAGCTGCTGGCGATCGACGAAGAAGGCGGCGCGGCCGAAGCCGTTTACTCGCTGCGCAACCTGCAGTCGGGCGGATCGCTCTCGGTCTCGGCGACGCGCACCGATCCGCAGACCGGCAAGCACCGCGCCGAGCACTACGAGGTGCACGGGCCAACGAGCATCTTCCTCACCACGACTCGCCCCGAGGCGCTCGACTACGAGACGCGCAACCGGTTCGTGATGCTCACTGCCGATGAATCGGCCGAGCAGACCCGGCGCATCCTCGAGCGGCAGCGGTGGAGCGAGACAATCGAGGGACTGGTCGCACGGGCTCAGCGTACGGCCGTGATCCGCCGCCATCACAACGCGCAGCGTCTGCTTGCACCGCTGCGCGTGGTCAACCCTCACGCGCCGACGCTCGCGTTCCCGTCCGGGCGGCTGATCCTTCGACGCGAGCAGAAGAAGTACCTGACGCTGATCAAAGTCGTTGCGCTGCTGCATCAGCACCAACGGCGGCGAAAGAGCGTCGACATCGCGGGCGCGCCCATCGAGTACATCGAAGTGACGCTGGCCGACGTCGAGCTCGCCCGTCAGCTCGGGGCCGCGATCCTGCGCCGCAACGTCGACGAGCTCGCGCCGCCGACGCGGTCGCTGCTCGCTGCGATCCGCGAGCTCGTCACCACGAAGATGCGGAAGCTCAAAGTGCCGCAGACTCACGCGCATCTGACGCGCCAGGAGATCCAGCGCGCCACGGGGCTGTCGTACTGGCACTGCCGGGTCTATCTCGGGCAACTGCTCGAGCACGAGTACCTGGCGCTGGCTCGTGGGCATCAGGGCAAACGGCTTCTTTACGAGCTGCTCTGGGAAGGCGACGAGGACGATCCGGCCGGCGAGCTGGCACGAGCAACATAACTTTGCGGACCTTTGCGGCGACTTTGTGCGCAAAGTCGGCGGCAGCGAAACGCAGCGAAAGAAAGAAGTTGACGGCCGCGCTCATCACTTCGCGGCCTTCGTGGAAAAACCTAACTACCTCTCCTCTCTCCAACGATGTTGGTTGAGACGGTGAGCCATTGGTCGGAGGTGAAACGATGACGCCGAAAGAGAGGCGATCAATCGAGCTCGTGGTGCTGCGCTTCGTTGAAGCGATGACGGCGTGGAGCTGGTCACCGCGCACGATCGACAGCTATCAGATGCACCTGCGCTTCTTCATCGAGTGGCTGGCCCGAGAAACCGAGCTCGAATCGATCGCGGAAGTCACCGCGGAGACGATCGCCGCGTATCAGATGGCGCTCGTCTCGGCGGAGAAGCGCAACGGCGAGCGGCTGTCGGTCGGCACGCAGCACTACCGCCTGACCGTGCTCAAGTCGTTCTTCCGTTATCTCGTCCGCGAAGGCAAAGTGCTCACCAATCCGACGACGACGATCGAGCTGCCGAAGAAACGCGCGGCGCTGCCGCAGCCGCTGGTCTCGCCCAAGGAGACGCTGCGCATGCTCGATGCGATCGATACCTCCACGCCTCTCGGCCTTCGCGATCGTGCGGTCGCGGAAGTGCTCTACGCGTGCGGCATCCGCAATGCCGAGCTGCGCGCGCTCAAACTCGGCGACTTCGATGCCGTGGCCGGCCTGCTGATCATCATCGCCGGCAAGGGAAAGAAAGATCGCGTTGTGCCTCTCGGCCCAGTGGCCACCGCGGTCGTTGCCGATTACGTCGCGCAAGCGCGGCCGCGGCTCGCCAAGCGCAGCGGCATCACCAATCTCTTCCTCACCAAGAACGGCAACCCGCTCGACGCGCTCGCGGTGATCAACGTGGTCAAGCGCGCGACGAAGAAGGCCGGCATCAGCAAGCCCGTTCGCCCGCACCGGCTGCGCCACGCATGCGCGACGCACATGCTCGCCGGTGGCGCCGATATCCGCCACATCCAGAAGCTGCTCGGACACTCATCGCTGCAGACGACGCAGATCTACACGCGCGTCGACGTGAGCGATCTCAAAGCCGTGCACCGCCGCTTCCATCCGCGTGAGCGTGGCCGGCGATGAGAACGCTTCATGAGTTAATCGAGGAGTACGGCTCGGCGCTGTCGGCGCGCGGCATCATGCCGGCAACGGTCAAGACCGAGCGCGCACGGCTGCGAAGCTTCCTGCGCTGGACAATGCAGCACGGCGTCACCGATGCGCGCGCGATCACCGCTGAACAGCTCATCGACTACCGCGCGCACCTGCTCACGGTCGAATATCGAACGCGGAGCGGCATGCGTCGTCTGTCCGAGGTGTCGCGGCACGATCTGCTCGCGTCGGTATGTCGCTTCCTGCGGTGGCTCACACGTGAGCGCGTGATCCTTGCTGATCCGTCATCGAGCATCGACATCGGCCGTCCTGGACGATGGCAAGCGCGTGGCGCGCTGACCGAAGCGGAAACGATGCTCTTGCTCGACGGCTCCAATGGCGAAACACCCGTCGCGCTGCGTGATCGGGCCATCCTCGAGCTGCTGTACTCGACCGGCCTGCGCCGCGCGGAGATCGTCTCGCTCGACCTCACGGATGTCGATCTCGGAATGGAGACCGTGTTCGTCCGGCGCGGCAAAGGCGGGCGGCCGCGGATCGTGCCGCTCGGCGAGACGGCGATCGCCGCGCTCATCGCGTACATCACGCGCAGCCGCTCACAGCTCCTCCGTCGTGCGAGCGTGACCGCGTTGTTCCTCGCCAGTCGTGGGAAGACGCACGGCTGCCGGCTCGGTGAGCAATCGATCTGGCTCGTCGTGCGCGCGGCCGCGAAGCGTGCCGGCATCGAAGAGCGCGTCACGCCACACATGCTGCGGCACAGCTTCGCCACGCATCTGCTTCGCGCCGGCGCCGATCTGCGCCACGTCCAGCAACTGCTCGGCCACGCATCGATCACGACGACCGAGGGCTACACACATCTCTCGCTCGCTGACCTGGCCGACGCGCACGCCCGCTCTCATCCGCGGGCGAAGGAACATCGTCGTAGAATCGGCCGGTGAGCGCTTCTTCCTTCGCTGCGGTCTCTGCTGCGCCGCGCCGGTGGCGCCGGCCGCGGCTCCGCGCGTGGCGATCGCCGGCGTCCCGGGCGTGCTGCGCGCAGAGGGGCGAAACCGCGCTGCAAAAACTAATGCATGCGCGGTACTACAGCGCGCTTCAGGGGCGGTTCTTGTCCGTCGATCCCGTGTTGGGGAAACCGGAATCTCCCCAGTCATGGAATCGATACGCTTACGTTCAGAACAGTCCCATAGGTTCATCAGACCCGACAGGGAAGGTGACGAAGTGCGACACCCAGAACTGCACGACTACAGCTGACACCTATAATCCGGCACACTCAACGGGACAGACGACTGTAGCCACCCCAGACATGCGAACGGCTGCCACGGCCGAAGTCAATAAGGTTGCGATTCATATCGGGACACGGGAGACGCTCGGGTATGGCGTCAGAGACGCGAATGGAAAACTGACGGTGAAGATGGCGGTGACTTCTCTCGGGAATACGACCGCCAACTCGAGCGGTGCCACGGCCAGTACTAAGGTTCCGTCAAACGCTGAGTTTGCCATTCATGGCCACATAGATGGCGGACCAAACCGCTCCAACGGCATGGTTGACGCTCCAGCGATGAATAGTGGCTATGGCGACACGCAGAGCTTAACACTTAAGAATCCCATTCCAATGGCGACAGTCTCACATGGACAGGTAGGATGGCACGAAATTCAGAATGGACAGTTGAGCTTCACTGCCCCCGTCGGTGCTGTTAATGCCGCGCAGCAGCAGGCGATCCAGAGCAACCTCGACTCGGAGCAAAAGCTCCCGGCTTTTTGGAAGCCATGATGCGCCAGTCTGTAGCTTTGCTGCTTGCGTTGCTTCTCTGTGGGTGCGCCATGATGACCACCTCCTCTGTGGCACACGTTTTCTCGCCGAGAGAACTGAACACCGATCCCAGGCAGTACGATGGACGGGAAGTAGTCGTGCGTGGCTTCGTGGTTCTGGGCACAAATGGGAGATCGTTGTTTCAGTCAAAGGAAAGGTTTGAAGAGTTTGGTCGAGCTTTCTATGCGCACGAGCCGATCTTCAATCCAGCCGACTTTGATGGCGACTGCCTGAAGCGGCTCAATACGGACGTGTTGGAATACATCGTGTCCGTGCTTAATGGCCAGACCGTTACATGTCGTATCCGTTTCGAGCGCAACTCAAGGTCCGAGGACGGACTAAACCCTCTGGCCCGGAATGAAGCGATGGACCATGACATGTCCCATATAAGTCC
>JACXTT010004282.1_pt1 | contig 21264 bp, 21 predicted proteins | sample 9270951 | NCBI WGS metagenome assembly JACXTT01 (sample SAMN15532306, study PRJNA645909) | rock metagenome | isolation source: weathered quartz diorite | place: Puerto Rico | collected 2017-06-21
TAGCTGCGTATAGGTCCGCATCGGTCCAGCTATGAATCGAGGTGTCGGTAGGGGGCGTTGCCTCGGCTGGTGGAACTACTTGGATTGGTGGCGGCGATGTAGGAATGGACTGTTGGCTACGTGTACGGACGGCCGCAATAAGCTCGGCGCGTTCCACAGGCGTCGCAAACGCGCTATGAGGAACGTAAACGCTGTCAAGGTCACCGAGATGGAACATCGTGACAGTTTTTAGCTCATCAACGGAGGAAATAGCCGACCAGAGGGTAAGACTCTCTCCCCGAGCTGTGCTAAAGCGTATGCCGACATCCTCAATCGATAACGTGTACCAATTTGAATGGACGGCGCGCTTATTCGCCTTCGCGAGCTGTGCTACGCCGCGGCTAAGAAGGATCTGCCGAGCCAAGAACAGGTAGAAGGCAGCAACTCCAGACAGGACCAGCCATCTCACATAGTCCCCTGACTGCTGCGGTGCTGCTAAAGAGTAGAAATGGCCGGCCGCGCCACATGCAGCGATGAACATGCCGAACACGACGGTGGCCAGCCAGCGGTTGGGGTTGAGGTGAGACACTCTTCGCCGCGTATGGCGGGATGCCTCACGCTGTTCTTGTTCGGATACCCGAAAGGAGAAGCTTGTCTTCACTGTGTGCAGCTAAGGTAACTTGGCATAGTTATTGAGCGTCTTTGCTTGATTATTGGGCCGCCCCAAGTAACACGCCACTACGTCTACTGAATCGGTACGTCCTCATCCTCCCACCCGTTCCGCGACGCCAGGTAGCCTACTAGCACCTCCATGCCCTCTCTTGATATCCGCGCTTGATCCTCGCTGATCTCGGTTGTCCCAAGCAGACCTAAGAAATCCTGTCCCGGTATCTCCCCGAAGCGTGTTCGATAGTCTCCAAGATGGAGGGCAAGGACGCGCAGGCAATCAGCAAGCTGTTCTGGTGTCATCGCGGCCATGAGCTTATCCGGTAGGGCGTAGTAAGACTTGAATTCGTCGAAGTCGCTCACGGCGTCACCAGGTACGAGATGGGATCGAACTACGCGTCGGGTACTTGGGGACAGCGCGGGACGGATGATCGCTACTTCACGTCGCGCATGCGGGGCAAGCGGTTGTCTACCTCGTCGTAGCGATGCGCAGGATTAACACGTTTCGTCTTGCAGGTGGGGTCGCTCAGTAGGCAACCTCCGAGCCAGAGGCAGTTGTCGCTCTGGTACGTGAATGGGGGGCTGTTGTCGGCAGCAGCGGTGTGAAAAACCGTCACGATGCCGCGGCCACCAGGAGCAGGTTCCGCGCTGTGGAAGACGTCAGTACCCTCATAGACTACCCTCGTACCCGGGTGGATGTCCTCACTGGGTGTGCAAGCGTCGTTGTAATAGGCAAAGTGACTGACGTGGCCGCCGCCCAGGAAGAAGACGATTAGCCCCTGGTTAAGGGGGTTGATCGGGTTAGGGCTGCATGCGGCAAGGGCGACTGCTGTGTACTTCAAAAGTTTTTTGTGCCCGTCGCCCCCGCTCTTATGTTGGATCAAGATCTCCTTTCCGCCCTCAACGATCGAGTACAAGTCGCCCTCGCATATCGCGGTGAGATTTGGGTTCTGCGCGACAGCCGTTGGGAAAGCTGCCAGCGCAGTGAGTGCAGTGAGGATTGCGGTCAGCAGACCGGCCAACCGATGGCGCCGCCTAGTGCTCTTCACGCAAGAGGTCCTCCTCTGAGTTGTGCCCATCGCGGCCAGGTCCTCTGCTGCGTTAGTCACCCCGCCCTCACAGCATTGACTGTCGGCATGCGAAACGCACTAGTACTTATTCTAAGCGCTTGGAGCTTCGCGAGTTGGGCTGATTTCTTGGAAGGTAGAGTGGTCGCTGTCGCGGACGGCGACAGGATCACTCTGGTCGACGGCAGCGACCGTCTGTTGTGCACGATTCGAACGTCTGGATTGCGGCAACCTCAATGTCTGAAAGGGGTCGACTACTGAAGTTCGCTAAGCCAGGCCAGGCTGCCGGGAAGCTGCCGGTCGCGTACCTCGCCTATCTGCCAACTCCGGCCGTTCGGGTCCGAATCGGAAAGTTCTCGGTAGCGGGCGGTCGAGCGTCTGCAATTGAGCACCAGAGCCCTTCTGCAGTGGCGAGGACATTAGCGCGTCAGCGCTCGTAGATCAACGCCCCCGGCAGCTTCTTCACGTTTTTGTAGATGGCATCATGCCGGGCCTTGTTCAACACGAAGAACGCAATGCCCTCGGGCAATGATTTCGCGACGAGTGGAAGCGTCACTCGCGTGAACCGTTCGATCCAGCGGCTCTCGAGGACTAGAATGAACAAGGGGGATTGGGGGAAATGCGCAAGCTGCTTGCGCGCGAGCCATGCGCGGCGGACGCTTTGGTGTTTTCTCACCGTCTCTGCGACCTTCTCCACGTCTGACGCGCCCATCTCGTGTGCAGCGAACCGATCGTTGGCCTTCACGATGCGACGCTCCTGCGCCGCCTCGTTCTGTTTTTGTACAAACGCCTCGTATCTCGATCGAAAAGGTTCGAAGCGCTGCAACTCGTCGCGTGATTCCAGATAGCGATAGAGCACTTGGCACGCGGGCACAGTAGCCCCCTCGTCCAGATCGATGGCCCGGCCAAGGTCAGCAACGCCATCGTCTTGTCCCTCGGCCAGCCGGACGCGTCCCCGTATGTACCACGCGCTGGCGTTGCCCGGCTCGGCTGTGATTGCGCCATCCAGCAGGGGCAATGCCGCCCTTCCCTCGCCCAAGAGCTCCAGGCTGAGCCCACAGTCCAAGCTCTCTTGCACTGTCAGCTCCCGCTCCCGCATGAGCGCCTGCAACGTGGCCTTGCGCTCGATGGCTCGCTGAAACTGCTCGCGCCGCTCGCGCCAGCCCTTTGCGATCGCTTCACTCCACGCCACGTCTTGCTCGGCGATCAGCGTCTGTGCAAGCGGGCCGTCCAGCAGATCGGCAGCCGTTTCCGAGACTGGCGCCGGCGCGCGTACCGATTCTCCAAGCGCAGCCAGGCGGTCGGCCAGACATGGGTGGGTATCGTGCAGATCCGTCTTTCGGGCGAGCGCGGCCTTGAGCGAGCTCTGCAATCGGGCGCCTTCGACTGAGCGCAACTCTATGAGGAAACGCGCAAATGGAGCAGCGGGCGGATCAGTGTGCTCGGAGGCGGGGCGATAGAAGTCCTCCCAGAATCCCGAAACCGCATAGGCGGTCTTGGAGTGGGACGACAGCAAGGCACCAGCTACGTGCTCTTTGCCGACGACGCGGGCGCTTTCCCGGTCCGCCACATATTCATTGGCACGTGCAAGCACGAAGCTGTAAGCCTCGAAGTAGGGTGCGTACCACTTGAAAAACCAGGTGAACAAAGTGCTCGCGCTGCTGCGCTGGGCCTCGAGTGCGGCGAGCACTCGGTGCCACCTGAGGCGAGCGCCATATATCCAATTACCGAAGCGGGCGTGGTTGCGGGCCACATGGCCGAACTCGTGGGCGAGCACCCCTCGGAATTCCTGCAGCGGCAGACTCGCCATTAGCGGCAAGCCGAGGATCAGATAGCGCTTCGGCCAACCGAGAATTCCCAGACGCGGCATCTGCGCGATCGCGGCGTTGAACTCTGGGGTGAGGATGATGGCATGGATGCGCTTGGCATGTAGCGCCCGCCGCACGCCCTCGATCTCCCCGAAGAGACGTGGGGCCTGCCTCTGCTCGAGCAAGCGGCCGCTAGGGGCGGGAATACGCACGCACATGGCTTTGAGCAGGAACAGGCCGAACGCGATCGGAATCCAGGCCACCTTAAAAAGCACCAGCGCCTTCGTGACTACTAGGACGATGACGAGAGCCACGCCGAGCGCGAACGCAAGCATCGCCATTGCGACCAGGTAGCCGATACCCAGCAGCGCGAAGGCGGCCACGCGCAGGTTGTACAAGCGGGGGCGGTTCGCTTGCAGCTGCTCCGTCCGGGCGATGAGCTCGCGGTATTGGTCCAGAGTCTTCACAATCGAACACTGAGCTACGCATGCGGGAGAGTAAATATCACTTTGGTTACGCTCCGCGACCCCTTCCTCGGCTCCGAGGCCAACTCCGCTACTGCCTTGAGTCCTCCCGCGAGGCGAAGACGGTTCCCGAAACGGTGACCCCGCCAGGTTCCCCAATGCTTGGACGTTGGCCATGGTCGTGTAGCGGTGCGTGGTAAAGACAAACGTTGAATTTCTGCTTTCGAATCTGGCGTCCGACGGCTACGGGTGCATGCCGGCGGCATGATGCTCTAATTCGCTGAGAGTCGTGGCCCCGATTGAATGTCCGGTTCGGGAAAGCGGCTCCTTCGGCTTGGGGTCGGCAACGCCAAAACGTGACCGGTATCGGCGAGGCCGCGTCGGCGGCCGCAGTCAGGCATATTGCGGCCATCCGGGATTCCGATTTCCGCTTGCCTATCAGGATCCGTCGTCGGGCCCTGGCTTAAGCTGACGCTGGCGAGGTGACCCGGCCGGCCATGAGCCGTCATTCACCTGCTGGGTAGAAATCGATGGGAAGCAGACACTGGCCGGGCCCGAAACCTATTTCACCTGTCACGCGATCTCGTGGCCTGCCACGAGATCGGTCCCATCGCCTCGGCCTAATGCGCTGAACCCCCGGAACGATGTTGATCAGGTGGCCGCGACACCGATGGCGTCCGCCTCGAGCAACTCGCGAAGCTGAAGACCGGTGCTCCGACTCGCTACACCTTCGACCAAGCTGCCGCGCACTACGTCACGCTGCACCACAGTAAGCTGTCTTATGAGCTTGAGGAGTGGCTGCTCCGGGAACTCATGCCCTACCTGGGTCCGCTGTTTCTCGATCAGGTGTATGACGCAACCCTCGAGCCGTTCAAGACGGCGATGCGGGCCAGGGGCGGGAAGTCGAACACGACTAACCTGGCCCTTGGTGTGGTACGCAGGATCCTAAACTTGGCCGCGCGCAGCTGGCGCGACGAGAGCGGGAGGACGTGGCTAGCGGCACCGCCCCGCCCCTGTTGACTATGGTTGAGGGCGGGGACGAGCGTGAGCCGATGCAACTCACTTGGGCGCAGCAGCGCAGCTTGCTGCCGCTGCTGCCCGACCACCTCGCACGCATGGTGCTTTTTGATCTGCAATGCGGGGCGCGTGATGCGGTCGTGTGCGGGTTGCGCTGGCAGTGGGAGGTACCGCTCGCGGAGCTTGGTGTGTCGGCGTTCGTCGTACCACGTCCAGCGGTGAAGGGTAGAAAGCGCAGTCGTGTGCTGGTGTGCAAACAGCGTGGCACAGTCAATCATCGAATCGGTGCGCGGACAGCATCCGGAGTTCGTGTTCGTCTACAGCGAGCGCCGGAAGAAGTGCGAGCCGCGACCAACAGAGACGACGAACAACACCGCGTGGCAAAGAGCACGCAAGCAGGCTGGGCTTTCCGACCTTCACGTGCACGACTTGCGGCACACTATAGGGTTGAGACTGCGCGAAGCCAACGTCGAGGAGCGGACGATTTCGGACATTTTGTGGCATACGAGAAGCGGTATGACGCCGCACTATTCGGTGGCGCAGGTGCGCGAGATCCACGCAGCATTGGAGCTGATCGCTGATGAGCGGCATGGCTGGAACAGAACGCTTGCATCGATCGCGCAGGATGTTGTGGGGACGCAAGTCCCCACGCAAAGAAAAAGCAGATGGGTGCTGGCACACCTAACCGCTTGATTCGCTGGCGCACCCATATCGGTTGTTCCGCGTCCTGGAAGCCATCGTGTCCCCGGCCGCGGAGGGATCGAAGCGGGTCGCGCTTACGTCGTAAAACCGTCGCGACCTGTCCGCCAGACATCACGCAGGAACAGCCACTAACCACCGGCAATGTGTCAACTTTATTTACATCGTCATTGCCGACAGCTGAGCCTGGGGTTCTAACCAGATGAAAAGAAAAGGATAGAGATAATGGTCCGTTATATGCAAGCCCTGTTCTGGGGGCTCCACTCGCGTCCTTTTTTGGAAGCGTTCTTGGAGCAGAAAAACGGCGCCTTCCGTCAATGTCGGGCGCGCTCGCGATAACATCTTCTCCCGGGGGGAGACCGCCATGAGACCTTACCGCCAACACCTTCTCGCTGGCCTCGCATTCGTCCCGTTGCTCCTGGTTGGCGTCGAGGCCCAAGGCACCACCATTTATGTTGATGGGGTCAGTCCTGCGCTGAGCGGGGCTTTCGATCTGGGAACTCATCTTCCCAACTACATCGGACCGACCGTTCCTGAAGGAAATGGAACCGCCCTCGACGGTACTCGGGTCTATTTCTTTGACAACAACTTCAGCACGGACGATCCTGCAACGGCCACGCCATTCAATCTGCTTGTCTGGCAGTTTTCATCCGCGAAGGACAGCGTCCGGCTGTACACACATCAGGACCACTACTTCGGTGGCCCCATTCCTGACGATGGTTTCACGGCGAACGAGGTTCTGGAGTACAGCGTATGGGGATGCAACGGACCAGATGGCGGTTGCAAAAACCAGGATGATTGGACGCTTCTGTCCGATCCGACGACCTATTCGTTCCCGACGCCCGGCAAGCCAGAGTACGTCTTCGCAGGCTTGGCCCCGGCCGCCACGATTTACCGGGGCGGGAGCAGCGAGTTCGGCCTTATCAACGCCTACGTGCAGGATTTCACGTTCACTGCCGGGTACAACTTCTTCGCAATCCGCGGCAGTACTATCGCCATGATCGCCAACACCGCGGATCCTGAGTTGGACGCGATGGCAGCATTCAATAGGTCCGACGTTCCGCTTCCTGGAACGGTGCCGGAACCCGCCACCCTCACTCTCATCGGCGCTGCTCTCGCCGGGTTCGCTGCGCTCCGCCGTCGGCGCAGGGTGAGGGCGTAATCTGAAGTCTGGCTTTCAACGTTACTGAAGCCGCGGCCTTCGGGCCGCAGCTTTTGTTTGCGCTACCCCAGTGCCCGTGTTCATCCTTCTCTGGCACGCCTTAGGGGAGTAGGGCAACTTCAAGCCAGTGCCCATAGATGGACGCCCCCGGTTTGTCAAGCGATCACTCGATGACGGTGAGAAGGTTAAGATTGCAGCCATAGATCCGGACTTTGCTTGAGGCTGGTGTCTCTGTCCCTGATGGAATTGGCTGACGGAGTCCTCAGCAGATTCTCGCACTCGATGTGCGCTGGGCACTTCAGGCTTGCTCCGTCACGGTCTTACCTATCTTGCCATCACGTCATGATTGCCTGAGCAATCGGCGGAAGTCCTCCTTTGTTAAGCGGTTCTCTTGGTCAATTTCAACCGACCGCGATTACGCGGCCGGGCGCTTTGCAATGTAGTCGCACTGGTAGTTGCGCCCGTTTGCCAGTAGCGCCCAAGCGACGCGCGCATTCTTGGCTGCCAGCGCTACCGCGGCGATATTCTTGTTGCGTCGAGCCAGCAGCTTCTTCAACCATGCATCGGCTTGATCGGGCTTGCGCTCGATCTGCGCGATCACGGAGCGGGCCCCGTGGATCAGCATCGTGCGCAGATACACATCGCCGCGCTTGCTGATCTTGCCCAGTGTCACTTTGCCCCCGGTGCCGTCCTGGCGGGGCACCATGCCCAGCCAGGCGGGTACTTGCCGAGCATTCTTGAAGCTCTTCGCATCGCCCACCGTGGCCACAAAGGCGCTCGCGGTGATGGGTCCAATGCCGGGAATCGCCTCAAGCTCGCGGCTTTGCTCGTTATCACGATGCCAAAGCCTGATCTGCTGCTCCATTTCTCCAACTTGCTTGTCCATGTCCGTCAGATTTTCACGCAGCCGCCCGAGCAGCTGGCGCAGCATTCCTGGCAGATCGTTCTCGCCGTCTTCCAGAATCTGCGGCAAGCGCTTGGCGATGTGCCCGATGCCCTGGGGGATCACGATCCCGAACTCAGCGAGCAAGCCTCGGATTTGATTCGCCTGCGCGGTGCGTGCCTTCACGAATCCCTGGCGCGCTCGATGTAGCGCCAGCACTACCTGCTACTCGGCCGTCTTCACCGGCACAAAGCGCATATTGGGCCGTCCGACCGCCTCGCAAATCGCCTCGGCGTCGTTGCGGTCGCTCTTGTTCGTCTTCACGTAGGGCTTCACAAACTGTGGGGCCATCAGGCGTATCGCGTGGCCCAGTCCTGCGAGCTTCCTCGCCCAGTAGTGCGCGCTGCCGCAGGCTTCCATGCCAATCAGGCAGCGCTCCAGGTTAGCAAAGTACGCCACCACGTCCTTGCGCTTCAGTTGCTTGCGCAGCACAGGCTTGCCCCGCTCATCCACACCGTGCACCTGGAAAACGTTCTTCGCCAGATCGATGCCAATTGTCGTAACCTTCATTTGGACGCCTCCTCCCAGTTCAGTGGTCGATTACAGCTCTTCCACTTTGGCACTTCGATGCCGCTTTAAGGAAAGGGGGCGTCCATTCCATTAGATTCATCCGGTCGGGCGCGCCAGTCAGGGTCAGAGGCTGGCTCTCCAGTCAGTCCTAGGCAACATCCGCCGCTATCACGTCTCCAGGTCCCACGGATTTGCGGTATCGCATGTGACCTACCCTAGACTAGATACTCCAGCACTTAACGGAAACGCGTGCTGGTGCTCAAGTGCTACCATCCGTAGCGCTCAGGAAAGCAGACCTTCACGAACTTCGCTGAACGGCCAAGCAGTCTTTCGAGCACGCTGCTTAATTTGCCCGAGAGCAGACGTTCTCTGATTCTCGGGAACAAGCTGGCTTGTCCCTGCTGCCGCTGCTGAGGATGTGTTTACTGGATCACTTCATCCGCCCGCAGCAACAGTTCCTGCGGTACTTTGATTCCCAGTTCGCGCGCTACGCGTAGATCGATGACGAACTCGTAGCTCGATACCTGCTCTATGGGCAAGTTGGACGGCTTCGCCCCTTTCAAAATGCGGTCGACGTAACCAGCCACGCGGCGCGTCAGATCCTTCGTGTCCGGCCCGTAAGACGTCAAGATGCCGGAGTCGAGGTATTGGATCGGCGACGGTGGCCATGACAATGGGAATGGTGGACGTGGCGCGCTTGACCACCTGCGCCGCTGGTGTGCCGTCGACGACGATCACGTCCACTTTGCGCTCGACCAGATCGGCGGCCAACTGAGGTATCTGGCTGTAATCGCCGTTAGCGAATCGCCACTCGATCACTACGTCGCGTGCCTCCGCGTACTCTGCGTCCCGCAACGTCTGTCGGAACGCCTGCGCCTCCTTGCTCTCGGGTGACAAGCCCACCAGGAGGACTCCGATGCGCCGGGGCGGTGCCGATTGCTGTGCGTCCGCCGCGCTAGGCAAACCCAACGGCCCGAGGCATGCGATAAGGGCAACAAGGCCGAAAAGACGCAGATCTCTGATCATCTGATCGCTTCATCCATGCGCGATGGGATCGACTACCCGATACTACGCCAGCGATCTTGCGATTGCCCATTACGACGACCCCGGGCCATCGCGCTTCACGCATTCTCTACAAGCTGCCGCGCTCGGATGCTCAGGCGCGGGGACTGATACGCATCCGGAAGAACGTCCGTCCGCTTTTGACGATTCGAACGGCCGGATTGCGGAAACCTCAATGTCCGGAAGGGGTCCGATAGCACCGTCGAGGGTCTGCTTTCGGAACCGATCAACAAGAAGTTAATGCGCCCTCCGCCGCTCCCCTCGTGACGGCATTCTTCTTGGTAGTGCGCGCCCGCTAGGCTATCCCTTAGTCACGGGGTTAGCCATGAGCACGACTGTTGGCGTTTCCATCCCCTCGTGTAATACTCCCGCGTCGTTTTGATGGACCGCAGACAGTCACGCGAGTCTCACGTGCCTTGGCCGGGCAGACCGCTCGGAGGAGACCAGAAAAAAATGCCGAAACGCTACCTCGTTGACGAAGAGCTGCGATGTATCAGGTTCCGCATCCCCGGTAGCAGCCGCAATATCAGATGCACCATTTCCTTCAACACGCTCGCACAGTCCTTCGGCGCGGCGCTGCCTTCTCAAGCTGAAGACGCCTTTGTACAGCACCGCGAATCCATCGAACGCATCGCGAAGCGGCTGATATCTGGGGGCCGACCCACCGATCCCGATGGCTGGATGTGGATTCGCACGGCTGACTGCTAAATTTACGCCGTAGCCAATCACTAGAGCGGCACTAACGCTTGCTGCTCATTTCATCTGGCGGTGTGTGTTCCTCCCAGTCCTTCTCGAATTGCTTGGCCGCCCGTACCGTTATTCCAGTCTTATACTGCAACACCTGAGACGATCCCATGCAATACCGAGTCTTCTACACCGATCAACCGCTGCCTGAAGGTCAGCCTGAGCCTGACTACGCGCGCCTCGTACTTGTTGGTTACGACACGAAGGACGAAGCGATGGACTTCGCCTGCAACCTGCTCGAAGCACGGGTGAGCTCACCGCACGCGATAGTCTGGAAGATTGAAGGTCCAGACGGATTCGTCCTAGAGCGCGGCGCGATCGAGTGGGAGTACCAGAGAAGGACGAAACCGTAGGATCTGCGCGTAGTTCCTTCTGGCCTATTCATAGAGCGCACACGGGTCATTGGTTAGGTTGAGGCTGCCTGTGTCTTTGATCCTGCAGGCTCCCTGCATTCTTACCGGCAATTGGTTGCAGAATGCATGATAGCCACCACAAGACATAGCACCCTCATAGCACCGCCAAAATTAAAAAGGGCTTTGGATTATCCAAGACCTTGTTTAATTGGAGCGCCATGCAGGATTCTAACCCACGACCCGCTGGTTCGTAGGTCGGCAGCCGTGGCGCAGGTTATTGATATTGCATAAGTTTGGAGACGCGCCCGTTGCTCGCGTTTACCCAACAGTGCATAACGGTGCACAACAGAATTACCCAAATCTCACCCAGCGAGCGTTGACGCCCCCAGGGCCCAACGACGGGTTCGGATAGCAAGCGGAAATCGGAAATCCCGCACGGCCGCAATATGCCTGACTGCGGCCGCCGAGGCGGCCTCGCCGATACTGGCCACGTTTTGGCGTTGCCGACCCACTCCGGTCGTCCACCGTTCTCGGAAGCAGACACTCGCTCGTCTTGAACCAGACATCCAACGTAACGCGCATAACCGGCCCACAAGCAGCAAGCGCAGCGCCATTGGTAATTCGCCCGCGTTGACGCGTTTGACCGAGGACGGTGTACATCCTGCATTGAACCTTGGTTCTACAGACGTCGGAGCACTGCGCGAAAAGTTTGACGCTCGGGCCAGCGCAGAATACGACTGATATGATGCCGGTTCAGGTGACGGACTGTTCCCGCAGAGGCATCCATCCGGACCCTCCGCCGGAGACTCATAAAGAACCCTTCAGGAGGCTGAAATGGATGACGCGAAATTGCATGGGAACCGCCGCGATTTCCTGGGTCTGGCTGCCACCTCGGCGGTAGCAGGCCTTGGCGCCATAGTGCCCGTCGCGGGAGCTGTAGCAGCGGCAGACAGCCCAAGCACTGATTTCACCCGCTGGCTCGACAGCATTTCGGGAACGTACAAGCAACTCTACGACATGCCCGAGCTCAACGGGGGTATGGGCCTCCTATGGTCGTTTGCGTTTTTCATGACCGGTGCGCCCGCGTACGGGGTGCCGGAGAGTGAGCTGAGCGTCGTCATCGTCCTACGGCACAACGCGCTTCCGCTCGCCCTCAACGATTCAGTCTGGGCAAAGTACGAGCTGGGTGAGGTGTTCAAGATCAATGACCCAAACACCAAAGCCCCGGCAGTCCGCAACCCGTTCTATCAGGATCCCGGGGCTCTTCCAGCGCCGATCCCGGACGCCGTGCTCAAGAAGCTCATCGCTCGCGGCGTGAAAGTGACCGCGTGCAACCTTGCAATCACCGTCTACAGTGGCAAGGTTGCTCAGAAGATGGGCCTGAAACACGATGATGTGAGAAAGGATTGGACCGACGCTGTGCTCCCCGGAATACAGATCGTCCCGTCCGGCGTAGTGGCATGTAACGGCGCCGTGTCGCGCGGCTGCACCTACGTCTTCGCGGGCTGATCGGGACTTGTCGACTTGCTTCTCGTCTACTTGGGTTCACCCGGCGGGACTTCCTGTTTCGTATGCCGACTGGATAACGCAGTCGGAGTTGCCCTTGGCTGCCTACGGGAGAAAATCTTATCGACCTCGAATGACCGGAATTAGCCGTTCGCACCCGTCGACCGGAGCGCGCGAGGGGATCGACGAGGCATGCGTACCGTTTTGTCCAGACCGCCCACGGGGGTATGTGTAGCGCAGGTTCTTGACTGCTCGCACGCTTGTGATCCATAGTCTCGCCGCCAAACTTCGCAAACCGCGGGCTGGACTGCTGGAGACGCTCATGCGCGCGTGTCGGCTGGGCAGCAGGGGCTCGTTCCTCCTCATCTTGATCACGGCGGCAGCCGCGCTCGGGTTCCCACTCTCGCGCCCCGCCGACTCCGCGCAGAGAGTCATGCGGCTGGGTTTTGTTAGCCCAAATTCGCCCTCGACCGATACGCGCGGCCCTGCCGCGTTCTGGGACCGCCTGCGCGAACTGGGCTGGGTCGAAGGCCAGAACCTCGTGATCGAAGCGCGCTGGGCAGAAGGTCGATACGATCGGCTGCCCGCGCTCATGGTCGAGGTGATCGGGCGCAAGGTCGACGCGCTCGTTACCTATGGCACACCGGCTGCCATCGCAGCCAAGAAGGCCACGAGCACTGTTCCGATCGTCGTCGCGGTGATGGGCAATCCCGTGGGCAGTGGACTCGTTCAAGGTCTGGCTCGGCCGGGCGGGAACCTGACTGGACTTTCCCTGGGGTGGGGGGAAGGTATCGGGGGAAAGTTGTTGGAGCTCATGCAGGAGACGGCTCCGCGGCTTACGACCATCGCTGTAATCGCGAACCCGGAGAACCCCGTCGACCGGGATTTGATCACAGAACTCAAGGGCGTTGCGCCTGCGCGACGGCTAAAGCTCCGGATCATCGAGGCGCGCGATCCGGAAGCGCTTGACCGCGCGTTCGAGCAGGCTGGACGTCAGGCGCAGGCAGTAGTGGTGATCCCGGATCCCGTCTTCTTGGGGCACCTTCAGAGGATCACGGCGCTTGCCGCCAGACACCGGCTTCCCGCCATGTACGGTCAGCGCGAGTTCGCAGATGCGGGTGGGCTAATGGCGTATGGACCCGATCGAACTGCTATGTTCCGCCGCGGTGCGGACTACGTGGACAAAATACTCAAAGGTACAAAGCCCGAAGACCTTCCGATCGAGCAGCCGACGCAGTACGTATTCGTCGTCAACCTCAAGACCGCCAAAGCACTCGGCATCAAGATCCCCGAGTCGATCCTGCTGCGCGCCGATGAGGTGATTCGGTGAGTCGACGCGCGTTCCTCTCAGCCATAGCAGTCAATGTGCTGACCGCAAGCGTTCTCTTGCCCGCCGTCCGGTGGTCTCGGGGTGCGGATCTCGAACAGAAACGCACACGGCTGGGCTATGCTGGCATCGCGACGCCTTCAAGCACGCCGGTCTGGGTGAACGCGCTATGGAAGCGTCTAGCAGAGTTAGGTTACGTCGAAGGACAGAACCTCGTCGTAGAACGCCGCTGGGCGGGGGGCCATTACGAGCGGTTTCCGGCGTTGATGTCTGAGTTGGTTGAGAGCAAGGTCGACATCATCGTGACCGCTGGCACGCCCGGCGCGATTGCGGCCAAGAAGGCGACCAGTACCATCCCGATTGTCGCTGTGGCTGTAGGAGATCCGGTCCGCACCGGGCTTGTCGAAAGTCTCGCGCGTCCTGGGGGGAATTTGACCGGCATGTCTATGGGCTTCGCCGAAGGTTTGAGCGGCAAGTGGCTTGAGCTTCTTCAGGAAGCGGTTCCCAGGCTCTCCGCTGTCGCTGTGATTGCCAATACGGACAACCCCATCAATCGCGAACTAGCGAAAGATATCGCAGCGGTCGCTCCCAGTAGGCATTTGAAGATTCGTACCATCGAGGTGCGGGACGCGGAAGCCCTGGACAGCGCTTTCCGGCAGGCGCGCCGCCAGGCGCAGTCGGTCCTCTTAATCGGCGACGCGGTCACCATAACGTACCGCCAGAGAGTCGCGGCGCTTGCCACCAAGTATCACCTTCCAGTTGTCTACAACATGGTCGACTTTGTGCAAGTCGGTGGACTGATGGCGTACGCAGCCGATCTGGAAGTCATGTACAGGCGTGCGGCTGAGTATGTTGTCAAGATTCTCGATGGCGCCAAACCCGCTGACTTGCCCATCGAGCAACCCACTCGATATACGCTTGTTATCAACCTCCCAACCGCGAAGGCGCTCGGCCTCCCCATCTCTGAATCGATCCTGCTGCGCGCCGACGAAGTGATTCGGTGAGCGCTGCCTCTCTGCTGGCCGATCCGGCAACCCGAATGACCGTCCGCTTTGGAGCGATTTTGGAATCCACGCTGACGGTCCGCTGTTGGCCGGCCGGGTCACTTCGCCAGCGTCAGCTTAAGCCAGGACCCAACGACGGGTCCTGATAGGCTAGCGGAAATCGGAATCCTGGATGGCCGCAATATGCCTGAATGCGGCCGCCGACGCGGCCTCACCGATACCGGTCATGTTTCGGCCTTGCCGACCCTGAGGCGACATAGGCTGCTCCCCAAACCGGTCATCCAATCGACGCAACGCGGACAGTCGGGCAAAGCGAGCGTCATCCGGCCGGAATCGACCCGAAAGTACGTAAGAACGGTCTGAAAGTAATGGAATGGGCTTACACGAGCGATCGGAAGACCGCTGGCGTACTATCGCGCAGCCGATCCTCTTCCTTCTGAGACGGGGTAAGTGGAATGATTCGACGTCTCCTAGCTCTGGCGCTCGTAGCCGTAGCCGCGTCTCTCAGCCTATTCGATGCGGCGAGTATTGCCCATGCGCAGCAGCCGACAGCACCGCGGCGTATCGGAGTCCTTCTCGTATCCTGGTCACCCGAGAGTAAGGTAGCTCAGGCGTTCCGAGAGGGGCTACGGGACGCGGGATACGTCGAGGGACGCGACGTGGTAATCGAGTGGCGATCCGCTAGCGGCGATTACGCTCGGGTACCGCAGTTGGCCATCGACCTGGTCCAGAGCAAGGTTGATGTGATTGTGGCGAACGGTACGGTCGGGACGCGTGAAGTGAAGCGCGCTACATCCACGATCCCCATCGTCATGGTGCTGGCAGCCGATCCGGTCGGATCCGGCCTGGTCTCGAGCCTCGCGCATCCAGGCGGAAACGTCACTGGGAACACGATCATGTCGCCTGACCTTAGCGCCAAACGGCTCCAACTGCTCAAGGAGGTGGTGCCCAGGGCAACCAGGGTGGCGGTCCTCTGGAACCCAGACTCGCCATGGGGGCAGAAGGTGATCGAAGAGCTAACGGCGGCGGCAGCCTTCCTATCGATCGAACTCAAGTTCGTCGCTGCGCGCAGCCCAGCGGAGATCGATCCAGCCTTCTCCGCTGTCGGTCAGGCACATGCGCAGGCGCTGTACGTAATCGAGGATCCGCTTTTTGACACCCATCGCCCCGCGTTTCTCAAACTCGCTTTCAGGACACGGCTTCCGGTTGCGTACTGGACTAGGCACTGGGCCGACGAGGGGGGGTTGATGTCCTTTGGGCCGAGCTACCGCGACTTGATGCTCCGATCGGCTGTGTACGTCGACAAGATCTTCAAGGGTGCCAAGCCCGCCGATCTGCCTATCGAACAGCCGACCAAGTTCGAGCTGGTGGTGAATCTTAAGACGGCCAAAGCGCTAGGCGTCACCATTCCCGAGTCGATTCTGCTGCGCGCCGACGAGGTCATACGGTGAAGCGGCGCCGTATTCTGCATATCTTGGCTAACACCCTAACTTGTATAACCGCGACTATGGTCGTAGCGCAACGCGTGCGCGCTGCGGATTCCGCGCACAGGGTTGTGCGCGTGGGCTTCGTGAGCCCGGAATCACCTTCCACCCAAATCACGGAGAACGTCAGCGCTTTCTGGGAGAGGCTCCGCGAATTGGGCTACGTGGAAGGGCAGAACCTCATCGTAGAGACACGCTATGCCGAAGCACATGCAGATCGCCTTCCTGCGCTGATGGATGAGATTGTTGGGCAGAAGGTGGATGTTATCTTCACCTATACTACACAGGCGGCCATTGCCGCTAAGAATGCAACCAGCACGGTCCCCATTGTCGCGGCAGCCATGGGCGACCCGGTGGGCACTGGGCTCGCCATTAGCTTGGCCCATCCTGGGGGCAACCTGACCGGCCTATCGATGGGATATGTCGAAGGGATGGCAGGCAAGTGGCTTGAACTGCTACAGGAGACGGTTCCGCGCCTGTCGCAGGTCGCCCTGATCGCGAACACCGACAACCCGCTGGTCCGAGAACGGGCGAAAGAGCTCGAAGGCGTCGCGCCAAGTCGAGGCGTGAAGCTGCGGTTCTTCGAGGTGCGCGAGTCGGGAGCATTGGATCGTGCCTTCCAGCAGGCGCAACGCAGGACTCAGGCAGTCCTCGTCCTTGCCGACCCGGTGACCGTCACGCACCGACGGCAGATCACAGCGCTTGCCGCCAAACACCGACTCCCTGCTATGTATGGTCTGGTTGAGTTCGTGAAGGCGGGTGGACTGATGGCATACGGGCCCAATCAAGTTGTGATGTTCCGACGTGCGGCAGAGTACATCGTCAAAATCCTAGAGGGTGCTATACCCGCCGATCTACCTATCGAACAGCCCACTCAATATCTGCTTGTTGTTAACCTCAAGACGGCCAGCGCGCTTGGTATCACCATTCCCGAATCTATTCTGCTTCGCGCTGATGAAGTGATCCGCTGAGAGTCCTCACGACCGGGCGTCCGCTTCGGGGTGATTTTGCGATCGGTGCTGACAGTCTGCAGTTGGCCGTTCAGAGAAGCCGGCGTAGGTCTGCTTCTGATGCAGCAGCGCTGTCTTGACCCTCAGTCGCAGGTCCCTTAGGCTGACTTCACAGTAGGTTGGCAGGGGGAGGGAGCCATTTGGACGCTTTGACGGCGTGGCTAAAGACGCTCGGGCTGGAGCGTTATGCTCAGCTGTTTGCCGAGAGCGAGGTGGACCTCGAGGCGCTTCGTCTCCTGGGCGAGCAAGACTTCGAGAAGCTGGGTGTACCCCTCGGACCGACAAAGAAACTCCTCAAGGCAATTGCCGAGCTGAACGGGCCTCAGGCGTCGGCCGCAATGAGGCAAGATGTTCCAGATCAGGTTCGCACTTCCCGAGGCCCTCGTGCCGAAGCCGAGCGCCGCCAGCTCACCGTGATGTTCTGCGACCTAGTGGGGTCTACCGCACTGGCGCACCGCCTTGACCCCGAGGACCTGCGTCATTTGATGCAGGTCTATCAGCGCACCTGTGGTGAGGTGATTGAGCGCTATGAAGGCCATATCGCGCAGTATCTGGGTGACGGGTTGATGATTTACTTTGGTTGGCCACAGGCGCACGAACATGACGCCGAGCGCGCAATACACGCCGCGTTGGAGATCGTGGACGCCGTCAAGACCGTGCAGGCTCCCGCCCCGTTATCCGTGCACATTGGAATCGCTACCGGCGCTGTCGTCGTGGGCGAGGGCAACGACTCCGACGTAGGAGCATCGAAACTTGCCGTCGGTGGAACACCAAATCTCGCCGCGCGGCTGCAGGCGATGGCGGGGGAAGATGAAATCATTGTGGCGTCAAGCACGCAGCGATTGGCAGGAGCCAGCTTCAATTATCTGGATCTAGGTGAGCATACTCTGAAGGGGATCATCGAACCGGTACGCGCTTATCGTGTAAAAGGGACCTCGGGGGTCGAGGGGCGATTCGAGGCAACGCATGCTCGCCAACTTACGCCCTTAGTTGGCCGAACCAGCGAAGTCGCGCTGCTTTTAGATCGGTGGGAACGGGCCAAAGGTGGAGAGGGTCAGGGTGTCCTGTTGAGCGCCGAGCCGGGCATTGGCAAGTCTCGCATCGCGCGGGCATTACGTGAACAATTAATGAGTGAGCCTCATGTCTCCTTGCACTATCAGTGCTCTCCATTCCATAGTAACACTGCCTTCTACCCCATGATTGAGCAGTTCGAGCGCGCCGCACGGTTTGCCCTTGACGACACACCGCAAGAGAGAGTTGCAAAGATGGAAGCTCTCCTTGCGAAAGCCAGTGGAAGCGTGGGGGAGATTGCTCCACTGTACGCGGCGATGTTATCGCTGCCGGTTAGCCACTATCTTGCTTTATCACTCTCCCCACAGCAGCTCAAAGAACGCACCATCGCAGCCCAAGTCAGTCAAGTTGTCGGGCTAGCCGATCAGCAGCCGGTGATCATGGTGCTCGAGGACGCCCACTGGGCTGATCCGTCAACATTGGAAGTCTTCGCTGCCCTGCTTGAGCGGCTCGAGTCGATGCGCGTACTTCTTATTGTTACGTATCGCCCCGAGTTCAGCGCACCCTGGTTAGGCCAGTCTCGCGTCACCCTACTGAGGCTTGCGCGGCTATCAAAAAAGGAGACCGCTACACTTGCCGAGCACGTGAGCGGCAAGCCATTACCTGCAGAAGTTCTGAGCCAGGTTCTGGAAAAAACCGATGGCGTCCCTCTGTTCGTCGAGGAGCTCACCAAGGCTCTCTTGGAGTCTGGCCTCTTGCAAGATGCCGGAGATCGGTACGTTGTCTCCGGACCACTTCCCCCTTTGGCGATTCCAGCGACCTTGCATGATTCACTGATGGCGCGATTGGATCGCTTGTCGCCTGTCAAGGACCTGATTCAGCTTGGAGCGGTGATCGGCAGAGAGTTCACGCACGATCTGATCGCCAAACTTGCCCCGATGCCCACCCCGCAACTGGACGCTGCCATTGAGCAGCTCGTCGTGTCGGAACTCGTGTACCGCCGCGGCACGGTTCCGGATGCCGTATATGTGTTCAAACACGCCTTAGTGCAAGAGGCCGCCTATGAATCAATCCTTAGGTCACGCCGGCAGCAGTTGCACGCGCGTGTCGCCGCCGCGTTAGAGGGGGATCCACAAGCCGCGCAGGGCGACCCGGGTTTCTTGGCCTTGCACTTCGAACAAGCTGGGCTCGCCGAAAAGGCAGTGAAGTGGTATGTCGAAGCGGGTCAAAGGGCGAGTCTGCGCTCGGCAAACAAAGAGGCCCTACACCATTTCCAACGCGCGCTCGGACTCCTCGGTGAGATAGTAGGTGAGCATGCTCAACTAGATCGTCGCATCGAGTTGCACACGGAGATCGGCTTGATCCACCTGATGCTTGAGGGGTGGGCGTCAAAGCAGGCGACGGAACACTTTGTCGAAACCGAGAAGCTAAGTCGCACCGGCGCACACAGCGAGCAGCGTTTTCGAACGCTCGTTGGCATGATCACAACACTTACATGGCGTGGCCATCGCGCCGAAGCTAAGTCGCATACTGAGGAGTTGATCGCACTAGCCCAAGCCAGCGGGAATCGTATCCATCGCCTGTTCGCGCACCAACTACACGGGCAAACGCTCATGTACGAGGGCAACTTCCCCAGGAGCCTCGTCGAATCTCAGCGTGCGATCGCGCTGTACGATCAAAGCGCCGACGCGCAACTTGCTTTTCGCTACGGGATTGACCCGGGGATGGTTTCGTTGTGGTTTTCGGCTTATATGCAGTGGGAAACGGGGCTGCTCGATCAAGCGGTCCGCTCCTCCGAACAGGCCTTGGTGTTGGGACGAAAGATTGGACACCCCTTCTCCCTAGCAAGCTCGCTCGGGTGGATGGCGGACCTCTCATATTTGATGTGGCTTCCAGAGCGTGTTCTTCTATATACGGAAGAAGCGATGGAGGCGGCTCAACGTCATGGCTTCTCTCAACTGCACGCCTTGGCATCATTCCAGCACGGTTGGGTGCTCGCACAGGAGTGCCAATACGACCTCGCCATCGAGCGGATGACGCAGGCGCTGGCCCAATACCGCTCGCTAGGTGCAGGGGCGGTCGTCGTGCCTCGCATGACAGCTCAACTCGCCGGGGTATACGGTCAAGCTGGACGCGCCGACGAAGGTTTGCGTGTATTGCAGTCGTCACCCGACCGCATGCCTGGTGGAACGCGTGTTCGATATGCCGAAATAAGCCGTATAGAGGGAGAACTGCAGTTACTAAAGAAAGAGCCGGACCCACACCTGGCCGAGCAGTTCTTTCAGGAGGCAATCGTCATCGCAATTGAGGACCAAGCATGGTCCAAGAAGCTGCGCGCTACTACCTCGCTCGCCAAACTGTGGCAGATGCAAGGCAAGATACAAGAAGCCCGCACGCTCCTTGGTCCTCTGTACGGTGAGTTCACCGAAGGCTTCGACATGCCTGACATGAAGAATGCGAAGGCGTTACTCGAAACCTTAGCTACGGCATCGTAACCTCATTGCCCTCACTTATATAATTCGCAGATGCGCGCATCCTGCCATTAGAGGAGGAGAACTGAATGAAACTGTTCCACATGAAAGGGTCACCCAACGCCCGCCGGGTCCGCATCTTCCTTGCGGAAAAGGGCATTGTCCTAGAGATGGAGGAATGCCTCGATCGGGAGCGGATGTGCTTGAAGAGCGAATTTGTTGAGCAGTATCCGTTCCGATTGGTGCCCATGCTCCAGTTGGATGACGGCGGTCAGATCGGAGAGTCTACCGCGATCTGTCGATACTTCGAGGAACTGTACCCAGAACCCAATCTATTTGGTCAGGATGCACTGGAGAAGGCCACTATTGAGATGTGGCAGCAGCGTGTGAACAACGACGGCGAACTGGGTGCGGAGGAGATGTTTCGCAACTCGTTTCCACCGTTTGCCGATCGCGGCCTGGCGGGCAGTGCAGACCCGGTACCACAGATTCCGCAACTCGTTGATCGCGGCAAAGGGCGCCTGCGCCGCTTCTTCAGCCTGCTCGACAGGCAGCTGCAACAGCATCCGTTCGTTGCTGGCACTCGATTCTCGATGGCTGACATAAGTGCCTTGTGCGCGGTCGACTTTGCGAAATCGGTCGGCACACCTCCCCCCGACGACGTTCCGAACCTGGGCAGGTGGCACAGCGCTGTCGCGGCCAGGCCCAGCGCGTCCGCTTAACGCGTCACGCCGCCGAGCCAGGTGCGTCTCCCGCGGTCGGGGAGCGTTGGATTTGGATAGCCGGTTTGCGCAGATTTCCGGCTACCTCTGCAGGAAATGGCCGAAAGCAGCGCCACGGATAGCGGACGCTAAACGACGCTATCGACCGAGGCCGTGCAAAAACCTCAAATTCTTCGTGACCGGGGCAGGTAAGTACGCTGTGGAGCTATTGGAACGCCCCTAGCGGGCAATGCGCGCGGGGGGGCCCTGATCGGT
>JACXTT010004283.1_pt1 | contig 21261 bp, 20 predicted proteins | sample 9270951 | NCBI WGS metagenome assembly JACXTT01 (sample SAMN15532306, study PRJNA645909) | rock metagenome | isolation source: weathered quartz diorite | place: Puerto Rico | collected 2017-06-21
CTCGTGGTCGCCTGCAACCACTTCCACTGGCTCGACCCGGCGGCGCTCGGCGCCGCCTGCCCGCGGACGATGTACTACATGGCGAAGATCGAGGCGCACCGCGTGCCCGGCCTCGGCCAGTTGATCAGGGCGTTCGGGACGTTTCCCGTGCGGCGTGGAGAATCGGACCGGGACGCCGTCAGGACTATGCGGCAGGTGGTCCGAGACGGGAAGGCACTCGGGCTCTTCGTGGAGGGTACGCGCCAGCGCAGTGGGGTGCCGGGTGCCATTCAGCCCGGTGCGGCGATGGTTGCACTGCAGGAGGACGTTCCGATCGTGCCGGTCGCCGTTCACGGCTCGCAGACGTGGAAGCCGGGCAACTTCCATCCCGTGTCGGTCGCGTGGGGGATGCCGATGACGTTCGACGACCTGCCGAAGGGCGGACGCGGCTACCGCGAGGCGTCCGAGCTCCTTCAGGCCGAGATCCGGAACCTGTTCGACTGGCTCGTCGAGCAGCACGAGCTGGGACGGCCGCGAGGCGCAACCCCACCGACATGACACCCGAGATCGCTGGCACGGTGGCGATCGTCGGCTTCCCCAACGTCGGCAAGTCCACCCTCGTCAACCGGCTGACGGCGAGCCGCGCCGCCGTCGTCCACGAGACCCCGGGGGTGACGCGCGACCGGAAGGAGCTCCTCTGCGAGTGGAGCGGCACCTGGTTTCGGCTGATCGACACCGGCGGTGTCGACGCCGAGGACCGAGGACCGTATGGACCAAAGGTGGCAGCGCAGGCGCGCGCCGCCGTGGACGAGGCCGACCTCGTCCTCCTCGTCGTCGACGCCAGAGCGGGCGTCACGCCGGGTGACGAGGAGCTCGCGGCGATCCTCCGCTCGGCGCGGACGCCGGTGCTCGTGCTCGCGAACAAGATCGACGACCCCCGCCGCGACGCGGACGCGCTGGAGTTCCACCGTCTCGGGCTCGGAGAGCCGCACCCGATCTCGGCGCTGCACGGCCACGGCAGCGGCGACCTGCTCGACGAGATCGTCGCCCGGCTGCCCGGAGGCGGTGAGACGGCGGTCGGAGACGAGGCCATTCGGGTTGCGATACTCGGCCGGCCGAACGTCGGGAAGTCGTCCCTGCTCAACGCGCTCCTCGGCCGAGAGCGGGTGATCGTCTCCGAGGTTCCCGGCACGACGCGGGACGCAATCGACACGGTGTTGCAGCGCGACGGGACGACGTTCGTGCTCGTCGACACGGCCGGGCTGCGGCGCAAGCGCAGGCAGCGTCAGGGCGTCGAGTACTACTCGGAGCTGCGCGCGCTCGCCGCGGCGAGGCGCGCCGATGTCGCACTCGTGCTCGTCGACGCGTCCGAGGGCGTCGTCGAACAGGACTTGACGGTGGCTGACGTGGCCCGCAAGGCGGGCTGCTCGACGCTCGTCGTCCTGTCGAAGTGGGACGCGACGCAACTCGATCTCCAGGAAGCGAAAGGGTTGCTGCACCGGCGCCTGCGCCAGCGCTCGCCGGTCATCGCTGTCTCGGCGAAGACGGGGCGTGGTCTCGGACGGCTACTCGACCACGTCGAGGCGCTCTTCGCGAAGCACAACGGGACGATCTCCACGCCGGAGCTCAACCGTGCACTCGGAGAGCTGCGCGAGGCCCGGTCGGGGCGGGCAGAGAAGGGGCGCAGGCTGAAGTTGATGTACGGCACGCAGACCGGGACCCGCCCGCCTCGCTTTCGGGTTTTCGTCAACAACCCGGGCCTGATCACGCGCGACTACGGCTACTGGGTGGAGAACGAGCTGCGAGCTCGCTTCGGTCTCGAGGGCGTGCCCGTCTCGATCGATTTCGTCCAGTCGACATAAGGCCGGCTCGCGCTCGGACGCGGTACGACAAGATTCCCCTGTGCGCGTCGTCGTGGTCGGAGGCGGATCGTGGGGGACGGCGTTCTCCGTGCTGCTTCGCGATCGCGGACACCAGGTCGCGCTCGCCTGTCGCGACCCCGACCAGGCTGCGGCAATCCGGGCGTCCGGCCGGAACCCGCGCTATCTCACCGGGGTCGATCTGAAGGGCGTGTTCGCGTGCACTATTTCGGGAGCCCCGATCGAGGAGGCAGAGCTCGTCGTCGTCGCTGTGCCGAGCCGGGCCTTCGCTGGGGTCGTGGAGGGGCTGCCGGGTGACGCACCGGTGCTCTCGCTGACCAAGGGTCTCGATCCCGAGAGCGGGGAGCGACTGTCGACGCTGGTGCGGAACCGGCCCGTCGCCGTGCTCTCCGGCCCGAACATCGCCGAGGAGATCGCCCGTGGCCTTCCCGCGGCCGCCGTCATTGCCAGCGCCGACACCGACCTCGCCGTTCGCCTGCAGCTCGCGATCAACTCGACCGCGTTCCGGATCTACGTCAACGAGGACGTCGTGGGCGTCGAGCTGTGCGCGGCGGCGAAGAACGTCATCGCGCTCGCCGCAGGTGGCGCCGACGGCCTCGGTCTCGGCGACAACGGCAAGGCGGCTCTCGTGACGAGGGGCCTGGCCGAGATGGGGCGACTCGCCGAGTCGGCAGGAGGCCGGCCCGAGACGTTCGCGGGTCTTGCCGGCATGGGTGATCTGATCGTGACCTGCTGGTCGCCGTCCGGCCGTAACCGTCGGGCGGGTGAGCTCATCGCGCGAGGCGCGACGGCCGAAGAAGCGGCCGCTGAGATCGGGATGGTGGTCGAGGGCCTGACGACGGCGCCCGTGCTCCGCGACGTGTCGCGGAGGATCGGAATCGAGATGCCGATCACGGAAGGGGTCTGCGCAGTGCTCGGCGGCAAGGCGCTCGCCGATCTCGTGGCACAGCTAATGCGACGCGAGCCGACGACCGAATAAGACCCTACGATGCCGACAATGCGGCGACGGTTGTACGCAGTCCCCGCGGCGATGCTTGTCGCGGTCGCCCTCGTGGCCGCCGGCTGCGGCGGCGGGGGAGGGTCGTCGAGCCCGTCCAGCGCGCCGGACACCGCGTCGCTCGCGCCGCCGGATGCCGGTCTCTGGGCGACCGTCGACACCGACCGCGGCTCGGCGCAGTGGAAGGCGCTCGACGCCGTGCTCGCGAAGATCCCAGGCGCCCAGCCGGTCATCGACAGCGCGCTGGCGCAGATCTCCAAGGCAGGCAGCAAGACCGGTGATCTCCAGTCGGACATCCTGCCTGCACTCGGCAAGGAGATCGTCGTCGTCCTGCCGTCCGGGGCCTCGGCGCCCGTGGTGCTGGCAAAGCCGACCGACGAGTCGAAGTTCGAAGGCCTGTTCGCCGGCTCGACACCGCCCGCGAAGACGACGCACGCCGGCTGGACGGTCGTCGCCAAGTCGCAGAAGGCAATCGACGCGTACACGGCCGCGGCGAGCAAGGGCTCGCTGGCGGACTCGGATGCGTTCAAGCAGGCGTTCGCGGGTCTCCCCGCCGACGCCCTGGCGCGCGTCTACGTGAACGGCAAGGGCCTCGGCGCCCTGACCAACGCTGCCGGCGCCGCTTCGAGCGCGCTCAAGAATCTTCCCATTCCGGGTGTCGGCAGTCTTCCGAGCTCCACGACCGGCGGCGTCGACGCAAAAGCGCTCGAACGGCTCGGGACGATCGGAGTCGTTCTGTCGGCGGGCACGAACGAGGTCCGCGTGGACGGCTCGGTCGCGGGCGCAAATAGCGTGCAGGCGGGCTCGTACACGCCGAAGCTGCTTCGCCAGGTGCCCGCCGACGCACTCGCAGCGATCTCGTTCTCGGGCAGCTCGGCGAGCACGGGCCAGGTGCGCGACGCACTCGCCGGTGGGGGTGCAGGAGCGACCGTCATACAGCTGGAGAAGGCGCTGGGCGTCTCGCTGGAGGATCTCTTCGGGCTCGCGAACGGCGAAGGTGTCCTCTATGTGCGCCCGGGTCTGATCATCCCCGAGGTGACCGTCATGCTCGCGCCGAAGGATCCCGGGCACGCCCTGCAGACCCTGGACACGCTGGCGTCCAAGCTCGCGAAGACGACGAGGGGCAAGGTCACGTCGACGACGGTGGCCGGTGCGCCGTTCAAGGTCGTCAACGTCAGCATCCTCGGCATCGGCTTCGGTCGCGACGGAAACAGGCTCGTCATCTCGACCGTCCCCTCGGGCTACGTCGAGTTCGACCTCCACCACGCCAAGCTCGTGGACTCCGACCGCTTCAAGCAGGCCGCAGCCGACGTCGGCTTCGGCCACACGACGGGCGGCTTCGCGTACGTCGACGTGAAAGCTCTCGCACCGCTCCTCAACACGATCGCAAACGCGGCCGCCTCGAGCGCGGGCTCGAGCTCGTCCAAGACGGTCAAGAAGGTCGTCGACGCCCTCTCGGCGATCGACTGGGTCGTGCTCAACTCGAAGGTCGACGGCAAGCGCGTGCTCTTCCAGGGAGCCGTTCGCGTCGGCTGAGTTACGCGTTCCTCGGCGAGGGACGCTCATGAGACGTTGCGGTACCCTCCCGGGGCGAATGTCCGGTCGGTCGTTTCAGTTCAGCTCCGAGTCCGTCACCGAGGGTCATCCGGACAAGATCGCCGACCAGATCTCGGATTCGGTTCTCGACGTCGTGCTCGCCGACGATCCGGACGGCCGTGTCGCCTGCGAGACGCTGATCACGACGGGGCTCGTCGTCGTCGCCGGCGAGATCACCACCGACACCTACGTCGACGTCAGAGCCGTCGTGCGCGAGCGAATCGCGGAAATCGGGTACACGCGGGCGAAGTACGGCTTCGACGCCGAGACCTGCGGCGTCGTCGTTGCCATCGACGAGCAGTCGCCCGACATCGCGCGGGGTGTCGACGAGTCGTTCGAGGCGCAGCACGGGGACACCGACCCGCTCGACCTGATCGGCGCAGGCGACCAGGGGATGATGTTCGGTTACGCGTCGCGCGAGACCGAGGAGCTGATGCCGCTGCCGATCATGCTCGCGCACAAGCTCACGAAACGGCTGTCCGAGGTGCGCAAGGCCGACGTCCTGCCCTATCTCCGCCCCGACGGCAAGGCCCAGGTGACCGTGCGGTACGACGTCGACGAGGCAGGTCGCCAGCGTCCCGTCGAGATCGAGCGCATCCTCATCTCGACCCAGCACCGTGACGGCATCGACTGCGAAACGCTGCTCAAGCCGGATCTGCTCGAGCACGTCGTCGAGCCGATCGTGCACACCGACTACAGGGAGCTCTTCGACCCAGGCCGGTTGGGTGCCAAAGACTTCTTGTACGTCAACCCGACGGGCAAGTTCATAGTCGGCGGCCCGATGGGCGATACCGGCTTGACCGGGCGCAAGATCATCGTCGACACCTACGGCGGTGCGGCGCCGCACGGCGGCGGGGCATTTTCCGGCAAGGACCCGACGAAGGTAGACCGTTCGGCGGCGTATGCCGCGCGGCACGTCGCCAAGAACGTCGTCGCGGCGGGTCTCGCCGACCGCTGCCAGCTCCAGGTGGCGTACGCGATCGGCGTCGCGCACCCGTTGAGCGTGCTCGTCGACTGCTTCGGCACCGAGGCCATCCCGCTGGCTCGGATCGAGGAGCTGATCCGCGACCACTTCGACCTGCGGCCGGGGGCGATCCTGCGTGACCTCGACCTGCGGCGGCCGATCTACCGCAAGACCGCCTCGTACGGGCACTTCGGGCGTGACGACCGCGACTTCACGTGGGAGCGCACCGACAAGGCCGATGCGCTGCGGGAGGCCGCCGGGCTGACGTCGGCATCCGCTGCTTCCACAGTGACTACTGGTCGTCCAGTCTGAGCTCGAGCTCGAACTCGTGCTCCATCGGGATTCCGGAGGGGCCTCGCTCCGGAATCGACGGCTTGACCTGACGCGAGAGCGCGACCGCGTCGTGGTAGAACGCCACGATCTCCATGCCCCAGCGCTGGTAGACGTCGAGCGCCCGGGTGTTGTCGTTCATGGGGATCAGCCAGAGCCGCCGGCAGCCCGACTCGGCTGCCACAGCCCGAACGGCGTCGAGCACTGCCCGTCCGACACCGCATCCCTCCTGCAGGCTGCGGATCGTCACGACCTCGCACGAATCACCGCGAACGGCGTACGTGGCGAGACCTGCGCGCGCTCCGTCGAGGAAGGCCACGAACCCGGGCACCCCGCTCGGGTCGACCAGCTCGCCACGCCGCGCGACGGCCATCTCGCCCCAGCTGTCTCGTTGGAGCTCCACGGCCCATGGAACATCGGCCTCGAGTAGCGGCCAGACCTCGAGCACGGCCGTGGATCGTATGCGACGCGACGAGGTCAGACCTCTAGTCCGACACGATTTTCAGAGACGGTGTTCCACCAGAGGCGGGTCTCGCCGGAAGGCCAGACCGTAGCGGCCACCGGGCGAGCGTCCGGTCGCGGCCGAAGGCCGGCATGACGGCCGAGAGGCCAAGCAGGAGTTGCCAAGAGGCAGCCCAGAAGAAGGGGGTTCGCGGGGGAAACATGGTTTCCCCCGCGTTAGCCGACGCGGACGTACAGGCCCTGCGCGGCCTTCTCGGCGATGGCCCGCTCGCCGCCGGCGACCGCGACCTTGAGCTCCCCTGCAGCCGGGTGTGCCTCGCGCACCTCGACCCGCGTTCCGGGAACGAGGCCTTCGTCGTAGAACCAGTGCAGCAGGTCGCCGTCGTGCTCCGCGAGCCGCACGATCTCCGCGGCGCGCCCCGCCCCGACCTCGGCCAGCGAGACGAGGCCACGGTTCTCGGCCTGCTCCACCCCGGGGTCGACGGGCCAGCCGTGCGGGCAGCGCTCGGGCCGTCCGAGTCGCTCGTCGATCCGGTCGACCATATCCTCGCTGAACGTGTCGCCGAGCTCGTCCGCGTGAACGTGCGACTCCGCCGCCGTGTAGCCCATGAAGTCCGTCAGAAAGCGCTCGATCAGCCGGTGCTTGCGCACGACCTTCTGCGCGCGCTCGATCCCTGCCGGCGTCAGGATCGCCTCCTTCTGCTCGCCGCGTTCCACGAGACCGTCGACCTCGAGTCGTTTGAGCATCTCACCGGCCGAGGCACGCGAGACGCCCAGCATCTCGGCGACCCGTGACGCGATCGCGCTCGACCCCGTCGCCGGCCGGTACTCGCCGATGGGAAACGCGAGGAAGTAGATCGTCTCGAGATACTCGTCGACCGAGTGGCCCTGGCTGTGCGCCATCGGGCCAGTGTAGAGGCTAGCCCCGAGTTGGATTGGCCTGGCCCCGGCCGGCCTCATACATTTGCTGTAAGGTGCGCCTGACATGAGCCATGCGCAGATCCTGGTGCTCGGCGGCGTTGCCGGCTCGACGATCTTCCTCGGTCTCCCCGTCGGGCGCATGCAGTCTGTCAGCCCACGCGTCAAGTCGTTCCTGAGCGCGGCGGCGACCGGCATTCTCCTGTTTCTGATCTGGGATGTCCTGTCCGCGGCGGTCGATCCGGTCGAGAGCGCGCTGAAGTCAGGCCGTGACGCCCGCTTCTTCGGACTTGCCGCCTTGCTCGCCGTCGGCTTCGGCATCGGTTTGCTCAGCCTCGCGCTGTACGACGGCTGGCTCAAGCGGCGTCGGGACCGCGCGCTCCTGGGTCCGGGGGCGGCGTCGATGGCCGAGTTCGAGCTCGAGCGCCACGTGGTCACGATGTCGCCGTCGCGGTGGCTGTCGATCTTCATCGCCACCGGCATCGGTCTCCACAACTTCTCCGAGGGCCTCGCGATCGGGCAGTCCGCCGCGCGAGACGAGCTGAGCCTCGCCCTCGTCCTGATCATCGGCTTCGGCCTGCACAACGCGACGGAGGGGTTCGGCATCGTGGCGCCGCTCGCCGGGGACAAGGATCCACCCAGCTGGCGGTTCCTGGGCCTGCTGGGCTTGATCGGAGGCGGCCCCACGTTCGTGGGCACGCTCGTCGGCCAGACCTGGGTCAGCGAGGCGCTCTCGGTCATGTTCCTCGCGCTCGCGGCCGGCTCGATTCTCTACGTCGTCGTCGAGCTGATCGCGATCTGCCGCCGGTTCGCCTCGAAGGAGCTCGTGCTCACGGGCATCCTCGTCGGGCTCGTGGTCGGCTTCGCGACGGACTTCGTCCTCGTCGCCGCCGGCGCCTAGCGCGCGACGGCCGGGTGCTCCGGGCCCCGGACTAGGCTGGACGTCGTGCGCCTCGCCGACGTCTATCCACTCGTCACCACGCGCACGCTCGCGCGCAGCTTCACGTACGCGGTGCCGGACGAGATCGAGAAGGGGGACGTCGTCTCGGTCCGGCTCGGCCGCCGCACCGCCCGCGGCGTCGTCACCGAAGTCGACGTCGTCGCGCCCGCGGGTGTCGTGCCGATCGAGGTCGAGCGCCGGCTCGGCGACGTTCCGCCAGTTCTCGTCGATCTCGCGCTCTGGCTTGCCGACTACTTCGGCTCGACACCGGCGCGCGCCCTCGAGCTCGTTGCTCCGGCACTGCTGAAACGGCGCAGGGAGCGTCCCTCGCCGGTTGCGCGCGAGTCGCTCGGAGGAGAGCGAGAGCCGGCAGAGCTCACGGCCGACCAGCGGGCTGCGGTCGAACGCGTCGTCGCAGCGCTGGACGCCGGCGGCGGCCACGTTCTCCTCGCGGGCCCGACCGGCAGCGGGAAGACCGAGGTCTACCTGCAGGCGGCCGCAGCCGCGCTCGGGCGCGGACGTGGAGTCATCGTTCTCGTTCCCGAGATCGCGCTGGCGCCACAGACCGTCGGGCGCTTCCGCGCCCGCTTTGGCGACACGGTCGCCGTGCTGCACTCTGCACTCGGCGACGCGGAGCGGCGCGACGAGCGTGAGCGCATCGCGTCAGGTCAGGCACGCGTCGTCGTCGGGGCTCGTTCGGCCGTCTTTGCGCCGATGCGCGACGTCGGTCTGATCGTCCTCGACGAGGAGCACGACGGGGCCTACAAGCAGGACGCCGATCCGCGTTACGACGCGCGCACGGTCGCCGCGAAGCGAGCCTCACTCGAAGGCGCGGTGGCGTTGTACGGCAGCGCGACGCCGCGTCCGGAGAGCTGGGAGCGTCTGGAGCGGCTCCAGCTACCGGTGAGGATCGGCGCACCCCTCCCGCGGGTACGGCTCGTCGATCTTCGTCGTGAGGCCGGCTATCCGCTCTCGGCGCCGCTCCTCGCGGAGCTTGGCGTGATCGCAGAGCGGGGCGGGCGGGCAATCCTGCTCCTCAACCGCCGCGGCGTGGCGCCGGCGGTGCACTGTCGCGCCTGCGGACGGTCGCGGCGGTGCGCAGCATGCGACGTCGCGCTCACGCTGCACTCCGATGGACGGCTGCATTGCCATCACTGCGGCTTCGCGGAGAAGGTGCCTGCAGCCTGTCCACTGTGCGGGTCGGTGGAGCTCGCCCGTGTGGGTGCCGGCACGCAGCGGCTGGAAAGCGAGCTCGAGAAGCACCTGCCCGAGTTGAGCCGGATCCGGCTGGATGCCGACACCACCCGCGGGCGTGGGGAGTTGCGCGACGCACTCGAGCGATTCGCGGTGTCGGACCGCGTCGTCCTGATCGGCACACAGATGGTGGCAAAGGGCCATCACTTCCCCGGCGTGCGCCTTGCCGCGGTGGTCGATGCGGACACGGGGCTGGTGCTGCCCGACCTCCGCGCCGAGGAGAGGACCTTCCAGCTGGTCACCCAACTCGCGGGCCGGAGTGGCCGGGACGCACCGGGCCTCGTGCTCGTCCAGACCTTCCAACCCGACGCCACACCGCTGGTGTACGCCGCACGGCACGACGTGTCCGGCTTCCTGGCGCACGAGCTCGAGCGCCGGTACGAGCTCATGTACCCGCCATACAGCCATCTCGTCTCGCTGGTCGTCTCGGGGCCCGAGGCGGGGGGGCCCGACCGGGCGCTGCGCGAGGTCAAGGCCAGGCTCGAGAGCATCGACGCACAGCTGCTCGGTCCCGCGCCGCTCTTGCGGCTGCGTGGCCGGCACCGATCGCAGCTCATCGCCAAGACACACGACCCGCGGCGGGTCGCGCGCGCTGCCGCGAGCCTGTTCGAGGCGGCGACGCCGGCACTGCGGCGCGACGGTCTCACAGCCGTCGTCGATGTCGACCCCCAGTAAACTCGCTGTCGTGGCAGGTCACGAGCACGAACACGAACACGAGCACGAACACGCCCGTGACGAGGACGGGCACGAGCACGAGGAGGCCTCTGCACACGAGGCCGAGCGGCTCGCCCGCAAGCGGGTCGCGCTCGCTCAGATCCGCCAGTACGGCGACCCCGTCCTCCGTATGGCCGCCGGCGAGGTGGAGGCGTTCGACGACGAGCTCGCCCGCGTCGCCGAGCGCATGACCGCGCTGATGCACGACGCCGACGGCGTCGGTCTGGCTGCGACGCAGGTCGGAATTCTCCGCCGCTTCTTCGTCTTCAGTCACGACGGCGTGGATCGCGTGCTCGTCAACCCGGTGATCACACGACGGGCCGGCGCTGTCGATGTCGACGAGGAGGGGTGTCTCTCGCTCGGATCGGTGCGCGTGCCGGTCGAGCGACACCTCGAGGTGACGATCGAGGCAAAGGATGCGTCGGGCGGCGAGGTGAAGCTGGAGCTCGAAGGCATGGCGGCCCGGGTGGTTCAGCACGAGACCGACCACCTCGACGGCGTGCTGATCATCGACCGCACCGATCCCGAGTCGCGCAAGGAGGCGATGGCGCAGCTGCGGCCGCGGATCGTCCTCGCCGCCCGTTAAGCGTGGCAGCGATTGCCGTTGCGGCAACCGCGCCATTCGGCGGCGACGTGCTCGAGCGGCTCGCACGCGGGCACGACGTCACGGCGCTGCTCTCGAGGCCGGACGCCCCGCGTGGTCGCGGGCGCAAGCTCGCGCCGACGCCGGCCAAGCAGGTTGCCGAACGGCTCGGAATACCCGTGCTGCAGCCCGAGCGACCCGAGGCCGGTCTGGACCTCGGAGCCCCGACCGTGGTGGTCTGCGCATACGGGCTGGTGATTCCGGAGGGACTCCTCGCGGAACGCCTCTGGCTCAACGTGCACCCGTCGCTCCTGCCGCGCTGGCGCGGTGCCGCACCGGTCGAGCGGGCGATCCTCGCCGGCGACGTCGAGACGGGCGTCACGATCCACCAAACGGTGAAGGAGCTCGACGCCGGCCCGGTTGCGGCGCAACGTGCGTTTCGGATCGGTCCCGATGACGATGCGGGAACGGTCTATGCGACGGCCGCCGCTGTGGTATCCGACCTGCTCGACGGCGTCCTCTCCGGACCTGTCGAGTTCGTGCCGCAAGCGTCTGTCGGGCTGACCTATGCCGACAAGATCACTGCGGCGGACAGACGGCTCGACTTCTCGGGCCCTCCGGAAGAGCTCGTGCGCCGGGTGCGCGCGCTCTCGCCGCACATCGGGGCAAGGGCGGAGCTGCGCGGCAGACCGGTCACTGTCTGGCGCGCCCGCGTGAACGAGAACGGTACGTTCGAGCCCGTGGAAGTACAGCCCGACGGGGGCCGACGGATGACGTACGACGAATGGCTTCGCGGGCTGCGGTAGTCGCGCCTGCTCGGCGCGCTGCGTTCGACGTTCTCCGGCGCGTCTTCGAGGACGGCGCGTACGCGGACCGTGCGCTGCGCGGGGCGGTGGCCGGCCTCGAGGAACGCGATCGCGCACTCGCCCGCCAGCTCGCGTTCGGCACGGTGCAACGAGTCCGGACGCTCGATCACGCGATCGAGACTCTGGGAAAGCGCCGCGTGGACAAGCTCGATCCACCGGTGCGGACCGCGCTCCAGCTCGGCGCCTATCAGCTCGTCTACCTCGACGGCGTGCCGCGGTATGCGGCGGTGAACGAGTCCGTCGAGCTCGTCCGCGGCGCTGGCCTCGAGCGTGCGGTCCCGTTCACGAACGCCGTGCTGCGCCGCCTGGCCGAGGGGGCTCGCGACCTCGTCGAAGCGTTGCCGGACGCGACGGCGGCTGAAGCAGGCCTTCGCTACTCGTATCCGGACTGGATCGCCGAGACGTGGTGGCGCGACCTCGGGCCCGACGAGGCGAGGGCGCTGATGCGGGCACACAACGAGCCCCCCGAGACTGCCGTGCGGCTAGTTCGCGGCGAGATCGAGGGGAGGGCGGACCTGGACCTCCCCGGCGCATGGGTCGTCGAGCGAGTCGACGAGCCGGCGCTCGCCGAGGGGCGGATCTGGCCGCAGAGCCGCGGCTCGCAGCTCGCGGGCCTCGCCGTCGGCTCCCAGGAGGGCGAGCGAGTGCTCGATCTCTGCGCAGCGCCGGGCGGCAAGGCGACGATGCTCGTGGGCGAGGTCGTCGCAGTCGACGTGAACGAAGCGCGGGCTCGTGAGCTCGCGGAGAACGTTCGGCTTCTCGGTGCGGGCAACGTCCGGGTCGTGCGGGCCGACGGGCGAGATCTGCCGCCCGAGCTCCAGGGATTCGATCGCGCGCTCGTGGACGCGCCCTGCTCGGGGCTCGGCGTCCTCGCGGCGCGGCCGGATCTACGGTGGCGGGCCGAGCCGCTGCCCGAGCTCCAGCTCGAGCTCGTTCGAGCCGCAGCGGCGCGCGTCCGCTCCGGCGGAACCGTGACCTACTCGGTGTGCACGATCAACGCGGACGAGAGCGAGGGTGTCGTCGACGCGACGGGGCTCGCCGTGGACGAAACGCTAGGAGAGGAGTGGCCCCAGTTCCGTCACCGGCGGCGCCCCGAGTTCTTGCAGACGCTTCCCCACGTGCACGGCACGGCGGGCTTCTTCATCGCTCGGCTCCGGGTGCCGTAGCTCACGCGGGTCTGGCAGCCGGCCAGACCCGCCTTGCGACGTAGCGAAAGCGTGAAAAATCGAGTCAGACCCGAAGGCCTGACCCGGGCCAGACCCTAATATCGCGGCGTGGGCTGGCCCGAATGGATAGGAGGCGAGGTTGCTGTCGAGCCGTCGCTCTATGCGGCGGATTTCATGCGGCTCGGCGAGCAGATAGAGACGCTCCTGGCCGCCGGGTGCCGCATCTTCCACTTCGACGTCGGGGACGCGCACTTCGTCCCGCCCGTGACAATCGGGCCGGTCGTGCTGCGGTCGATCGCACCCGCGATTCATGCGGCAGGCGGGGTGCTCGACTGCCACCTGATGGTCGACGACCCGCCGCACCACTTCGAGGAGGTCGCCGATTCCGGCGGCGACTCGGTCACATTCCACGTCGAAGCGACCAGAGACCCTGCCGGTGTCGCCGCGGCAGCCCGCGTCCACGGCCTCTCCGTCGGCGTCGCGTTCAACCCGCAGACCTCGCCGGCCGCCGCGGCGGACGTCGCGCGCTCCGCCGGCGCCGACATCGTCCTGTGCATGAGCATCCATCCGGGCTACTCGGGCCAGGCGTTCATGCCGGACGCGCTGGACCGGATCGCGGAGGTGCGCAGGCTCGTCGACGTCCCGGTCCAGGTCGACGGAGGCGTCGGCGATACGAACGCCCGCGCCATCCACGAGGCCGGCGCGAGCCTGCTCGTCTGCGGCAACGCGATCTTCGCCGACGCCGATCCTGCAGCTGCCTACCGCCGCATCTCCGCCGCCGCGTCGTGAGCCACCTCGAACGCGCGATCGAGTTGGCGGAGAACGGGCGCGGCACGACCCATCCGAATCCGGTCGTCGGGGCGGTCGTCGTCTCGACGTCCGGAGCGGTCGTCGGCGAAGGATGGCACGAACGTAAGGGCGAGCCGCACGCCGAAGTCCACGCGCTACGCGCCGCCGGGGACGGCGCGCGGGGTGGCACGCTGTACGTGTCGCTCGAGCCCTGCGCGCGGCAGGGAGCGACGCCGCCCTGCGTCGACGCCGTCGTGGACGCCGGCATCGGTCGGGTCGTGATCGGCGCCCTTGATCCCAACCCGAAGATGGCCGGTGGCGCCGAGCGGCTCCGCGAGGCCGGGATCGAGGTCGAGCTCGCCGACTCGTTCGAAGCGCGGCGCCAGAACGAGGCCTGGCGTACGTGGGTGTCGGCGAAGCGCCCGTTCGTCACCTACAAGGTCGCGGCCACGCTCGACGGGCGGGTCACCCTTCCCGGGTCCCGCTGGGTGAGCGGAGAGGAGTCGCGCCGGCTCGTGCATGCGCTACGGGCGGCCTCGGATGCCGTCGCCGTGGGCATGGGGACCGTCCGTGCGGACGCGCCGCGCCTCGACGCACGCGACGTCCCTGTTCTTCACCAGCCGAGACGCCTGGCCTTCGGTCGAGGACCGCTTCCCGACGGCTCGGAGCTCGAGCTGCGGACCGGGCCTCTGCGGGACGAGCTCCAGGCGCTCGCCGCCGAGGGAGTGCAATCGCTCCTGCTGGAGGGTGGCCCGACGCTCGCGACCGCATTCTTCGCGCAGGACCTCGTGGACAAGGTGCTGGTCTTCGTCGCCCCGACGATCGCCGGTTCAGGGGAAGGGCTACTCGGCGAATGCGGCCGCCCTGTGGCGTTGACGCGGATGACCGCACGGCCGGTGGGCGAGGACGTCCTCCTCGAGGCGTACGTCCACGAGCCGTAGACAGCTGGCGGTAGCCTCTCGCTGTGTTCACGGGCATCGTCCGCGAGATCGGCCGGGTTGCCTCCGTCGGTGGTGGCGCCGATCGCCTCGAGCTCGTCGTCGAGGGCCCGGCGACTGCTGCCCGAGTGGAGGTCGGAGGCTCCGTCTCGATCGACGGCGTCTGCCTCACCGCCGAGACGGTCGACGGCGGCAGCATGGTATTCCACGCGGTGCCTGAGACTCTGAGCCGTTCGTCTCTCCGGCGGCTGGCGTCCGGAGCGCGCGTGAACCTCGAGCCGGCACTGCTCGCCGGCGAGCCACTCGGCGGTCACTACGTGCAGGGTCATGTCGACGGCGTCGGCGCCGTTCGCTCCGTCGAGCCCGAGGGAGACGGCGCGCGCGTCGTCGTCTCCGCCTCGCCCGGGATCCTGCGCTACTGCGTCGAGAAGGGCTCGATCGCGGTCGACGGTGTCTCGCTCACGGTCGCCTCGCTTGACGGTGACAGCTTTTCGGTGGCGTTGATCCCGCACACGCTCGCTGCCACGACGCTGGGAGAGCTCCAGCCCGGCCGCGAGGTGAACCTCGAGGTCGACGTGCTCGCCAAGTACGTCGAGCGTCTCCTGAACCGGGATTGAACCGGGCCACGGCTACGATTCGAGCGTGGTCGAGACCGTGTCCAGCACCGAGACGTCTCCGTTCGCCAGCATCGAAGAGGCGATCGAGGAGATCCGCTCGGGGCGCTTCGTCGTCGTCTGCGACGACGCCGACCGCGAGAACGAGGGAGACCTCACCATCGCCGCCCAGTTCGTCACGCCCGAGGCGGTCAACTTCATGGCCACCCACGGGCGCGGTCTCATTTGCCTCTGCCTGCCGCCCGAGCGGTGCGACGAGCTCGGCCTTCGTCAGATGACGGAGATGAACGAGACCCCGTACGGAACCGCGTTCACGGTCTCGATCGAGGCTCGCGAGGGCGTCTCCACCGGCATTTCGGCTCACGACAGGGCGCACACGATCCAGGTGGCGATCGATCCCGCGTCCGGGCCTCGCGATCTCGTTCAGCCCGGACATGTCTTCCCGCTGCGCGCGCGGCCGGGAGGAGTGCTGCAGCGCTCCGGCCAGACCGAGGCCTCGGTCGACCTCGCCCGCCTCGCCGGCCTCGTCCCCGCCGGCGTCGTCTGCGAGATCATGAACGAAGACGGCACGATGGCGCGGGTCCCCGACCTCGTGCACTACTGCGAGCGCCACGGCCTCAAGATGATCACCGTCGCCGACCTGATCGAGTATCGGCGGCGCGTGGAGAAGCTCGTCGAGCGGGTCGTGTCCGTTCGTCTGCCCACCGACTACGGCGAGTTCCGGGCGGTTGCGTACCGCGAGCCCCTCACCGGCAAGCACCACATCGCGCTCGTCAAGGGCGAGGTGGACGGCGAGGAGGACGTGCTCGTGCGGGTGCACTCGGAGTGCCTGACCGGCGACGTCTTCCACTCGCGCCGTTGCGACTGCGGCGAGCAGCTCGAGCAGGCACTCGCGCGGATCGAGGCGGAAGGGCGCGGGGTGCTGCTCTACCTCGCCCAGGAGGGGCGGGGCATCGGCCTCCTCAACAAGTTGCGCGCATACGAGCTGCAAGAGTCGGGGCTCGACACCGTCGAGGCGAATCTCGAGCTCGGCTTCCCTGCCGACGCGCGGGAGTACGGCATCGGCTCGCAGATCCTGGCCGACCTCGGTCTGACGACGATCCGCGTCCTCACGAACAATCCGAAGAAGATCTCGGGCATCTCGGGGTTCGGACTCACGGTCGTCTCGCAGGAGCCGATCGAGGTCGCAGCCAATCGTGACAACCGCGACTACCTCGACGCGAAGCGCGACAAGCTTGGTCATACCATCGGGACCAGGCTTCATCATCAGCGGCTGCGATGGGATCCCGAGGAATACGAGGGGGTTGAGGCATGAGCGAGCCCTACGACCACTCCCGCCGGGAGGGCGTCTCGAGTGAGTCTGTCGCCGGGGGGTCGACGGCGGGACCCGACACGGGGCCGGTCGAGCTCGATCTCGAGGACGCGCGCGAGAACGTCTTCGAGGGGTGGCCCTCGTCGGAGGACGTGTCGGCCTTCGCTGCCAAGCAGCAGTCGTCGTCGGAGCCGTTCTCGACAGCCGAGCGGCCGCGCGAGCGCTTCAGCACGGCCGAGCCGGAGCTGCCGGAGCCGGTCGAGAGCGCCGCGAGCGAGCAGGACGCGATCGAGCTTCCGGACGCGGAGCCCGAGGCTGACGAGGAGTCTGAACCGGAACTCGAGCCGGAGCCCGAGCCAGTTGCGCTCGTCGATCCGACGCAGGTCGCTCATGAGCATGCCCCCGGTGAGCTGGATGTGCCGTCCGGCTACGGCGTTCTCGAGGGCGTGGCGGACGGGTCCCGCCGGGCCGTAGGCGTCGTCGTGGCGCGGTTCAACGGCGAGGTCACGTCGAGGTTGCTTACAAGCGCTCTCGCCGAGCTCGAGCGCGCGGGAGTGGCGCAGGGCGCCGTCACGGTGATGCCGGTTCCGGGGGCGTTCGAGCTGCCCATCGGCGCGATGGCGCTCGCGCGGACCCGCCGGTTCGCGTGCATCGTCGCTCTCGGTTGCGTCATCCGGGGTGATACGCCTCATTTCGACTACGTCGCCAGCGAGGCGGCAAGCGGCCTCCAGCTCGCGGCTCTCGAGACGGGGGTCCCGGTCTCGTTCGGCGTGCTCACGCTCGAGCGGGCCGACCAGGCCGACGCGAGGGTCGACAAGGGCGCCGAGGCGGCGCGGACGGCGCTCGAGATGGCGGATCTGTTCAGCCACCTGCGCGCGGCTGCCGCACGCTGAAAGGCACGAGTCGGTCTTCGCTACACGGTCTTCGTTAGACTGGGCGGCCGCATGTCGAAGGTCTGCGCAATCTGCGGCAAGAAGCCGGGGTTCGGTCACCACCGAAGCCACTCGATGGTGGCCACCAAGCGTCGCTTCAACCCGAATCTACAGCGAGTTCGCGCGATCATCGACGGCAAGGCCGTGAGGGCGTATGTGTGCACGCGCTGCCTGAAGGCCGGCAAGGTAGTCAAGGCCGTCTGATTTCCGTGGGGGAACCGCATGGGTCCCCCACGTGTCCCCTCCTTCACGGTTGCGCACGGGAGCGCTGACGATTGGGCTCCCGCCGGGCAAAGCCCGGCTCCGCCCGCACACGCGTGCGCGTGGACATGCCCGTCAACCACCACGATCCGCGCGGACGCTTGGTTCGGGTCTGCCGCGCTACGGGCACGACGGTCGCGGTGCCAGCCGGTCGTCTATCGTCGCGCGCATGGGCGCGGACGTCCTGCCGATCGAGCGTGTGCGGGAGCTGGCGCGCGCCGCGCTCGCCAACCTCGAGGCGCACCGGCAGCGGCTCGACGACCTCAACGTCTATCCGGTCCCAGACGGTGACACCGGCACGAACCTGACGCTCACGGTTCGCGCGATCGTGGCGGCGATCGAGGAGTCCGGCGCCGCAACGCCCCGCGTGCTCGCCGACGAGGTGACGCGAGCAGCGCTGCTCGGCTCGCGCGGAAACTCGGGTGTGATCTTCTCGCAGATCGTCCGCGGGTTCGCGGACGTTGCAGGGGATGAGGCGATCATGGACTCGCCGGCACTCGCGCGGGCCTTCCGCTCGGCGAGCGACACGGCCTACGCAGCGATCAAGGAGCCCGTCGAGGGGACGATTCTGACGGTCATCCGCGAGATGGCCGAGGAGGGCGAGCTGGACGACGCAAGGGCGCTCGCCGCCGATGCCTTCCTTCGCCGCGTCGTCGCTCGGGGGGAGGACGCGGTGGCCCGTACGCCCGAGATGCTCGACAAGCTCCGTGCGGCGGGGGTGATCGACTCCGGAGGTGCCGGCCTGCTCGAGATCGTGCGTGGCATCAGCGCAGGCGTGTCGGGGGAGCCGCTCGCGGCGGTCGAGATGGTCGCCGACACGCTCGGCGTCGACGCCATCCATCAGGAGCTCTCTCGCTACCGCTTCTGCACGACCTTCGTCGTCGCGGGGGACGACCTCGATGCCGACGAGCTGGAACGCGAGCTCGGAAGGCTGGGTGACTCGCTCCTCGTCGTCGGCGACCCCTCGGCGCTCAAGGTGCACGTCCACACGGACGACAGCGACGCCGCCATCGCGATCGGTGCGAGGCAGGGAGAGATCCTGGAGCGCGAGATCGCCGACATGCACGAGCAGACCAGGGAGCGCGAGGAGCGGCTGGCGGCCGCTCTGAGCAGCGGCGACCTCCAGACCGGCGTCGTCGCCGTCGCACCGGGAGCCGGCAATCGAGAGCTCTTCCAGGGCTTCGTCGGCAGCCATGTCATCGAGGGCGGACAGACGATGAATCCGTCGACGGCGGAGATCCTGGCGGCGATCGAGGCGAGCCCGGCGCCGGCGGTCATCGTGCTGCCGAACAACTCCAACGTGATCCTGAGCGCCGAGCGGGCCGCGGAGCACGCGTCGAAGCCGGTCACGGTCGTGCGCTCGAGCTCGGTGCCGGCAGGTCTGGCTGCGATCAGCACCTACGTGCCCAGCCTGACGCCGGCGGAGAACGAGGCGAGGATGCTCGATGCCCTGGCACGGGCAACGACCGGAGAGATCACCCGCGCCTCGCGCGACGCCGCCGTCGACGGTGTCGCGGTGCGCGACGGCGACTGGCTCGGGCTCGTCGACGACCGTGCGGTCGTCAGTGGGCCCGACTTCGACGCCGTCGCCGAGGACGTTGTCGAGCGAGCGCTCGCCGGCGGGAAGGGGCTGCTGACGCTCGTGAAGGGGGACGAGGATCTCGGGGTCGAATCCCTCGCCGAGCGGATTCGGGAGCGGCACCCGGACGTCGAGGTCGAGGAGCACGACGGCGGCCAGCCGCATTACCCCCTCCTCGTCCTCGCGGAGTAGGTTCCCGTGATCCGATGGCGCCGATCCGGATCCTTCTCGTCGAGGACAACGACGTCTACCGCGCGTCTCTCGAGCTGCTTCTGAGCCTCGAAGAGGGGATCGAGGTCGTCGGCGGCGTCTCCGACGGGGCTTCCGCTGCAGGTGCGTGCGCGGACACCGGCGCCGACGTCGTCCTGATGGACTTCCGCTTGCCGGGAATGGATGGGGCCGACGCGACGGCGGCCGTCCTCGACGCCTGTCCGGGCGCAGCAGTCGTCTGCCTCACCGCCGAGGCAACCGATCGAGAGGATGACGCTGTACGGGCTGCCGGTGCGGCCGCCCTCGTGCGGAAGGGCGGCCCTATCTCCGAGCTCGTTGCGGCCGTTCGCGCCGCAGCCGGTAGACACCGATGACGCTGACGCAGGCGGACACGGCTATCGTCGTCGACTCGACCGCGGACTTCCCCGAGGCGCACGAGCGGTTTCCCAACATGCGGGACGTGCCGCTGTACGTCCGCTTCGGCGTCGAGAGCTTCAGGGACCACGTCGAGATCTCCCCGGCTGCCTTCTACGAGCGGCTGGCCGGGGCCGCGGAGCTCCCCACGACGTCGCAGCCGACGCCGCAAGACTTTCTGAGCGCCTATGAAGAGCTCGTCGCCGCGGGCTACGCGCGCATCTACTCGATCCATCTCTCGGCCAAGCTCTCGGGGACCTTCCAGTCGGCGTCGCTGGCCGCTACGGAGCTCGGCGGCGCTCGCGTCGTTACGATCGACACGGGAACCGCCTCCCTGGCCTGCGCGATGCTTGCACTCGCGATCCAGCGCCGGCTCTCTCGGGGCACGACCGACGAGGAGATCGACGCGCTCGTGACGCGGTTCAGGCGCGACGTCGGGGTGATCTTCACCGTCGGCACGCTCGAGTACCTGCAGAAAGGGGGCAGGATCGGCCGTGCCCAGGCGCTCGCCGGGACGCTTCTCAACGTCAAGCCGATCCTCGCGATCGAGGACGGTGAGGTCGTCCCCGTCGCCCGTGTCCGTGGCCGGCAGAAGGCGCTCGAGGAGTTCGCGCGCGTGTTCGGTGAAGCGACGCGGGACGAGCCTGGACTGCGCGTCTCGATCGCTCATGCCAACGCGCCTGAGTGGGTCGACGTGCTCAGCGACTTCGTCGGCAAGGCGCGCCCGCACGCGGAGATCGAGCTGGTGGAGACCCTGGGCGCCGTCGTCGGCACGCATGCGGGGCCGGGCGCGGTCGGCTTCTTCTGGTTCCAGGACTCAGACCTTCGGTCTGAGTCCTAATTAGAACTCGTTTCAGAATGAAGGTTCGTCGACGGGCGCGTCTGGGTGGCGTGAGACACGGACGCAGGGAGCGTCCATATCAAGCCGATATGGACGCGACCGAGGACACAGCATCACGCCACCCAGACGCGCACGACGGCACAAGGCTTCATTCTGAAACGAGTTCCTAGTCCCGGATCGGCCGGAGGCCGAGCCGGGACCTATACTCGGTCCGAGGTGCCCTCGACAATGACGAGAACCCGGCAGCCGGCGGGCTTCGGTGGCGTGGACCTACCGGAGAGCTGGCCGCGGCCGCGCTCGGCCCCTAGACCCGAGACGCTCGGCCTCTCCGTGGAGACGCTTCCCGGGGTCGGCCCGACAGCGAAGAGGCGTCTCGCGAAGCTGGGTCTGCACACGGTCGGAGACCTCCTCACGCACCGGCCGCGCCGGTACGAGCAGCCGGTCCCGGAGCGGCGGATCATCGAGCTGTTCGGCGACGAGGAGGCGGTGATCCAGGTGGTCGTGCGACGCTCGTCGGGTCGGCGTCGCGGCAGGCTGCACGTCCTGACGGCACACGTCGCCGACGAGACCGGCGAGATCCGCGCCACCTGGTTCAACCAGCCCTGGCTGGAGCAGAGGCTCCTCGCCGGCACGCACGTGCGCCTCCGCGGGCGCCAGAACCGCTTCGGCTTCGCGGTGGACTCGTACGACCTCGGCGAGACGCACGACACCGCCGACTTCGC